>Ga0247839_1000421_pt1 | contig 75038 bp, 55 predicted proteins | sample LaCruzMarch2015__6_FD_192405 | JGI IMG/M metagenome (GOLD analysis project Ga0247839, IMG submission 192405) | Freshwater microbial communities from meromictic Lake La Cruz, Castile-La Mancha, Spain - LaCruzMarch2015_16m | ecosystem: Environmental > Aquatic > Freshwater > Lake | place: Spain...
CTTATCCTCCAGCAACTGGCCGACTGCGGCCTGCATCCGGACGAGCCCCCTGTATGGCAATCACAACGCAGCGCGCTGTACCAATGGTCGCTGGACGTTTTGGTCGCCCAAGGGCTGGCCTATCCCTGCGCCTGCTCCCGCAAAGACATCGAGTTGGCGCTGCAACGCAGCGGCGCCCCACGCGCACGCCATGCTGAGCTGGTCTACCCCGGCACCTGCCGCACCGGTCTGCAAGGCCGCAGCGGGCGGGCGTGGCGGCTGCGCACTGATATTTATGCATCAAATAGGCCTGTAGCCCTCGTGGAATGTGCGCAAGCAGCTACTGAATTGATAGCAAATACACACACCATGGGCACGACCATCATCCACTGGACCGACCGCCAGTTGGGGCCACAACAGCAAAATGTGGCTCTAGAGGTGGGCGACTTTGTGCTCAAACGCGCCGACGGTTGTTATGCCTACCAATTGGCCGCGGTGGTGGATGACGCCGCGCAGGGCATCACCCATGTGGTGCGGGGCGCGGACCTGGCAGACAACACGGCCCGGCAGATCCTGCTGCAAAGGCAACTGGGATTGCCCACACCCAGCTATCTGCACACACCCTTGGTGCTGGGGGCTGACGGCGAGAAACTGTCCAAACAAAACGGTGCGGCTGCGCTGGACTGCGCATCCCCATGGGCCGCACTGGCGGCCTTGAAAGCGGCTGCAAAGGCCCTGAACCTGGACCCGCTCACAAGCCGCGACAATATCGGGGATGCGCTGGCAGCATGGATTGCCCAATGGCCACAGCGCGGCCCCAGTGCACAAGCCCTTTAAGAAGCCCAGAATGAACACCGACACCACCACGCCCCAAGCACCCGCTGAGACACCGGCAGAGACAGCGGCTACAACACTGCCCGTCGACGCCCACACCGCCAGCACGCTGGACGCGCCCCCCGCCGCCGCCAAGCCCTTCATGCGCACCATCAAGAGCTTTGTGAAGCGCGCGGGCCGCACCACCACGGGCCAGGCCAAAGCGTTTGAAGACCTGGGCCCAAAATTCCTGCTTCCCTACCAGGCATTTGCTATTGATTTAGTAGCTGCTTACGCATATTCCACGGGGGCTGCAAGCACAAATGGCACTGAAAACGGCTTTGAAAATGTGCCCAGGCCAACTGCCCCGGTGGTGCTGGAAATCGGCTTTGGCATGGGTGAGGCCACCGCCAAAATTGCCACCACCCTGCCCGAAACCCACTTTTTGTGCTGCGAGGTGCACGAGCCCGGCGTGGGCGCACTGCTCAAGCGCATTGGCGAGAACAACATCACCAACATCCGCATCTGCGCCCACGACGCGGTGGAGGTGATCGACCACATGCTGCCACTGCAAAGCCTGGACGGTGTGCACATTTTTTTCCCCGACCCTTGGCACAAGACCAAGCACAACAAGCGCCGGCTGATCCAGTCGCCGCTGATTGCCAAGTTGGCCGCGCGCCTGAAGGTGGGCGGCTACCTGCATTGCGCGACCGACTGGCAGCCTTACGCCGAGCAGATTCTGGAGGTGTTGACGGCCGAGCCCAAGCTTAAAAACCGCGCTTATGCCGAGCACCCAGAGCTGGCTGGCTATGCGCCCAAGCCGCATTACCGCCCGCTAACCAAGTTTGAAAACCGTGGGATCAAGCTGGGGCATGGGGTGTGGGATGTGGTGTTTGAGCGAGTTTAGGTTTGACTACTGCGCTTGTTGTTACTTGCGGGCTCACTGTTACTGGCGGGCTGGGTGGCAGCGGGTTTTGCTTCGTGTCCCCCGCCCGCTTTGCGGGCTCCTCCTTGACCTACGCAAAACCCACTGCCACCCAGCCCTTGCGCTGTAGTTCTCGTTTTAAGTTCAGTCGGGGCACCAATACGCACGTTTTTCATGGCTCTGCACCGGCCTAACCCGCCGCCTGGGCGCAACGGGGTGGGTGCCAGCTGTGTGGTGCTGCCTGCAGGGCCGTGGGCTACGGTGGCTGAGTTTTTGTTTCAACGCTTTCCCGGCGTGCCAGCGTCGGTCTGGCTGCAACGCATGGAACTTGGCGATGTGGTGGACGACCAAGGCGTTGCCGTAACACCGCTGTGCGCCTACACCCCCAAGCGCCGCTTGTACTACTTTCGCGCTGTGGAAGCAGAACCACGCATTCCGTTTGAAGCCGTGGTGCTGTGGCAAGACGAACACCTGCTGGTGGTGGACAAGCCGCATTTTTTGCCGGTGCTGCCCTCGGGCAAGTATCTGCAAGAAACCGTGCTGGTGCGCCTGAAAAATCAGTTGGGGCTGGAGGCACTTTCGCCCATCCACCGCATTGACCGTGACACCGCCGGACTGGTGCTGTTCTCCATCCAGCCGGCTACGCGCGATGCCTACCAGGCCCTGTTTCGGGATCGCCAGGTGGACAAGACTTACGAAGCGATTGCCCCGTGGAACCCGGCCCTGCCCTGGCCGCTGCGCCGCGAGACGCGCATCGCGCCATCGTCGGAGCACTTCATGCAACAAATCGAGGTTGACGGCCCGCCCAACACCCTGACCCACATTGCGCCACTGGAAGTGCGTGGTGATTTGGCGCGCTACACGCTCAAACCTGTCACGGGTCACCGCCACCAGCTGCGCGTGCACATGGCCGCATTGGGCCTGCCGATTCTGGGCGATGGTATCTACCCCATCCTGACCCCCGAGGGGCACACCGACTACGCAAACCCGCTGCAACTGCTGGCCAAGTCCATCTCCTTCACCGACCCCTTGAGCGGGCAACCGCGGCGCTTCGACAGCGCACGGCGGCTGGCGTAAGGTTTCATTAAGGTAAGATCGATGGCGTTTTTGGCCGCCGAGCTGACATTTACCACCCCCCAATGCAGGGGTCAGCCGGTGGGTTTTTGCAAAATATTTAACGAGAGATAACTACATGTTCAAGGGTTTGCGCATTCGGGTTCAGCTGGGGATTGGCTTTGGCGTCGTGGTGGGGCTATTTTTGGTCGCACTGCTGGTCGTCGGCTTGCTGCTGTCGGGCCTCACCGGTGATGTCAAAAAGATCAATACCGAAACCCTTCCCAGCGTCGTGATGGTGGACGAAATGGACCTCAGCCGCTCCGAGGTGCAACAGTTTCTGACCGACGTTTCCGCCACCCACGACCCCGCCGGGTACAAAGACGCGGAGGAATCCGCCACCCGTTTCCACAGTGGCGCAGAAAAATTCAAACAGCTGTACCGCCAGCGCAACGACGCCAACAGCCTAAAGCAAGTTGAAATGCTGGAAGCCGATTTCAACAAGTTTTACGCCACGGGCAAGACCATGGCCGAGACCTACATTGCCCAGGGCATGGAGGCGGGCAACCTGCTGATGAAAGGCACAGCCAGCACACCGGGCTTCGATAAGGAGAGCGAAACCCTGATGAACGGCATGAAGAAGTTTCGCGAACAGCAATTGTCCGATGCCGATGCCATCTCTGCCGATGCCCTGCGCAACGGCAACTTCATTCTCTCGGTAATGGTGGCGGGTGGCTTGGTGGCGGCCTTGGTGGCCATCGTAGTCGGCACTTGGATTGCCAGCGGCATCGTGCACGCATTGGGGGGGGAGGTCGGCGATGCTGCAAACCTGGCAAGGCACGTCGCTGAGGGGGACTTGACCGTGCGCATTGACCTGGCAGCCGGCGACAGCACCAGTTTGATGGCGCAACTCAAAGTCATGCAAGACAGCCTGGCCCGGGTGGTCACCGCTGTGCGCAGCGGCTCCGAGGGTGTTGCCGCCGCCAGTGCCGAAATTGCCGAGGGCAACCATGACTTGTCAGCACGCACCGAGAGCCAAGCCAGCTCGCTGGAGCAGACCTCCGCGTCCATGGAAGACCTAAGCTCTAAGGTGAAGCAAAACGCCGACAACGCGCGGCAAGCCAACCAACTCGCCTTGAACGCCTCGATCATCGCGGCCACTGGCGGTGAAGTCGTGGCCCAGGTGGTGGAAACCATGAAACACATCAACGACTCGTCCAGCCGAATTTTTGACATCATCAGCGTGATTGATGGCATTGCCTTTCAGACCAACATCCTGGCCTTGAACGCGGCGGTAGAGGCCGCCCGCGCGGGCGAGCAAGGCCGTGGCTTTGCCGTCGTGGCCAGTGAGGTGCGCAGCCTGGCGGGCCGGTCCGCCGAAGCAGCACGGGAAATCAAGGTCTTGATTGGTGCGAGCGTGGAGCGTGTGGAACAGGGCTCCAATCTGGTCGATCAGGCCGGTAGCACCATGACCGAGGTGGTGAGCAGCATCCGACAAGTGACCGACATCATGGGGGAGATCAGTGCCGCCAGCAACGAGCAGTCAATGGGGGTGTCCCAGGTGGACGAAGCCGTTCACCACATGGACCAGGTCACCCAGCAAAATGCTGCACTGGTAGAAGAAATGGCGGCCGCCGCCAGCACACTCAAATCACAGGCAGAAGATTTGGTGCACACGGTAGCCGTTTTCAAAGTACCTTCCCAGCACGTCACTCGGCTGAACTGATTCATAGCGCGTCAAGGCGCGCCCAACACCGCCAGCATCTCCTGCGCCCATTGGATGGAGGCCTCTTCGTACAGAATGCCTTTTTTCAGAATCATGTGGTGGATGCGCGCCTCGCGTGACAGAGGGCGATCGCCCAAAAAATCGCGCTGCTCAATCCCGCGGTAGGTTTGCAGTTTTTCCAAGTGCAAGCCAATGCGCCGCTGCAGATCCGTCTCCAGCCCCAGCGGGCCCATGGCGGCGTCGGCACGCAGGCGCACCATGAATTCATCCCGAAAGTCCATCGGCACCGAGGGCTCACTCGCCCATCGTGCCAACTCGGCGCGACCTGCGGCAAGTACCCGGTACTCGCGTTTGCGGGTTTTGCCCGCATCGGGCGCACTGCTGGACTCAATCCAGCCGGCCGCCTCCATGCGGGCCAGTTCGCGGTAGATCTGCTGGTGCGTGGCGTGCCAGAAGTAACCAATGGACTTGTCAAAGCGATGCGCCAAGTCATAGCCAGAGGACGATTTTTCGATGAGCGAGGTGAGTACGGCATGGGACAAAGACATGGCTGCAGTCTAAGCGCAGGTGAATAACTATGCAACCAGTTGCATAAATTCCAAAGTCACCATAAACTATTGCAACTGGTTGCATAGTTGCGCCGTTTTTTCCAACGCAAAGGATTTCCCATGACCGCTTACCCCCACATGCTCAAGCCCTTGGACCTGGGCTTCACCACCCTGAAAAACCGCGTGCTCATGGGCTCCATGCACGTAGGACTGGAAGAGGCAAAGGACGGCTTTGCGCGCATGGCCGCGTTTTACGCAGAGCGCGCCGCAGGCGGTGTTGGCCTGATCGTGACCGGCGGCATTGCCCCCAACGACCGTGCCCGTCCCATGCCCGGCGGCGCACGTATGACCACGCAAGCCGAAGCCGACCAGCACAAGGTGATAACCCAAGCGGTGCACGATGCCGGCGGCAAAATCGCCATGCAGATCCTGCACTTTGGCCGCTACGCCTACCATCCAGAGCTGGTGGCACCCAGTGCGCTAAAAGCCCCCATCAACCCGTTTCGCCCCCACGCGCTGACCAGCGAAGAAGTCGAGCAAACCATTGCAGACTACGCCAATGCCGCAGCACTGGCCCAAAGCGCGGGCTACGACGGCGTGGAGATCATGGGCTCCGAGGGTTACCTGATCAACGAATTCATCGCCGCGCAGACCAACCACCGCGACGACGCCTGGGGCGGCGCGTACGAGAACCGTATCCGTTTCCCGCTGGAGATCGTGCGCCGCACCCGCGAGCGCGTGGGGGCCAACTTCATCATCATCTTCCGCCTGTCGATGCTGGACCTGGTGGAAGGCGGCTCGACAAAAGAAGAAGTGGTGCAACTGGCCCAGGCGCTGGAAAAAGCCGGCGTCACCATCCTGAACACCGGCATTGGCTGGCACGAGGCGCGTATCCCTACCATTGCCACCAAGGTGCCGCGCGCGGCCTGGGCCTGGGTTACGCAACAGCTCAAAGGCCGGGTGAGCATTCCGCTGGTCGCCACCAACCGCATCAATACACCCGAGGTGGCCGAGCAAATTTTGGCCGACGGCATGGCCGACATGGTGAGCATGGCGCGCCCCTTCCTGGCCGACCCGCTGTTTGTGCAAAAGGCCGCTGCTGGCCAGGCCGACCGGATCAACACCTGCATTGGATGCAACCAGGCTTGTCTGGACCACACCTTTGGCGGCAAGATCACGTCCTGCCTGGTCAACCCCCGTGCCTGTAATGAGACGCTGCTAAACGTGGTACCAGCCACCACCACGGCCCGCGTGGCAGTGGTGGGCGCAGGCCCGGCCGGTCTGGCTTTTTCCACCACAGCAGCGCAGCGCGGTTTTGAAGTGACCCTGTTTGACGCAGCCAGTGAGATTGGTGGCCAGTTCAACGTGGCCAAGCAAGTGCCCGGCAAGGAAGAGTTTGTTGAGACCCTGCGCTACTTTGGAAAACAAATCGAACTCACTGGTGTCAAGCTGGAGCTGAACCGCCGCGTGACGGCGAAGGAATTGGCGGCGGGTGGATACTCCCATGTAGTGCTGGCCACTGGTGTGACGCCACGCACCCCCGACATCGAAGGCATCACGCACCCCAAGGTGGTGGGCTACCTGGACGTGCTGCGCGACAAGTGCGCCGTGGGCAAGACCGTGGCGCTGATTGGTGCAGGCGGTATTGGTTTTGACGTGGCCGAATACCTGCTGCACGCGGGCACCAGCCCCAGCCTGGACCAAGCCAAATTCTTTGCCGAATGGGGCGTGGACACCAGCTACGGCACACGCGGCGGTTTGAAGCCCGCGCACATTGAGAAAAGCCCGCGCAAGGTCTATTTACTGCAGCGCAAGGCCAGCAAGGTGGGAGACGGCTTGGGCAAAACCACCGGCTGGATTCACCGCACCTCGCTGAAGAACCGCGACGTGGAGATGGTCAACAACGTGAGCTACCGCAAGGTGGACGACGCCGGCCTGCACATCACCGTGGGCGACAAAGAGATGACCATTGCCGCCGACACCATCGTGCTGTGCGCGGGCCAGGACCCCCAGCGCGAACTGCAGGCCGAACTGATCGCCGCAGGCTGCAGCGTGCACCTCATTGGCGGCGCCGACAAAGCGGCCGAACTGGACGCCAAGCGCGCCATCAAACAAGGCACAGAGTTGGCGGTGGCATTAGGCGAGACCAGTCAGACGCAAAACCAAGCCGCAACACCCGCCGCCACATTGGCGCAGCGCCTGCATCCCGCCGTGGCCGAGAGCCTTCAAAAGTGGCACAGCATGGCAGCACAGGGTGACCTGAGCGAACTGGGCAGCATCCTGCACCCCAAGGCAGTGTTTCGCTCGCCCATGGCGCACACCCCCTACCCCAGCGCGCAGGCGGTGCAGCTGATTCTGGGCACCGTGATCAAGGTGTTTGAGGACTTCGTCTACCACCGCGAATTGGCCAGTGCCGATGGCCTGAGCGTGGTGCTGGAATTTTCTGCCAACGTGAATGGCAAGGCGCTCAAGGGTATCGACATGATCCAGTTCGACACGGAAGGCAAAATCCTCGACTTCGAGGTGATGGTGCGCCCCATGAGTGGCCTGCAGGCACTGGGCGACGAGATGGCCAAACGCCTGGCGCCCTACCTGGCAGCCATGAAGGGCGCCAAATCCTGAACGCAATTGCTATACATTTAGAAGCACCTTGCGCAGTCTCTACGGGGGCTGCAGGCATAAACCATATAAATTGGAGCAGAATATGAGCTTTGATACCCTGTCCGTCACGCTGGAAAACCACATTGCCACCGTGCGCCTGAACCGTCCCGAAAAAGCCAACGCCATGAACGCCACTATGTGGCAGGAAATTCGCAAAGCCTTCCAGTGGATCGATGCCACGCCCGAAGCCCGGGTTGCCGTGCTGCAAGGCGAAGGAAAGCTATTTACTGCCGGTATTGATTTGCAAATGATGATGGCCATTGGTCCGCAGGTGCAAAACGAGTGCGATGGTCGCACCCGTGAAGCGCTGCGCCGCGTCATCCTGGACATGCAAGACACCCTGACCAGCCTGGAGCGCTGCCGAAAGCCAGTGCTGGCCGCCATCCATGGGGGTTGCGTGGGCGGTGGTATCGACCTGATCACCTGCGCCGACATGCGCTACTGCAGTGCTGATGCCTACTTCACCATCAAAGAGATCGACATCGGCATGACCGCCGACGTGGGCACGCTACAGCGCCTGCCCAAGCTGGTGGGCGAAGGCATGGCCCGTGAGCTGGCCTACACCGGGCGCAAATTCACCGCCGAAGAAGCGCGCGAGATGCGGCTGGTGAACCGGGTGTTTGACTCACGCGAGGCCTTGTACGCAGGCGTGCACGAGATTGCGGCCACCATTGCCGCCAAGTCGCCTTTGTCAGTGCGCGGCTGCAAGGAAATGATCACCTACGCCCGCGACCACTCGGTGGCCGATGGCCTGAACTACATTGCCACTTGGAACGCCGCCATGCTGATGAGCAACGACCTGCAAGAAGCGATGATGGCCAATATGAGCAAGCGCGCGGCGGTGTTCAAGGACTGACGACGCGCGGACGTGCAGGTACTATTTCTTGCGCTTGGTCGACTTCTTTTCTGACTTCTTATCTACCTCTTGTGCGGGCTTCTTGGGGCTGTCCTTTGGCGTAGCGCATGGAGCCTCATTCAGCGCAGCCTCTATGCGCTCGCAGAGGGTCCGAATGATCTTGACACGGGCGTAGTTTTTGTCATTGGCCTCCACCAGCGTCCACGGCGCATTGCCGGTGCTGGTGCGCTCCACCATGTCGCAAATGGCCTGTTGGTAGGCATCCCACTTTTCCCGGTTGCGCCAGTCTTCCTGCGTAATCTTGAAGCGTTTGAATTCAATTTGCTCGCGCTCCTTGAAGCGCCTGAGCTGCTCCTCCTGGCTGATTTGCAGCCAGAACTTCACCACAATCACACCCGCGCCTATCATCTCGTGCTCAAAGTCATTGATCTCGGTGTAGGCGCGCAGCCAATCGTTCTCGGAGCAAAACCCCTCAACCCGTTCCACCAACACCCGCCCATACCAGGTGCGGTCAAAGATGGCCACGCGTCCTTTGCGTGGCAAATGCCGCCAAAAGCGCCACAGGTGCGGCTGGGCGCGCTCTTCCTCCGTAGGCGCTGCCACCGGGATCACCTGGTATTGCCGCGCGTCCATCGCTGCACCAATACGCCTTATCGCCCCCCCCTTGCCAGCGGCATCCGCGCCCTCAAAAGCACACACCAAGGAACGACCCTGAAAACGGGGGTCGCGCAAAAGTTCAGCCAGGCGGCCTTGCCATTGCGCTAATTCTGATTTGTACGTTTTGTCTGGCATTGTCAGGTGCAGATCAAGTTCTGACAGCAGGTTGCGACCGTCCGTATCCACCCGCACGATGGGTGCCACCGGGGTTGTCAACTGGCCGGGCTCGCTCAGCTTGCGCTTCAAGGCTGCCAACAAAATTTGGCCCACGGTCAGTGAGCGGTATCGGTCATCGGTGCCCTCCACCACAATCCACGGTGCCCAGGGGGTGTTGGTAACCCGCAAAATGTGGCCCGCCACGTCTTGCAGTTTGTCATAGGTCTTGAGTCGGTCCCAATTCCACTGCGTCACGCGCCAGGCGGTCTTGGGATCGCTCTCCAAGTCCTTCAGCCGTTGGGCCTGCCCCGCTTTGGTCAGGTGAAACCAGAACTTCAACACCAAAGCACCCTCGTTGACCAGCATGGCCTCGAAACGGTTGATTTGCTCGGCCCGTGCATCGAGATCGCTCACCGAAATCAGGTCTTCAATACGCTGGCGGATCGGGTCGGAGTACCAAGACCCGGCAAAAATCCCCACCCGCCCCTTAGGTGGCAGGCTGCGCCAGTAGCGCCACATGGCGGGGCGCTCGCGCTCCTCGTCGGTTGGCTCGGTAAACGCCATGGTGGAAATGAAGCGCGGGTCCATCCACTCGTAAAGCACGTTGATGGTCTCGCCCTTGCCGGCACCATCTTGCCCACTGATCAGCACGACCACGGGAATGCGCTTGCCCTCGAACAGGTCTACCTGCGCTTCAAGCAATGCGGCGCGCAACGCGGGTACGGCCTCGCGGTATTCGCTCTTGCCGATTCTGTGGCCAATTTCTGCAGACTTAAACATGGGAACCTTTCAGTGAAGCGGCCGCCCAGTGCAAGGAATGGCAACCAGCATTCCATTCTAGGGCCACGGCTGACATCCAAATTTCAGGTCCAATAGGGGCATGAGCAACCCACACAACACAGAGCAGCGCCTGACGGACCTTGAAATCAAGGCCAGCTTCACCGAAGACCAGGTCGATCAACTCGACAAAGTCGTTGCCCGGCAACAACTGCAAATTGACATCCTGATCCGTGAAATCACGCAGCTACGCCAGCAGGCCCCCGAAGGTGGGGGTGGCGCTGCGCGCAACTTGCGTGACGATTTACCACCCCATTTTTAGGCCTTGATTTCCTTGGCCGTGATCTGGTACTTGAAGTCATCCGGCGCATAGGAGTCCAGACGACCTGCGGCAGTCTCGGCCGTGGGGTACATCATGAAGCCCAGCTTGGGGCCTTTGGAGTTGGGCAGGCTCACATCGTGCGCGGTGTTGTAGGCCATCCAGTTGCCCTCCCAGCCACCGAACAGCGCCTTGTTCACCGGAGCCACCAGCGGGTTTTGTGCGGACTTGATCCACTCGGGCGTTTCCTGGCGCATGACCTTGGCGACGTCGGCGGGGTCCATGCCCACCCAGCCATAGCCCTTGAGAAAAACCTCGGCCCGGCAGTGCTGCGCACCCTTCAGGCTGGCCGAATTGCCGCCCAGCTCTTTGTAACCGAAGGCACTCGGGGCCACGCGAATACCGTACACGTCGCGTGCAGGCAAGCCCACGGCGCGGCACAGCCCGACAAACAGGGCATTCAAATCGGCGCACTTGCCGCCCAGATTTCCGGTTTCCAGCATGGTTTTGATGTCGCCCTCACCGCAACCGCGTGTTTTGGGCTCGCGGAAGGTGTTGGTCACGATCCAGTCAAACAGCTTCTTGGCTTTTTCTGCATCGGTTTGCGCACCCAGCGTGGCTTGCAGCGCGGTTTTGCGCACAATGCCGTCGGTCGGCAGCAGGCTGGTTGGCTGGGTCCAGTACTTGAGGGTGTCTGCGTCTTCGGCAGCGGTTGTCTTTTGTGTCCAGTCCTGGGCCCGGTTTTGGGTTTGAATGCGGCTGGTCAGCTCCACATACGGTTTGGCTTCGTTTTCTGCAAACTCCACATACAGCATGCGTGCGCCGTACACGGAATCGGTCACCAACTGGGTCTTGCCATTGCTGGCGTAATTGCTTTCCAGGGACTTTTGCCAGTCGGAGTTCACGCTGGGGATGGGCAGCCAGACTTTGGTGACGCCTTGGGGCTTGGCGATATCCACCCGGGTGGTTACCTCAAAAGTGCGCCAATTGCCGGGAACTGGTGAAAATTTGCGTTCAGCAGGCGCCACATCTGCTGCAAAATTGATAGCTGGTAGCGCATTACCTACAAGGGCTACAGCCGTATTTGTTAAGAATTTTCGGCGCGCAAAAGTGGCCGCGGGGAAGCGAACGGTGGTCATAAAGAGAACTCCGGATTGGTTAAAAGAAGCGCGCACGGCGTAGCAAAAAGTACCCCGAAATAGCGCTGGGGGTGGATTATCGCAGTCACCCGCTGTCCACCCCGGTATATTCAGCCCCTGCCCTCTCAACGCACCTGTGACCCATCCCGCAAGGGGACCCATCGTTTGACTTCTGAATCCACCCCCATCACCCAGGCATTTGCCACCCACGCACTCGAAGCGTTCGAACGCGTGGTGGGCAGCACGGCCGGTTTTCGCACCCGCCCCGGCCAGCACGACATGGCGCAGTGCATTGCCGACACGCTGTCGCGCGCCGACTTGGGCGAACACGCCAACCCCACCAAGGCCATTGCCGTCATTCAAGCCGGCACCGGTGTGGGCAAGTCGGCCGCCTACGCCAGCACCGCCATTGCCATGGCACTGGAACGCAAGACCCGGGTGCTGATCTCAACCGCCACCGTCGCCCTGCAAGAACAGTTGATGACCAAAGACCTGCCCGCCTTGGCCGCCAGCATGGACAAACCCTTTGCCTACGCCCTGGCCAAGGGGCGCGGGCGCTATGTGTGCAAATTGAAGCTGGAACGTTTGGTGGGCTTTGGTGGCGCCAGCGATGAGATGTTTGAAGACGACATCCCCGCCCCGGCCCTGTCCGCCACCGCGGCCGCGAGCGAAGAAGCGGCTGAAGAACGCCGTACCCACCTGTACGAATCCATGGCCGCCCTGCTGGCGGGAGCCAAGTGGGATGGCGACCGTGACACCCTGGCCGAAGCCCCAGACGCCCGCGACTGGGCGGGAGTGGCGGCCGAGCGCCACACCTGCACCGTGCGCCACTGCCCGCGCTTTCGGGAGTGCAGCTACTACAACGCCCGCACCAAGCTGGCCGAGGCTAATGTCATTGTGGCCAACCACGACCTGGTGCTGGCCTCGCTGGGCATGAAAACCCTGCCCGACCTGGACAACTGTCTGGTGATCTTTGACGAGGGTCACCACCTGCCCGCTGTCGCCCTGGACCAGTTTTCCAGCAGCATGGACCTGTCCAGCCTGCGCTGGCTGGACAAGCTGCCCAAGATATTGCAGGAAGTCAGTGGCAAGTTGCAACTCACCCTCACGCAAGACGTGAACACCGTCACCAGCCAGCTCAAAGTGGCACTCACCCAACTGGCCCGCATGGCGATGGAACTGGTGCACGCGTCTACGTCCGGCGAGGACGGTGTGCTGCGCTTTGCCCACGGCGTGCTGCCCGATGCACTGCACGACCCCGTAACGCTGATCCATGGCCATGCCGAGGGCTTATCCAAGGCCCTGGAAGCCTTGGGCCAGGAAGTCAAGCTGCTGGCCAAAGATGATCCTAGTCAAGCCATGCAGTGTGCGCAGCTCTACGCCAAGCTGGGCGCATTGGCACCCAAGTTGGGCAGCGTGGTGTCCACCGCCAATCTACTGCTGGAGCACGGCGCCCAGCCCCTGGCCAAATGGCTGGAGTCCAGAAGCGAGGGCGGTTTTTTGGTCCTCACCGCCCACGCCTGCCCCATCGTGCCGGGGGACTTGCTGCGTCAATTCCTGTGGAGCCAGGTGCGCGGCGCCGTGGTGACCTCTGCGTCGCTCACCAGTTGCGGCAGTTTTGACTATTTTTTGAAAGAAGCCGGGCTCACCGATAACCCCAATGTGACCGCACTGGAAGTCACCAGCCCCTTTGACTACACCACGCAGGGAACACTCACCGTGGTGCACACCCAAGCCGACCCCAAAAATGCCGAAGCCTACACACGCGAGATGGTGGGCGAGCTGATGAACGATTTGGCACAGGTGCAAAAGGGAGCGTTGGTGCTGTTTACCTCGCGCGCCCAAATGCGCACCGCCACCGACGCCCTGCCCTCGGCCCTGAAGGACGTGGTGCTGGTGCAGGGAACGCTGTCACGCGCACGGCTGTTGGCTACCCATATGGCCCGCGTCGAGGCCGATGTGCCGTCGGTCATATTTGGCCTGCAGTCGTTTGGCGAGGGGCTGGACCTGCCCGGCACACTGTGCGAAACCGTGTTCATCACCAAGTTACCGTTTGCGCCCCCATCTGACCCGGTGGACGAAGCCCGCGCGGAGTGGCTGCGCAAGGTCGGGCGAGATCCCTTTAATGAGCTGGTGATTCCCGCCACCGGCATCAAGCTGCTGCAGTGGACCGGACGCGCTATCCGCACCGAGGACGACCAGGCCCGTGTCATTTGCTACGACAAACGCCTGACGCAACAGGCCTACGGGCGGCGCATGCTGGCCGGGTTACCGCCCTACGCCTTGGAGCGACGGGACACCTGAATCAGCCCGCGGATGGAGTAAACATGCAAAGCCACCCATAGCCAGGGGTCCAACAAAGCATCCCACAGGTTGCCGGTGGGCAATCGCAAGGCGGCAAAGGACAGCACGGCCAGCGGTGCGACCCAAAGCGTGGCATCCATGGCCCGTTCGCCGCGATGGCAGAGCCACGGCACCATCAGCACGGCAAAGGCCGCCGCAGTGGCCACCGGGCTGAAGCCCCAGGCGTACACCACGATGGGCAGCACGGCCAAGGTATCGAGTAGCAACACCCAGCCCAACACGACACCGAGCAATGCCAAGGCCAGTTGCCAACAGGAACCTGCCGCGCCCAGCGGGTGGCCGCGTTGCGTTGACCGAGAAAAAGCGCCGTACAAAAACACGGCACACAAAAGCACGCTCGTGATGCTGGGCGATTGAAAGGCCATCCCCAGCCAGTGCGTGGGCGCGTACGGCCCGCCCACCCAGCATGCCAGTGCAACAAAGGCTGCGGCGGCCATGCGCCCCCTTACAGGCCAGGCCTTGCCGACAACGGCAACCGCTGCTGCTAACACCACGCCCCAGCCCAGGCTCAGCCACAGCTGCATCAGCCAAGGCGCAGGCAAAGCGGGCGCATCCGTTGCAGTGAGTTGAACCATCCAATGCATTGCATCCGCGCTCATGGCTTCACTCCAAAGCGCTGCCACGCAAGGCGCTGCCGATCCACCGTGTAGCTCACCCACAGGCTGCCATCGACCCAGGCCATGGCGGGGTAAGAGTACTCATCCGGATTGGCGCCCTGCTCCATCGCATGAATGGGCGTCCAGTCCGTGCCATTGACCGAGCCACTCAGCGTCAAAGCGGCCCGGCTCCCTGGTGAGGCGTTGTGGGCCAGCACCATTTGCCCCCCCGCCAAAGCCATGCCGCCGACGGCGGAGTCCGGATTCACCAATTCCAAATCGGGCAAATCGGCCCAGCTGCGTCCACCGTCCGCGGTGCGCGCAGCAATTACCCGGCCGTTGGGCCGTATATCGCGCATCAAGGCCACCCAGTCAGTGGCAGTGCGGGCCAGCAAGGTGGGTTGTAATGCGAAGTTGCGCTGGGAAATGCGGGTCATGCCCAACAATTCGCCCCGGTGGTCAAACCGCATCGCCACGGGGTATTTGAGGCCCAGCTCAAAATACAGCGGCAAGACCATGCCTCCATCTGCCAATGGCTGCGGCGAATTGCGCACCAAGTGGCTGGTGTTCCACAACCATCCCAAGGGGAGCACCCGCAGCGGCTCAAACTCCAACGCGTCCAGCCCGTTGCCCGCGCTGGATTGGCGCAAGTGCAATACCCGGCTCGCCGCCCAGCCGCCCAAGCCTGTGGCGACCACAAAAAGGTGCATGCGGCCCGCGCCATCCATCCACGCCACCGGGTTGCCCAGCCGCCGCACCCCAAAGCCGAGTTGCAGACCCAGAGTGTGCCGATTGACAACAAACCGTGCCGGTGCCCACTGCTGGCGGGCGCGGTTAAATTGCGAAGCGGCAATCTGCACATTAGGCCCGCTTTCACGCTCCCCGGAAAACCAGAAAACAGTGAGCGCCGCCGCGTGCCCTGCCGGCATGGCCAACAAGCTGCTGGCGTGCGCCGCCTCAGTATCTGGCGGCATGGGAATCACCCCTTTGGCTGCAAGTTGAAGCGTCGCCACCTGCAGAGTTGCAGGCGCTGCAGGCCAAACCGCCTGCGCGGGAGGGGGCGTAACAGGGCGCAGCCACAGATCCGCGCCCAGCACGGCCCCAACGGCCAGCACGGTGGCCAGCAAGCGCAAGCGAAGACTAGAAAAATTCATGCGCCGATCTTAGTGGCAGCCACGCGGGTTTGGCCCTGGAGCCTGCAAATAGGCACAACGCGAGTAACAATAAACGCACCTCCACGCTTTGCGCACCAAGACAAAGGCCCGCATCAGTAGGGCTTGAAATTACTCCCACTGCCCATGCCGCGAGTGCGCCCGATCGCTAAACGTGGCGGTGCGCTTTGGCGGCTGGTCGGTGCCGCTCCAATCTTGAAAAACGCGATGCTTTGCTGCAAGGCCTCGGCCTGCCCGGAGAGTTCCTCGCTGGTGGCGGCAAGCTCTTCCGAGGCACTGGCATTTTGCTGGGTCGCTTTGGACAATTGCCCCATGGCACCGCCAATTTGCACGACCGATTCGCTTTGCTCAGTACTGGCGGCAGCGATCTCCTGCACCAGCTCGGACGTCTTTTGAATGCTGGGCACAATTTCGTTCAGCAACTTGCCGGCCCGCTCTGCCGTGGCCACGCTGGTTTGGGCAAGATTCCCAATCTCTTTAGCGGCTTCCTGGCTGCGCTCCGCCAGCTTGCGCACTTCCGCTGCAACCACGGCAAAGCCTTTGCCGTGCTCACCCGCTCTGGCGGCTTCAATGGCTGCATTCAAGGCCAACAGATTGGTCTGGTAGGCGATGTCGTCCACGATACCAATCTTGGCGGCGATCTGCTTCATGGCACTGACGGTGTCGTTCACTGCACGACCACCGTCCACCGCCTCCTTGCTGGTTTTGGTGGCCATGCCATCGGTCACACGGGCGTTGTCGCTGTTTTGCGTGATGGATGCCGACATGTTGTCAATGGTGGCGGTGGTCTGCTCCACGCTGGCGGCTTGCTCGCTGGCCGACTGGGACAAGGCCTGCGCCGTTGCACTGACTTGGTTTGCAGCGCCGGTCAGCGCATCGGCCGAGGCGTGTACCTCGCCAAGCACGCGGGTCAAACTGTCGGCGGTCGAGTTGGCGCTGTTCTTGAGCTTGCCAAACAAACCGCTGTAGTCCCGCTCAATGCGGTGGGTCAGATCCCCCGCAGCAAAGGATTCGAGAAGCACCGCCACATCACCCAGGCCCTGCTCGCTGGTCTCCATCAGCTGGTTCATGCCGGAAGAGAGATTTTGAAAGAACCCGCTCTTGCCCTCCAGCGCGATGCGGTGGCTGAAATCGCCCACGCTTGCAGCGTCTACCAGTGTGGCGATTTCCTTTTGCGAGGTTAGCTGCTCGGTAATGTCGCTCCATTGACCGATGGAGCCCAAACGTGCCCCATCACGGGTGATGACGGCATTGGTCACCAGGTCGTACATTCTGCCGCCCAGCTCAAGCTGTGAGCGGGCGGTTCCGGTCAGGTTACGAAGCCGTGCCAGCGCGGCCGACGGATCGGCATAGAACATGCCCAGGCTTTCACCGACGATTTTGTTCGGATCAAACCCCGGGATCTGCTTGCGAAAGCCAGCCTCGTAGGTTTTAAGCACATCTTGCAGTGCCTCGTTGATGTACAGGATGGTGCCGTCATCCGCCGCAATGCGCACCGGCAAATTAACCTTGTCCAGTGCAGCCCGGATACCGGCGTTGTAACGCGCTGCAATGTCGGCCGCCTGGAGTTGTTGGCGCGCGCCCTCTGCTGCGGCGCTTACTTTTTGTTTCTCGCCGGGCAAGGGACTCATGCGTTCCTCAAACTGGCCCCTGATGTACTGGCCAATCAGCTCGACCAACCTTGTATTCATGTCCGCCTGGGCCTGCACCATGGCGTTGAAGTTTTTGGCCATGTCCTTGAAAGCACCAGCAAACTCGTTTTCCGGGAGCCTGTGGCTGGTTTGCCCGAGGTCATTGTGGTGGCGCGCCATGTCTTGCTGCGCCGCATTGAAGGCCGTCAGGGTGTCTTGCATGGCACCCATGGCTTGCAGCAACTGCCCGGTTTCATCTTGGGCACTGGTCGCGGTGTTGTTGTCGAGCTTGCCAAGCGCCACCGATTGCGCCACCAGAACCGCGCGCTGCAGTGGGCGAATGATGCTCTTGGAAATGGCATAAGCCATGCCCGCAGTCAATGCAATGGCCGCGAGCAACACCGCTGCGGTTTTCTGCAGGCTGCTAATAAAAGCAGCGCGCAGATCATCCATGTACAAACCGGACCCAATCACCCAGCCCCACGGCTTGAAACCGGTCACAAACGAGACCTTTTCCACCGGCAGGTCTTGCCCTGGCTTGGGCCAAAGGTAACTGAGGTAGCCCGAGCCGTCTTTTTTGACGGTGTCTACAAAGGCGACGAACACGGCATTGCCCTGCGGGTCTTTGACACCGCTGACATCGCGCCCATTGAGGTCCGGACGAAACGGGTGCGTGATGAGCTTGACGCCCATGTCATTGATCCAAAAATACTCCTTGCCCGAGTAGCGCGCATCGTTGACGGCCTTGATGGCCATGGCCTGTGCTTGCTCGCGGCTGAGTTGGCCCGATGCCTCTTGCTGATAGGCCCAGTTGACGACAGAGGCGGCCACCTCCACATTCTGGCGAATCGCGACCTTTCGGGATTCATAGCTGTTCTGGTACTGCTGCCAAAGCAGGTAGCCGGCCGTCAGCAACAGCACCGCGGCTGCCAAGCCTGTGAGCAGAGCCAGCTTGGTCCGGATGGAAAAATTCTTCAAAAGGCCAGTTTCTTCAAAATCGTTCACGGCTATCCTTGCTTTCAATGTCTTTGATTCAGATCAAAGTCAAACTAACATTTTGCATGCTGACACCATAACCCAGCTTACAGTCACGACAGGCACACACCGTTGAAACGCACGCCAGTCTGCCTAGCGAGCGGGTGCTTATTCTCCAGCCACAGCGCCGTACTGCTTGACCAAGCCCGCCATCGTGCCCGCATCATCTCCCCCCGTAGCCCCAAGACCTTGCACCACGCCAGCCTGATTGACCGGCGGCTGGTTCTGGCTGACCTTCCACTTGCCGGTGAGCTGGCTGATGGGGATTTCAATGCCGACCAAGGCCGCCAGCATTTTGTCGGTGTAGTCGCGTGGCGCATCGTCCACCGCCCAGGGCTTTGCAAAAGCGGCCTCTTGCTGGTGCGTGAGGTCCAGCAGCTGGGCTCGAATCCAGACCGGATCATCCATCACCGTCAAGGTGCCGCGTGCTTGCACCACGGCGTAGTTCCAGGTGGGAACCACTTTGCCGTGCTCTTGCTTGGTGGCGTACCAGGACGGGCTGATGTAGGCATCCGGCCCCTGAAAAATCGCCAGCACCTGCGTGGCCGTGTCGGTGTCTCGCCACAGCGGGTTGGCGCGCGCCACATGCCCCACCAGCGTGCCCCGGGGCGAGCCATCCAACCGCAGGTACAGCGGAATGTGGTTTGCCACCAAGCCGTCGGCATCCAGGGTGACCAAGGTTGCCAGCGGTTTGCTGCGGATCAGGCTGTGCAAAACCTCCAGCCGGGTTTCTGAAAATTGGTTTGGGGTGTACATGCGATTACCTCAAAAAGTTGGTCAAATCGGCCTCTAAGCCTTATGTAATATGCGCAAGCAGCTATCACACATATAGCAAAATCCACTATTGAGAAAGGCCCAGCGCCGCGTGTGGTTTCCAGCTGCCCTCGGCCCGGGTGTCGGGCTTCTCCAGTTTGGCCGCGCCCAAAAACAGCCGCGCGCCAGGTAAGCCGCGGGACGCCAGATAGTCCTTCACCGCCACGCCGCGCTGCAAAGCCAGCTCACGCATGGCATCTTCGGTCACGGTCATATTGGCCTTCAACAAGGCCTCCATCTCGGGCGGCTCAAGGTCTTTGGCCAGGCCCAGCAGGTTGCGCGGCTTGGTGATGTCGGCACGCCGGTACACCGCTTTGAGCAGTGCCACGGACTCCGCGGCGTCCAGCGCACGCACCGCAGCACCGTCCTGGCCACTGACCACGGCGCGGCGGCGTTTTTCAGCCAGCAGCAAGGTGTTGAGCCGCTCGGCCTTCAGCGCTTCGCGCTCCACCTCCAGACTGGAGGCGCCCACGACCGTCATTTGCAGCGCGGGCCGCTCGGTAAGTGCCTTGGCGACTCGGTCCAGCCCCTGAATGGCCTGCGCGCTCAGGGCACTGCTTCCTGGCGCAAAGTCCACGGTACTGAGTTCCTCACCACCGGCCCCGCCAAAGGCACCCGCCAGCAAGCTGAACGGCGAAGTGATCGCCTTGAGGATCAGGTTGGTGACGACCTTCCATACCACCGCGCCCAGTTTGAACTGCGGGTCGTTCAGCGAGCCACTGATCGGCAGGTCGATGTCAATCACACCATGGCGGTCGGCCAGCAAGGCCACTGCCAGCTTCACCGGCAGGCTGTTGGGTGCGCCGTCCACCTTGTCGCCAAAGGCGAGTTGGTTGAGCACAATATTGTTGCTGGCGGTGAGTTGCCCGTCAGGCTGGACGGTGTAAGTCACATCGACACTGAGCTTGCCGCGCGTAATGCCGTAGCCGGCGTACTTGATGGCGTAGGGCGACAAAGGCGGCAGCTCCAGGTCGCGCACGCGGCCCTTGATGTCCAGCGCCAGGGGTTTGGCCAGCGGGTTGACACGGCCCGTGATCTCCAAAGAGGCGGTGCCCTCGGCGCGGCCGGTCATGTTCAGGTCGGCCAGTTGCACCGTGCCGTCCTGCGCTTGCGAGGAGAACTGACTGAGTTTGCCGGTGAGCTCGCTCAAGTCCGCCGAATAATTGGGCTGGATGAAGTGGTCTGAAAACAGCACCCGGCCGTTGACTAGACTGATGGGCCCAAACTGCACGATGGGCTCCAGGGCGGCAGGCCCAGCGGCCGCTGCCACGGGCGCCGGGGTAGGGGTCTCGGGGATGCTTGCTGGTGCACTGCTCGCTTCGGCCACTGCAGACTTTTCGGCCTTATCGGGCTTATCGGCTTTCACCAAGTCCTGCAGGTTGATGCGCCCCGACGGGTTGATCGTGACCCGGGCAAAGAAGTCGGTCAGCGCCGCCTCGCGCACGTCCAGCCGGGTGGCCGCGCCAGGGGCCATCGCCAGCACGATGCCAGGCACATTGAGCGACTTCCAGCTCAGCAGCTCTTGCGACGCGCTGTTGGCCAAAAAGTCTTCCAACGCCGCATCTCCGCGCAGCTGCACTTGCGCACCGGCGGGGGTGGCGGCGTAGCGCAACTGGCCTTTGAAGCTGGTGTCGGCGCGCAACAGCTCGATATTGAGCTTGTCCGCCACATAGGGGGCCAGCGCATGGGCCGGAATGTCTGCGGCCTCCAGCGTGCCTTGGGCCACCACGGGCTCCCACATGACCGTGCCCTTGAAGCCCAGCGTGCCGGGCTCGGTGCGGCCCGACTTGACGCGTGCCGACAGGGTTAGCGGTGCGGGCTTGGTGCCGTCCAGCGCCAAGTTCTTCATTTGCGCCTTCAGTCCCGAGACTTCCAGGCGCACCGGCTTGGACAGGCTGCGGTCGTCCAGCAGCAGCGTGGCGTCGTCCACTTGCAGCTCATCCAGGTTTAACTTCCAGGTTGCAGGGGGCTTGTCTTGCGTGACACGCGCTGCTTTGGATTCGTTGGCCGGTATAGCCGCGTTGGTCATGTTGAAAGCTTCGGGCGGCTGCGGGCTCTTGCGCCAGCGCTCAAACATCCAGTGCCCTTGCGCGTCCCGGTGCAGCATGGCGCGGGTGCCGTGCAGGGCCACTTTGCCAACACGGCCGGTTTTGGCCGCCACATCCATCTGGGTGTCGGTGATTTCCAGCAATTTGAATTGGGGCAACTCGGCGGCTGCACGCTCAGCACTGGTGGCGGTTGCGGCCAGCGCTTGGGCTTTGGCACCTTGCAGTGCAAAGTCGCGCAGCGCCACGCGCGGTGCGGCCACCTGCAGCTTGCCATCCGCCCATGCCCCATCCAATTCCGCATCCAGCACTCCGGCTACCCGGGGCTCAAGATACTGCGCCACATAGGGCGCGGCCAGACCCAGCGCCAAGTCCCCCACGCTCAGGTGCACTTTGCCCAGCTTGTCCGTGCCCTCCCCTTTGAACGACAAACGGGCCGGATCGGCCACCACTTTGCCGCCCGACTTAGCGGGTGTCGGCACCGTCACCGAACCCTCGAAGGTGGCTGGGGCCTCGGCAAACGGCCAACGCATGCCGTCGGCCACCAGTTCCAACGCGACCAGGCTCAGGCGGGATGGGGGTTGAACACTGTCATCCACCCACGCCAGCGCGCCCCGGTGCAGCGCAAAGTGCGCCAGCTCAAACGTCCACGGTTTTGGTGCAAGCGGCTTTTCAGTGCCATTTAGGGCTGTAGCCCCCGTGGAATGTGCGTTAGCAGCTTCTTTTTTGATAGCAGACGCGCTGGCATTGGAGCGGCCAGGGTTCAGGTTGAGACGCCCCGCCCGGTTGCGTGCCAGCCGCAACTGGGGTGCCACGACCTCAAGGGACACAAGTTGGACCACCTGCTCCAGCGGGCGCACATCCCCCAGCACGGCCTGGATGGACTCAACGCCCAGCAGTTCGCCCTTGCCAGATTCATTGGTGGCGTCGGCCACTTTCAGGCCCGAAACCTTGACCTTGCCGGCCAGGGTCACCACCACCTTGGGCGACTGCACAAACGCCAGTTGCAGCTCGGCGTCCACCACGCCCGCCTGCACTTGCACCGGCAAAGTAGGGGGCAAATAGGCCAAATAGGGCGCCAGGTCCAGATGCGCGATCTTGAAAGTGGCATCGCCCTTGCGGGAAATGGCAAAGGGCGTGCCCTCGCCCGCCGTGTCAAACGCGCTGCCATTGAGCTCGAACGCCAAGCGGGGCGTGACCTTGATGTCCCGTTTGGAATCCAGATTGCTCAAAAACGGCAGCGCCAAATGGAGCTTGCGCAAGGTGTGCTTGGCATCGCGGGCTTGGAGCGCACCTTTGCCGGCCTGGCCCACAACGCGGTCGGTAAAGTCCACCGTACCGGCGTTGAGGGTGAGGTTGTACAGGGCAAAGCGCAACGGCTCCGAGGCAGGTTGCTGCGCCAAATGCTTCAAGATGTCGTCAATATCGTAGTGGCCCCCGCCCATGTGGGTAAGTTGCAGGGTGGGTGCGTCCACCGTGATGGCGTCCAGCACCGGCGCTAAGTGCAACAACGACTCCAGCTCAGCGTCCACATAAATGCGCGCAATGCCCAATTGCTTGCCCGTGCCATCGGCCGTGGCGACGGCAATATCGGACACCGTCAACTCCAGCGTCCAGGGCTTGAAATCGATCGCACCAATGGTGAGCTTGCGCCCCAGCGCTTCACTGCCCTTGACCTCGATCTGACTTTTGGCCAAGGACGGAACCGCCAGCCAGGCCAAAAACCACAATGCAAGCAGGCCGCCCAGCGACCACAGCGCAGGGCGCACCCAGGGCGAACTAAATAAAGTCATGGGGGAGAGGTTCATGGGAGTGATGGTACCAAGGGTCAGTTGCACCCAACTTTAGTAGCACATGCGGTCAAGCAGTGCGCGATGGCTCTTTGTGGCACCGGTCCGATATAGTCTGAACCACGGCACGCATAGAGCTGCTGTGGCGTGACACGCCGAGACAATCTCCCCCATAACGACGAGGTACACCATGCAAGCCATCTGGAACAACACGGTCATAGCCGATAGCGACGACATCGTCACGGTAGAGGGCAACCATTACTTTCCCGAGAGCGCGTTGAAACGCGAGTTTGTGACCTTCAGCAATCACAAAACGAGTTGCGCCTGGAAAGGTCAGGCCAGCTACTACACCTTGCTGGTGAACGGTGAGACCAATACCGACGCGGTGTGGTACTACGCTGACCCCAAGCCAGAGGCCGCGAGCATCAAGGGGCGAGTGGCGTTTTGGAAGGGTGTGCAAGTTCGGTGAGGTCCATCAAGGCTGAACGAGCGATTTTATTATTAAATAGGATATTTTCAGATAATTATTAATGCGGTTATGCAGGGTTGATATTAAAAAAATAAATATTCAACTTTCAAGCACACAACTTAAATCCGGTTCTTTTATCGCAGCGCGGATACTTTGTGATGATAGATTTTGATCGCCATATTTCAAGAAGTTTTCGCGATGTCTTCTATAAAACAAAAGCCCCTCCTTGAGGCTGGATACTGTTGCGCCTTGCTCGAGCATTTTGTCCCATAGGTTCCAATCCTCTTGCGGATGAACACCATTTTCAAATCTCTTTTTGTATCCAATTTTTTGACCCAAAACAGTTCGATACATCATTGATCCGTGGTGCTGCTCTTGACGGTTCCAATATAAATCTCCTTGATAAGGGACCGTCTCTCCGGGCACCCGAATGAGGATTTCGTCCTTTAATTCTCCGGTAACGACAATATCGTAGGTAACAATATCGCTGCTTGCATTCGATAGCAACTCAATAGTGTCTGAACGAAGCCAATTATCAGCCCCAATAAATAAAACATATTCTGTAGTCACTCTTGACAGCATGTCCTGAAAGTTATCGACCGTGCCTAAATTATTGGGCCTCAAGATATATTCAATGTCTGGATATAAGTATGGCAGGTGGTTGCAATCTAATCCACCGTCATCAACAAATAGAATTCTTGAAGGGGCGCGTGTTTGGGATAATAAGGACTCGATGCAATGGGAGGCAAGGTGCCCATATTTATAGGATGCAATAACGACTGTAATCATAGTGGTTGGCATTAAAGCACGAAAATGTTAAACCTTTTTTTCAATAAATAATAACCCCAGGCAATATATAGACGGAGCGATAAATAGCGCTCGCAGATGGTATTTTTTACGTCTTGGCGGGCCCGGGCAACGCAATCTCTCAATGAAAATCGCGGCTGCTGGTGGCCAGCGCCCCCAACATGTGGGTTAAATCCACCAGCCGCTTGGCGATTACGTGGCGGACCTCGCCGCCACTGTCTTCATCGCGCTGCCACACGCCATACACGGCCATCAGGCGCGAACGCATCAGCTCTTGGCGCTGGCGCTCTCTCAGGCTTTGCCAAACAATCACGTTCACGCAACCCGTTTCATCCTCCAGAGTGACGAACACCACGCCTTTGGCCGTTTGGGGTTGCTGGCGCATGGTGACCAGCCCGCAGGCGCGTACCAGTTTGCCACTGGGGTAGTTGCGCATTTGGGCGGCGCTGAGCAGTTTCATTTTGGATAACTCCCCGCGCAAAAGCGCGACCGGGTGCGCGCGCAGGGTGAGCCCCACTGCAGCGTAGTCAAACACCACCTCCTCGCCTTCTTCGGCGGCGGGCAACTGCAAGTCATCTTCATTTATTGGTACGCCTTGGAGCAGGCCGGGTGCAGGTCGCAGCGCCGAGGCGTCCCACACCTGCTGGCGGCGGTGGCCCGACAGCGTGTGCAGCGCATCGGCACTGGCCAGGGCTTTGAGGTCAGTTGGCTCCAGCCCACAGCGCAGCGCGAGGTCTTGCGTACTGCTGAACGGGCCCTGCTGGCGGGCTACCGCTATACGCTGCGCAGCAGATTGCGCAAGACCGCTGACCATGCGCAGACCCAGGCGAACAGCCGGTTGCGCCTGTGGCTGCGCCCTGGCTTTGGGCGGCACCCCAGTCTGAGACGCAGCCCCGAATTCTGACTTAGCCCCCGATTCTTCTAACGTGCAATCCCAGTCGCTGTGCGTCACGTCAACTGGTCGCACCACTATGGCGTGCCGTTGCGCGTCTTGCACCAGTTGCGACGGGCCGTAGAACCCCAGGGGATGGCTGTTGAGCATGGCCGCCAGAAAACAGGCCGGCTCGTGGCGCTTGAGCCAGCAACTCACATACACAAGCAGGGCAAAGCTGGCCGCGTGGCTCTCAGGGAAGCCGTATTCACCAAAGCCCTCGATCTGGGCAAATAACGCATCGGCATATGCCTGTGTGTAGCCGTTCTTCAGCATGCCGTTGATCAGCCTCGCATGGAATTTATGCACCCCGCCTTTGCGCTTCCACGCGGCCATGGAGCGGCGCAGGCTGTCGGCCTCCCCCGCCGAAAAGTCGGCAGCTGCCATGGCCACCTGCATCACCTGTTCCTGAAAAATGGGCACGCCCAGGGTGCGTTTCAGGACCTCCTTCAGGGCTGGGCTGGCGTACTGCACCGCTTGCGGGTGCGCACGCGCCTGCAGGTAAGGGTGCACCATGCCACCCTGAATCGGGCCGGGGCGCACGATGGCAACCTCCACCACCAGGTCGTAAAAACAGCGGGGTTTCAGGCGCGGCAGCATGCTCATTTGCGCCCGGCTCTCGATCTGGAACACACCTACCGTGTCGGCCTTGCAAATCATGTCGTAGGTGGCGGGGTCCTCCGGGGGGATGTCCTGCATGCGCATTGGGGTGCCCCGCCACTGGCCCACCAGCTCCAGACAACGGCGGATGGCGCTGAGCATGCCCAGTGCCAGCACATCCACCTTCAGCAAGCCCACAGCGTCCAGATCGTCCTTGTCCCACTGGATCACACTGCGATCGGGCATGGATGCGTTCTCCACCGGAACCAAGCGCGTCAAAAGCCCTTGAGTGAGTACGAAACCGCCCACATGCTGGCTCAGGTGGCGCGGGAAGCGTTGCAATTCACGACTCAAATCCACCCACAACTGCAAGCGCCGCTCGGGAGGTGGCGCAAACTCTGGTCCCAGACGCTCGATAGCAGACTGCAGCCGCTCGGCCAGCACCTCACGGCTGTACATGCCAGGGTGTTCTTTGGCCAAGGCGGTGATCAACTCCTCGGGGATTTCCAGCGCCCGCCCCACATCGCGCAGCGCACTGCGCGGGCGGTAGCTGGTGACCACGGCAGTGATGGCGGCGCGCTCACGCCCGTACTTGGCGTATATGTACTGAATCACCTCTTCGCGCCGCTGGTGCTCAAAGTCCACGTCAATATCGGGTGGCTCGTCGCGCTCTCGGGAGATAAAACGCTCAAACAGCACATTCATGCGGCTGGGGTCCACCTCGGTCACGCCCAGGCAGTAGCACACAGCGGAGTTGGCCGCCGAGCCCCGGCCCTGGCACAGAATGCCCCGCCCCCGGGCAAAACGCACCAAGTCATGCACGGTCAAAAAATACATCTCATAGCGCAGCTCGGCAATCAGCACCAGTTCATGCTCGACCTGTTGGCGCACCGGCGCGGGGATGCCCTGCGGGTAACGCTCCTGCGCGCCCTCCTCCACGTATTGGCGCAACGTCTGCGCGGGGGTGTGGCCCGGCAGCACTGCCTCCAGCGGGTACTGGTAGCGTAAGGCGTCCAGGCTGAAGTTGCAGCGCCCGGCCACCACCAGCGTGTTGGCCAGCAGTTCCACCGGGTACAGGGCGGCCAGCCGGGCGCGGCTGCGCAGGTGCGCCTCGGCATTGGCTTGCAGTGCAAAACCGCACTGCGCCACCGGTGTGCCCAGGCGCACCGCCGTCAACACGTCATGCAGGGGCTTGCGGGAGCGCACATGCATGCGAACATCGCCGCCGGCCACCAGCGGTACCCCGGTGAGCTGCGCAATTTGCTGCAAGCGGTGGCGCTGCAGTGCATCATCCGCACCCAAGGACCGTTTCATGACCAGCCACAAATTTATGCCAAATAGGCCTCTAGCCCTTATGGATACTGCGCAAGCAGCTTCTATATTGATAGCAGATGGAATGCTCAGCAAAACCTCGCAGTGCGCCAGCATCTCCCATCGGGCCTCCTGCCAGACCACACGGTACTGGCCTTTGGGTGCGGCACGCCGCGCCAAGGTGATGAATTCGCACAGGTTGCCCCAGCCCTGCAAGTCATGTGGCAGGACGATCAGCGTAAACCCCGCACCCGCCCCGGCGCTGCGGCTAGTGTGCGCCGTTGCACCTGGCGCTTGCGGCCCCAGTGCAACCCAAAACTCAGCCCCCGGCAGCAGCTTGAGCCCCAGGCGGGTGGCCTCCCCGTGCGCACGCACCACCCCGGCCACCGAACATTCATCAGTGATGGCCAATGCGCTGTAGCCCAAGGCGGCGGCGCGCTCCACCAGTTCTTGCGGCTGCGAGGCACCGCGCTGAAAACTGAAACTGGACAGGCAATGCAGCTCGGCGTAGGCAGGAGGCAATGGGGTAAGAGGCGGCTCCATGGGTTAGAAACACAAATACTGATTAAAAACACAGTATAAAGAAATTCACACCTAACAATGCCAAAAAGCAAAAAAGCCCCGAAGGGCTTGCTTGAACCGCGACGGAGTCGCAGGCTTAACGCTTACCGGTGATAAGCCAAGGCTGGCTGCGCGCGCGCACCGTCCAATTGAAAAACCGACACCACTTGCACCAAATCCTGCGCCTGCGACTTGAGACTGCTGGCAGCAGCCGCCATCTCCTCCACCAGGGCCGCGTTTTGTTGGGTGGCCTGATCCATCAAATTCACCGCTTCGCCCACCTGCGACACGCCCAACGACTGCTCGTTACTAGCCGCACTGATCTCACCCATGATGTCGGTTACCCGCTTGATGGAGTTGACGACTTCGGACATTGTCTCGCCCGCCTGGTCCACCAAGGCGGTGCCGTGCTCCACCCTCTCCACGCTGGCATTAATCAGGATCTTGATCTCCTTGGCGGCATCCGCAGAGCGCCCGGCCAGTGAACGCACTTCAGAGGCCACCACCGCAAAGCCACGGCCCTGCTCACCGGCGCGGGCCGCTTCTACCGCCGCATTGAGCGCCAAAATGTTGGTCTGGAACGCAATGCCGTCGATCACGCTGATGATGTCGCTGATCTTGCGACTCGACTCGTTAATACCCTTCATGGTTTCCACCACCTGGGACACCACCTCACCGCCCTTGACAGCCACCGTGGAGGCAGTCATGGCCAGTTGGTTGGCTTGGCGCGCACTGTCGGCGTTTTGCTTAACGGTAGAACCCAGCTCCTCCATGCTGGAGGCCGTTTCTTCCAAGGCGCTGGCCTGTTGTTCGGTGCGGGCACTCAAATCGTTATTGCCGGAAGCAATCTCGGCACTGGCCGTGGCCACGCCTTCAGAGCCCTGGCGCACCTGGGTGACCACGCCTGAAAGATGCTCCCGCATATCGGACAGGGCCTTCATCAGCTTACCCAATTCATTACTGCCGCGCACGGCCACGGCAACGCTCAAATTGCCATCGGCCACGGCCCTGGCTACGACCACTGCTTCTGCCACAGGGCCCGTAATGCTGCGAATAAAAGCCAAGGCCAGTGCGACAGCACCTGACAAACACACAATCAACAAAGCAATCACCGCGTACTGGGTACGGTACAGCCGGTCCACACGCCCCTCCAAAGCATCGGTCAAGCTATTCATTGCCAGCGCGTTGAACTCGTACAGTCCGTCAATGGTGCGCGTGAACTCGTCGAAGTACTCGGGAGCCGGGTGATTGATTTCCGTAGCACCGATCAGTGCGGTGTCCGCCAGCGCCAAGGCTTTGTCCACGATGGCACGGCTTGAATCGGCTTTTGCCGCAAGCATCGCGTTCATACCAGGGTTAATTTGGGTTGCACGCTTTAAGTTGCGAAACATGTCGCCTTGCAATTCACGCACCCGCTTGGCCAAACCCTGCAAACCTGCACGGCCTTCAGGTGGAAGGTTTTTTAGTGTTAAAAATCCGGCTCCTTGTGCCCGCATGATCCCCAGGTTTTCACCCAGCCACGGCATGTTCACCAAAGAGGCCTGAATCAAAAAGTAGGCATCTGTCTCCGGGTCAAGGGATAAACCAAACTCGCTCAACAACTCCTCGTTCAAGATCAATACTTTGCTTATAAGTTGGGTATGCAGCTGGGTGCTTTCCGCAGGCTTGAGCGATTTGGAGGCAACACCTTGCTCCACAGCCGTCCAGCGCTGAAGAACGTCACTCCACAGGGCCATCGCCTGTGCAGAAGCGCCAATACTCTCAAGCGCACCATCCAGCACCGCTATGTTCTTCGTCACCTTCTCGCTCACGCCAGGGCGACGCTGAGCCAAGGTTTCATTGCCACTCAAAGCCCCTGCAGACAAGCCCCGATGGGTCTGGGCGAATTGCACCACCGCGTTCAGGGCCACCAAAGCGTCGGTTGCGATCGCCTCGCGCTGCGCCGCCGCCACGTCAGCCCGTGAGTTTTTAAAGTACAAGCCTGTTGGCACCAGCACCATGATCAAAGCGACCAGGCCCAAGATAATGAATTTTTGGGAAAGGCTGAGGCGGTGAAGCAAAGGCATGGGGACTCTTTGGAAAAAAATGATTCAGCATTGTCGTATCTTTAAACAGCCTCTGCAATCGCGAAAATATTTCTTAACTCAGATTAAGATTTTTCACCATTCAAGCAAGCTTCACTTCCGGCGTAAGCACCGGGCCACGCCCGCTAAAGCGCTCCAATGCAAGGTAGATCACCGGGGTGATGAACAGCGTAATCGCCTGTGAAAACACCAAACCACCCACCACCGCCAGGCCCAAAGGCTGGCGCAACTCGGCCCCCGCACCAATCCCCAGGGCAATGGGCAGGGCACCCATCAAGGCGGCCAAGGTGGTCATCATGATGGGGCGAAACCGCAAAATACAGGCTTCACGGATCGCCACTTCGGGTGTCATGCCTTGGTGGCGCTGGGCGTCCAGCGCGAAGTCAATCATCATGATGGCGTTCTTCTTCACAATGCCAATCAGCAACACGATGCCGATGGTGGCAATCAAGGTCAGGTCTTGCCCAAACAGCATCAAGGTGGCCAGCGCGCCCACCGCAGCCGAAGGCAAGCCCGCCAAAATGGTGATGGGGTGGATATAGCTCTCATACAACACCCCTAGCAGCACATAAATCACCAGCAGCGCAGCAATCACCAAAATTGCCTGGCTGCTCTGGGAGTTTTTGAACACTGCGGCATCACCGCCGTAGGTGGCAATCACCGAGGATGGCATTTGCAGCGCTTCGCGGGCGGCATCAATTTTTTCAGTTGCCACACCAAGCGCCGTGCCTGGGGCCAGATTGAACGACACGGTCACCGCCTGCAACTGGCCGACGTGGTTGATCGACATGGGGCCCACCGTGCGCTCCACCGTGGTGAAGCTTGAGAGCGGCACCAATGCACCAGTGGAGGAACGCACATAGATTCCGCCCAGCGCACTCTCGTCTTGCTTGGATTCGGGTTGCACCTCCATGATGACCTGGTAGCTGTCGGTGGGCAGGTAAATGGTGGACACCTGGCGCTCACCAAAGGCGTTGAACAGCGCAGTACGGATGCCCTCAATCGACACACCCAGGGTGTTGGCGCGGTCGCGGTCGATCTTGATTTGTGCTTGCAGGCCGCGCATCTGCGCGTCACTGGTCACGTCGCGAAACACCGGGTCCGCACGCATCTTGTCTTGCAACTTGGATGCCCACACATTGAGCTCATCGGCCTTGACGCTTTGCAAGATGTACTGGAACTGCGCTTTGCTGGTGCGCCCACCAAGCTGCAAATTTTGCACCGGGCGCATAAAGACATTGATGCCAGCGACCGCTTTCAGCTTCTTGCGCAGGCCTTCGATCACTTTCTTCATGGGCTCGCGCTGGTTTTGGGCTTTGAGCGTGACAAACATGCGCCCCGTGTTTTGCGCGTTGTTGCCACCGGTGAATGAACTCACAACCACCACATTGGCGTCCTTGCGGATGATCTCGGCCGCCAGCTCTTGCAAGCGCACCATTTCAGGAAAGGAAGTGTCTTCTGATGCCTCGGTGCTGACCGTAATTTGGCCAATGTCTTCTTCGGGGAAGAAGCCTTTGGGAATGATGTTGGCCAGCCATGCTGTGGCGACAAAAGTGGCAAGTGCCACCGCCAGCACCATTTTGCGGTGGCGCAATGCACGGTCCAAGGTGCGTGTGTAAGACGCCAACAGCGCATCAAAGCCCCGCTCAAACAGGCGCACCGTGGCACCCGGTGGCTTTTTATGGGCTTCGTCGCTGAGGAAGCGGCTGGCCAGCATGGGCACCAGTGTCAGCGACACAAAGGCGGACACCACAATCGACAAGCCCACCACCACCGCAAATTCGTGGAACAACAAGCCGATTACGCCAGGCATAAAGAAGATGGGAATGAAAACAGCAATCAGCGAGGTAGAGATGGAGATGATGGTGAAGCCCACCTCCCGCGCACCGCGCAGTGCGGCCTGAAACGGCTCTTCGCCATTTTCGACATGGCGGATGATGTTTTCCAGCACCACAATGGCATCGTCCACCACCAAGCCTACGGCCAAGGTCAGGCCCAGCAGCGAGATGTTGTCCAGGCTGTAAGAGAACGCATACAAGAGCGCAACCGCCCCAATCAGGGAAACGGGCAAAGATAGCGCCGGTATCACGGTGGCCACAAACCGGCGCAAAAACAAGAAAATCACCAACACCACCAGCGCAATGGTGCCCAGCAAGGTGAGCGATACATCGTGCAAGGCTTCCCGCACCGAGACGGACCGGTCGTTGACGGGCGTCAATACAACCGACTGCGGCATTTGACTTTTCAGCTGGGGCAAGGCGGCACGCACCGTGTCCACCACCCGCACCGCATTGGCACCGGGTTGCCGTAACACGGCCACGATGATGGAGTTTTCACCGTTCAGGGTGGCCCAGCTCTTGAATGTCTCCAGGCTGTCTTCCACGCGCGCCACGTCTTTGAGCCGCACGGGGCTGCCACCCCGGTTGCTCACGATCAGATCCGAAAAATCCGCCGCATTTTTAAGCTGCCGATTGGCTTGCAGGGTCAGCGTTTGGCGCGGGCCGTCGAAGGTGCCCACCGGGGTATTCACATTGGCGGCACGCAGCGCAGCGCTCAGCTCATCCAGCCCGATGTTGCGCGCGGCCAGCGCCTGCGGCTGCACGCGGACCCGCACCGCAAAACGCTTGGCACCAAAAATATTGACCTGCGCCACACCATCGATGGTGGACAGCGTGGGCGAAATCAGATGCTCCGCGTAATCCTGCAAATCGGATGGTGTCAGCGAGGGCGATGTGAGTGCAATCAACAGCACCGGTGCGTCGGCCGGATTGACCTTGCGGTACGACGGCGGCGCGGTCATGTCGGTGGGCAAACTGCGCTGGGCGCGCAGCAACGCCGCTTGCACATCCACCGCTGCAGCGTCAATGTTGCGGCCCTCTACAAATTCCAGTGTGAGGGAGGTTTGCCCCAGGGTACTGGTCGAGCTGATGGTTTTAAGCCCCGGCACCGTTTGAAACTGTTTCTCCAAGGGCAAGGCCACGGAGCTGGCCATGGTCTCCGGATTTGCCCCCGGGAGCGAGGCCGACACATTGATCACCGGCGTGTCGTAACTGGGGAGTGCCGCGACCGGGATTTTTTGAAACCCGATCACCCCGGCCACCACAATGGCCACGTTCAGCAGCACCGTCATCACCGGACGGCGGATAAAAAGCTCGGACAGGTTCATGGTGCTTTAGCCTGTGCTGGCGCGCGCTCTGGTTTGCCTTCGGGCGCACGCTCGAGCAACGGGGTTCCAGGGCGCAAATTCTGCTTGCCGTCCAGCACCACCCAATCATCGGCCTTGACCCCCGTCACCGCGGCGTCCAGACCTTGGGCGTAAACGACTTGCACCGGTTTTTGCACGGCTTTACCGTCTTCCTTGAGATAAACGATAGTGCCCCGGGCCGCTTGAATGATGGCCGCTTGCGGCACCACCACAGCGTCCTTGAGAGTGCTTACGGTCTGCGAGACTTCGACAAAGGCACCGGGCCAGAGTTTGGCATCAACGTTGTCAAAAACCGCCTTCACCTTGACAGAGCCTGAGGCCGCGTCCACGGTGTTGTCGACAAACTTCAAGCGTCCTTTGAAACCGCCCGCCCCGGCGGCACCGTCGGTCAGCCGCGCACTCACCGGTGCGCCACCATCTTTCAGCGCCGACAGGGCGTCCGAGAGGTTGCGCTGCGGCAAATTGAAAGACACGGCAATCGGGTCCAGTTGTGTGACCGTCACCAGCGACGTGACATTGGCCTGCACGGCACTGCCCGCAAACACGTTGATGGCACCGGCCCGCCCGGAGTTGGGCGCAATGACACGGGCGTAAGACAGGGCCACGCGGGTGGCATCCATGGCTGCCTGGTCTGCAGCGACGGCTGCCGTTTGGGCCTCGACCTGGGCCTGACTGGTGTCCAGCGCACCTTGGGATATGAATTTTTGGGTGAAGAGTTGTTGTGCCCGCGCATACTGCCGCTGGGCATCGGCCAGTGCGGCGTTGTCTCGCGCCAGTTGCGCCCGGGCCTTGGCCACATTGGCCTCATCGGTCCGGGCGTCCAGGGTAAAAAGCAACTCACCGGCTTTGACGAACTGCCCCTCGCGGACATGCACCTTGCCCACCACACTGGTCATCTGCGCACGGACGTCCACGCTGGCCAGCGGCGTTACGGTGCCTGTGGCTTTGAGCAATACTGGAAGATCACGCATTACAGCCCGGACTGTTGTCACGGTGACAGGGGCCAAAGTAACTGCCGGTGCGCTCGCAGGGGCTGGGGATGCGGTGGACGGTGCAGCCGTGGCAGCGTTGTCTTTCGCAGAACAACCCCAAAGGGAGACCAGAGCCAAGCTGACCGCCAGTGCTCCAAAACGATAAAAAGTTCGCATATTCATTCACTAAACGGGGGTTTGCGGGAGTTTGCACATCGACACAGAGTCCAGCTCCACGCTTGATCATAAAACGGGAATACAAACCGCGTGTAAAGCTGCGGTGCGCGTACGCAGTCGTCGAATCGGCCTATTGCTGCACCACGCCCGTGTAGATGAACACGGCATATGCACCCATCAATACAAGGCCCAGCGCGCGGGGCAGTCGCCCCATAAACGCGATGGACAGGAAGTGCAGAATCGCAGCACCCACAATGGCGTAGATGCCAATCTGAAAAAACCCAGGGATCGTGATCTTGTCAAACAGTGCAAACAGGCCAATGCACATGGGGATGCAGATATGGGCGTCGCCCACCTGTGAGCTGACCACAATGTCCTGCCGCCCCATGTAGCCGTAATACAGGGCGATGAATGCGTTGGGCAAGACCATGAGCACACCACTGAGCCAACCCAAATCCTTGACACCAATATAGGGATTCTTGGCATGGGACACCCACTCCACCAGGAAATCCACGCTGTAATAGATGCCATAAGCACCGGCGGCAATCAGCAACAGATCCAACACGATGGACCAGTGAAAGCTACGGTTTTTGCGCACGTTGTTCTTGAGAATTTCAAACACATGCAGCACCTGCCAGAACAGGAACAGGCCCACCAGCACCAGCCCGTCATAAAAATCAAGCACGCCGTCTTTGGCCAGTGCCCACAGTGTGCCGGTGAAAAGAAACAGTGCCACCAGGGTGAAGAGCAGTTCAAGCCGAAACAGGCGGTGGGCTTGCGGAACCGCTTTCTTTTTGCCTTGTGGTGCTTGTCTGGTCACATTCGCACCAAAAAACAGGGTCGTCAGCCCCAGTATCAAAGTGAGATTGGTCACGTTGTTGACAAGGCAATTCTCCAGCACGGTGCTGCCTTTGCCACCCGCGCGGCTCATCACAAAGGCAAATACCAGGTTCGCAAACCCGGAGCAGTACGGCATGATCAGCGTGCCCAGCACCGTGCCTTCAAACCCCTTGCTCTCAATGGCCTGCAAGCGCCAGATCATCAGCGCCGAGGCGGCCATGAACAGGCCTGTTTGCGCCAGCGGATGAGAGAGATAAGCGGATAGTTGCTGACTGGCGCTGAACACGGGCAAGGGAAGTGGCTGGGGACAGGCGTGAGGATAAACGCATTCCTGGGCGTGGATGCCGGCGAATCGCCAGTTATGTACACTGCGCCCTTCTTCGAAAGATCCATTTTCATGACCGCTACCACCCCACTCCCCGCTGATGCAACGGCCGAACGCATCGTGCGCCATTTTCAGACAATGGGGTTTCCGGGGATTACCGAGGCCCTGCTGATCCGCATACGGCTTAAAAAAGGCGACCGACTGGAAGTGGACGCGGCGTTTGACTTGGCTTTGGAGCGTGAGATTGCGCCACCGTTGCAAGAATTTTTTGAAATCCGACCCTGCGGTTTTTACTCGGAAATTCGCGGCTTCACGGATGCCAAGACGGCGTTTACAGGAGACTTCGGGCGTGGATTGCGCATTGAATTGCCCAGTATTTTCTTTGATACGGCTCCCGTCATCGTCGATGATGCCCTGGCAACCGGCACCAAATTTGACGCCATGCTCAAACTCAGCGACAACATTGAGGGGGCTGCAGTGGCTATTTTGCTGAACGACCCCAATTCGTCGTTCTTCGAGTACCTGGACGCCCAAACCGGTTACGACTGGCAAAAAATCACCGGCAGCCTGGATGCTGCGGCCAAGTCGTTTACGGCGGACGAGGATTTGCTCTGATTGGGCAATCAGGCATACAAGCCGTGTAAATACCAGTCAGCACCTTGGTCTGAACGGCCCAGGCGTTCCCGGTAGATCCACACCAAACCCGCCTGCGCGCTGCGGGCTACAAAATAGTCGCGCAGTGCGCATTGTTGCGCACCTTCCAGCCAGCCCGATTCAATGCGCTGCGGCCCTGCCAGCAGCGTCAAGGGCCCGGCGTACTGGGGCTCACCATGGCGCACCGAAAGCTTGCGCGGACTGGCCAGCAACCACGTTGGCAAGAGTGCGGATAGACCTCTATTTTCAGCATCATTTAGGCCTCTAGCCCCCGTAGATAGTGCGCAAGCAGCTCCTGATTTAATAGCAAAATCAGGGCCTGTGACGGCACTCCAGGGTTGCCAGCGCTGCATGCGCTCTGGCACCTGGTCGGCTTGCGGGCTGGCGCACAGCACCTGGTCTGCGCCTAAGCGGGCACCCAGGCGCTCCAGCATCTGATGCAGGCTATCGCCCGAGCGTTGCTCTTGGGGCAAGAGGGTCCAGCTCTCGCCCGCCATGGGCTGCGTTTGCAAAGAGCGCAAGCGCAAATACAGCACCGGCGCGGGCAAGGTGACGCGCGCCAGCTGCTCGCCCAGCAAGCGCTGCAAGTGCGCCATGTCCTGTGTGGCCTGGGCTGTTCGCAATACCAGACGGCCTTGCTGTGCGCCAGTGTGGTGGGCATCCACATGCAGGGCGTTGGAGCGGCGCGCATCCAGGTCCCACACCAGCTCCAGCGCCAGCACACCGCGCTGGCGGGCACGCAGCCACACCAGCAACTGCGCCAGCAAACGCCGCGCACCAAACAGCAGGGCCGGGGCCGTGTCCACGCTGGCCGACAACTCTAGCGGCGCATCAAACACCTCGGGCAGCGTTAGCCATGGGTAGACCTCGGGGCGTTGGCCATAGGCACGGTCCAGCGCATCAACCAGCTCGGCCCCAAAGCGCCGCACCACACCGCCTCGGGGCAGCGCGCGCAACTGGCCCCAGGTGCTGACGCCCAAGCGGCTCAGCGTGGGCAGGTGGGGCCGGGCCGCCACCAATGATTGCAGCGGCAAGTCATTCAGGGGTTCGGCCGAGTGACTCCACAAACGCCCAAGCGCTATCAAAGAAGTAGCGCCTTGCGCATATTCCACCTGGGCTGCAGGCTCATTTGGCTTAAAAATAGCGGCCTGCAAGGCGGCTAGCCCGCCAAACAATCGTTCACTGGCCGAGACCTCCAACACCAAGGCGTCGTCCACCCGCGCTACCTGGGGGGTGAACTGCAGCGCCCACCATGCCAAGGCGCTGCGGGCATCTGCCAACGGCACCTGTGCGTGGTGGGACGGCTGCGTTTCAGGCAGCGACTGCAGTGCGATCCAGTGCATGGATGTCGCCATTGGAATGGACCTGGGTAGGCACGGGGTTGCTGGGCACCGGGTGAGCTGCCAACAAAATCGACAAGCGCGCAGGGCGGGCCTGCAAGTGCAAAGCGTGTGCCATCGGTGGGCCGCGCCGCTTGAGTACCTGCACCTCCAAGCGGTCGGCCGAAGTAGGCCCGCAGGCTTGCCCGGGTGAGCTGCCCTGCCCTGGCGGGCCAATCCACAGCCGCAACACGGCGGGGGATGCATCGTGCAGCGCATGGGCAGGGCGCATGACAAACAGCAACTTGGCGTGTTCGGCCGCCGCCATTTGCAGGCGGCGAAGCTGGTCGGCGCGCGCTTGCGGCAGCCAGGCCAGCACCGCGTCCACCTCCGCGCAGCGCAGTGCCTGCTCAGTGGCCCACAAACGGGTTGGCGCCAAGGGCGTGGCGACCCACAGCAAGCGCGGTGTGAGCAGACCCTGGGCGGCCAGCGCAGGCACAAAAGGCACATGGGGCGCACCGACCAACACCACCGGCCCGTGGCCGCTGTGCACCAGCGCGGGCAGCAGCAAACGCCACTCGTTGTGTACGCCGGGGGCTTGCAAAATTTCGGTGAGCGCTCCTATAGGCCAGCCGCCGCCCGGCAGCTCGGCGTTGAGCAGCGCGTCGCCGGTTGCCAAAACCCGTGCCGGCGCTCGGGCCAGCGCATCGGCATGCCACAGGTCGGCATGGAGGTTATCCAGCCCAGGACGGGCCTTGGGATTGAGCGATGCGGCATACATGGCAAGGGATTTAAATTAAACACTGTTGTTAACAACAGTATATTTCAATCCCCAAAATTTGTCCTACTGGCCGGCCCAGCACGCCCACACTCAGGTGTGGGAAATCGACTGGCCTATGTCTGGCCAGCGGTGGCGAATGTAAAACCAGGAGACCAGGCCCAGGCTCATCATCAGCAAGGAGGCGGCCGCCAGCCCCACCGTGGAATGCATCACCAGCGGTGCAATCACGCCCGCCACGATGCCGTTGGCGGTTGACCCCACAAACATCTGCAGGCTGGAGGCCATGCCCCGGCGTTCAGGGTGCAGGTCCAACACCAGCAGGGTCACCACGGGCACCATCAGCGCCCAGCCAAACGCAAATACGGAAATGGGGAACATGGCCCAACTGACGTGCGCCTCAAATAGCAGGTTGGCCCCCAGATTGACCAGCCCAATGAGCAGCATGATGACGAAACCAGTGCGAATCTGTTTCTTGGGCGTGTGCTTGCCTGCCACCCGACCACTGACCATGGCACCACCCATGATGCCGCCAATGGTGAGAATAAAGAACCAGAAAAACTGCTGGGGTTGCAGCCCCAGGTGCTCACCCAAGAACACGGGCGCACTCAGCACATACAAAAACATGCCATTGAAAGGAATGCCGCTGGCCAGCGCCAGCAGCAGGAAACGCGGGTCAGAGCCCAGCTGCCAGTACCCCGCCAGCAGGTGCCGCACATTAAATGGCTGACGCTGGGTAAGGTGCAGCGTCTCGGGCAAGAGCCGGTAGTTGGCCACCCACAGCACCACACCAACGCCACTCAGAAACCAGAAAATCGCGTGCCAACTGCTGTGAATCAACAGCCAGCCGCCCACCATGGGGGCGACGGCCGGCGCTACACCGAAGAAGATAGTGACCTGGCTCATCACCTTTTGCGCCTGCGAAGGCGCGAACATATCCCGAATAATGGCACGCGACACCACAATGCCGGCACCCGTGGACAAGCCCTGCACTGCCCGAAAAAAGATCAGCTGCCCGATGCTTTCGGACAGTGCGCAGCCCACCGAAGCCAGGGTGAACACTGCCAAGCCCCACAACACCACGGGCCTGCGGCCCGAGCTGTCTGAAATCGCACCATGAAACAGGCTCATGAAGGCAAAACCAAACAGATAGGCCGACAGCGTTTGCTGCATTTGCACCGCCGTCGCGTCAAGCGACTGCGCCATGCCACCAAACGCCGGTAAATAGGTGTCAATGGAGAACGGCCCCAGCATGCCTAACAGGGCCAACAAAATGGAAAAGGCCCACTGTGGGGCATGCCACAGGTTTTTGGCGTCGGGGTTCATCGGGTTAGCGCGGTGAAGATCATGGGCTATTGGAACACGGGGCCATATTTGTTTGCCTACCCATCGCATTTCTGGCGCGAGACCCCAGTAAGATGCTGCTGCACATTCAATTCATCCTCTTTAGAGTAAGCACCATGAAAATACTGCACCTAATTCCTACGTTGGTCATCGGTCTTGGTTTGGTCGCTTGCGGCCAGTCAAGCGGCCCCAGTGTGAGCACCACAGGCCAGGCGCCCGCTGCGCCCGCTCCCGTGGTTGCGAAAAAGGAAATAGGGCTGGTCATGAAGACCCTGACCAACCCGTTTTTCATAGAAATGGAAAAAGGCGCAAGGCGTGCTGAGCAAGAACTGGGGCTGAGTCTGACGGTTAAAACGGCAGCACAAGAGACATCCATAGAGCAACAAATCCAGCTGGTGGAAGACTTCATTGCAGCCAAGGTGGATGCAATCGTCATTGCCCCGGGGGACTCGCAGCGCTTGGTGCCTACCTTGAAGAAGGCCGCCGATGCGGGCATCAAAATCATCAACATCGACAACCGCCTTGACCCTGAAACTGTCAAATTAGCCGGTATGGCACCTATTCCCTTTGTCAGCGTGGACAACCAAGCAGGCGGCAACAAGGCTGGCAAATTCCTCGCCGAGGGTGTGACCAAACCGACCGAGGCCGCCATACTGGAGGGCATTCGCAGCGCGGACAACGGGCGTCAGCGCATGGAGGGTGCGCGACAGGCATTGCTCGAAAACAAACAAATCAAGGTGGTAGCGTCTGAAACCGCCAACTGGAATATTGATGAGGCGTACACAGTCACCAAGGCCATTTTCCGCAAGCACCCGAACATCAAATTGCTGTTTGCTGCCAATGACATGATGGCCATAGGAGCCGCCAAGTACTTGCAGGAAATCGGAAAGACCGACGTGAAGGTCGCCGGCTACGATGCGCTGAGCGAAGCCGCAGCCGAGATCAAAGCGGGCCGAATGGGTGCCACTATTGATCAACAGGCCGCCGAACAGGGCTACCAGGGCATGGCCTTGGCGCTCAAGCTGATTCAGGGCAGCAGCGTGCCTGAAAGCACGATGATCGAGACGCGCTTGGTCACCGCTGCAACCCTGAAATAACCATGGGTTGGCGCTTCAACATCACAGCCAAGATGTTGGGCTACCTGCTGGCGGCCAGCATAGGCCCGCTGTTGTTGCTCGGGCTGTCTTCTTACCAGATTTCCAAACGGGTGGTGGTTGAACAGGCGGAGGACGAAAATGCGCGCCTGCTCGGCAGCTTTTCGTCGTACCTGCATCTGTACACCGACCAGGTCGAAGACATGGCCGCCAACATCGCCGGCAACGAGGCCATCGGACTCGCGATCCGCAACGCCGACGAACGGGCTAACAGTGCGAGTGCGTTTGGAAATCTGGAGATGCGCGCGCAAATGGGCCGCATCCTCAACAGCTATGTGCGCGTCAAGGGTCTGGTAGCCATTGATATTTTCTCTCGGGGCGGCGAGCACTTCCACGTGGGCGAAACGCTCAGCGTGTCCGAGGTAAGCCAAGCCCAGGTGCGCAAACTGCTGGATGAGGCCCTGAGCTCGCAAACACCAAACCTTTGGCGTGGCATTGACAACAACCTGAACAATGGTTCGCAGCAAAAAAAGGTGGTGAGCATCGTGCGGGCCATCCAGCATTACTCACCGGCCACCGGCAAGTCAGATACGGTAGGCCTACTGATTATCAACCTGAACGACGAGATCATGCGCACCTTCCTGAAGGGCGTTCCGCTGGCCGATGGCATGCAATTGATGCGGCTCGATCGCAATGGCAACATCTCTTTGCATTCGGATTCCCGGCAATTTGGCCAGTCACTGAGCCCGGCGCTGCTGGATCTGGTACTGGCCGAGCCGGCCGTGCAGCAATTCACCCTGGACGGGGAAGAGGTGCTGATGCATGTCAGCCCGGCAGATATCCAGCGGGGAAGGCTTGTGGTTGTCACGCCGCGCCAATTGCTGACCAAGAAGGTCAACCAACTGGCCTTGCTTACCTTCGTATTGGTGGTCTTGGGCTTGCTGGGAATTTTAGTGATCACCTGGCGCTTTGCGGCCACGGTGGTGGCACCCATCCGGTCCGTCTCTGGCGGCTTTCGCGAGCTTGCAAAGAACCCGGACGCCCAGCATGAGCCTTTGTCAACGGGATCGACACAAGACGAAATCAGTCAATTGGTGCAGGGGTACAACGACCACTTGGCAACGCTGCAAGCACAACGCGCTGCTGCCGCAAGCCTGCTTCGCTCGGAAGCCGAACGGCGCGAAACCGAGACCATGCTGACCTCCGCCATTGAAGCCATTGACGAGGCTTTTGCGGTCTACGATGCAAACGACTGCCTGCTTTTTTGCAATGAGAAATACCGCAATTTGTACCCGGACGCGGCCGACATCGTTATGCCAGGCAACAGCTACGAGGCCATACTGCGTGCAGCCGCCCAACGTAGCCAGCCCCAGGACTCGCAAGACCGATTTGACGACTGGGTTGTGCGCCGCGTGAAAAAACATCAAGAAGGCAACACCGAAATCGAGGAAAAGCTCAATGACGGCCGCTGGATGCGCATTGTGGAGCGAAAGACAGCTCTCGGGCAAATCGTAGGGTTCAGGGTTGACATCACCGCGCTCAAGGAAGCACAAGAAGCCGCCATGGCTGCCAGCCAAGCCAAATCCGGGTTCCTGGCCACCATGAGCCATGAAATTCGCACCCCCATGAACGGCATTTTGGGCATGCTGACCTTACTGGAGCATACCGAGCTCAGCCACCAGCAACGGGATTACGCGAGCAAGGCGCAAACCGCCACCAAAGCACTGCTGGGCATCGTTAACGACATTCTGGATTTTTCCAAGGTCGAATCCGGCAAGATGGAGCTGGACCATAGCCACTTCGCAATCAGCACGGTGATGCATGACCTGGATGTGATCGTGTCAGCCAACTTAGGTGCCAAGCAGGTCCAGTTGCGTTTTGACGTGGACGCCAATACACCCGAAGTTTTGGTGGGGGACCCCCTTCGGCTGCGTCAGATTTTGATTAACCTTGCTGGCAATGCCATCAAGTTCACGGAACACGGTGAGGTCATCGTGCGCACGCGGGTGATGGAGCGCACCCCGGGCACGGTGCAATTGGAGTTTTCGGTTCAGGACACCGGCATTGGCATTGCAGCCGACAAACTGGCCTTCATTTTTGAAGGCTTTAGTCAGGCGGAGTCCTCTACCACGCGCCGGTTTGGCGGAACCGGACTGGGCTTGGCCATCAGCAAACGGCTGGTGGATTTGATGGGCGGGCATTTGGAAGTGCACAGCAAATTGGGGCTGGGCAGTCGATTTTTCTTTGCCCTGGATTTTGAGATCGGTGCTGCAAACGCCCTTGCAAGTGGAACCGAAACGGCACTCAGCCATACCCTGCTCCCCTTGGCAGGGTTGCGCTTGTTGGTGGTGGAAGACAACCCGCTCAACCAACAAGTGGCTTTTGAGCTGTTGACCCGCAGCGGTGCACAGGTGGAGATTGCAGGCGGTGGCGTGGATGGCGTAGCACAGGCGTTGGCGGCTGAACCACTGTTTGACGCCGTGTTAATGGACCTGCAAATGCCTGACATCGACGGATTGGAGGCCACCCGCCGTATCCGCAGCCATGAGCACATGCGCGCGATGCCCGTCATAGCAATGACGGCCAACGCGATGGCCTCGGACCGGGAGGCTTGCCTGGCTGCGGGCATGGTCGATCATGTCAGCAAGCCAATTGATTTGAACCATTTGATTGGGATCTTGCTGAGCCACACCGGACGCGCGGACAAGCGCCCCGCCACAGAACCCGCTGCCGTAGCCTCAAGTGCCGCCCCGTCATCCAAGGGCATTGACTTTGAGACGGCCATCACCCGGATTGGAGGAGACCGTGATTTCTATGTGCAAATCGCACAGCTATTCCGAACCGATGCTTTCACACAGTTATCGGACATGGAACAGCATCTTAAAAAGGACCATTGGCCGGATGCAGCGCGCAGCGCACACACGCTCAAAGGCTTGGCGGGCACCGTGGGGGCCATGGCGCTCGCAACAGACTGTGCTGCACTGGAAGCCGCATTCAAGAAGAATGACAGCGCTGCCACGGACCTGCTGCAAAAATTGCGTCTGCATCTCACCGGCACACTTGCGCAACTGGGGACCGTGCTTGCGGCCTTCAACGAAAATACAGTCGGGCAAGCACACCCAAGCACTCCAGACACACAGGACCACCAGGCCCTCAACATTGCGTTGCGCGAATTGGCGCAATTGCTGCACGAAAACAATATGCGCTCCACTGCGGTCAGTACGCAGATTGGGACGCAGTTTGGGGCGGCGCTAGGTAAGCCCTATACCTTGTTGAACGACGCGGTTCAACAATTGGACTTTGAGGCCGCACTTGCACAATGCAACGACCTGCTGCAAACAACGAACTGACCCAAGAGGAATCTCAGTGAACACTTCGGCACAGTATTCATCGATGCCTACGTTATTGGTCGTGGATGACCAACCCATCAACATTCAGATCCTGTACCAAATATTCAGTGCTGACCACACCGTCTTTATGGCCACTAGTGGTGCACAGGCCCTGAAGTTTTGTGCAAGCCAACGGCCTGATCTGATTTTGCTGGACGTGATGATGCCCGTCATGGATGGGCATGAGGTTTGTCGGCGCTTGAAGGCAGACCCCAAAACGGTCGATATTCCCGTCATTTTTGTGACCGCGCAGAACAACCCTGCCGAGGAAACATGGGGCCTGGAACTTGGAGCAGTCGACTTCATTTCCAAGCCCGTGAATGCAGCTGTGGTGCGGGCGCGCGTGCATGCGCACCTGATGCTGTGCAACACATTGGCGCAGGTGAAGGAACTCAACGAAGGACTCGAACGAAGGGTGGAAGAGCGCACGGCTGAATTGCAGTCAGCGCTGCTAAGCCTGCAAGAATCCCGGGAAGAATTGGCCAGCAGCGAAGCCAAAGCGACCCTAAGTACGCTGATTGCCAGCGTGACGCATGAGCTGGGCACGCCGATTGGCAATAGCGTCATGGCGTCCGGCACCTTAAGTGATCAAGCACAAACGTTTCAGCGATTGGTGGAGGCAGGCACCATGAAGCGTTCAGATTTCGCAGCATTTCTTGCCACACTGTCACAAGGCACCGCCTTGATTCAACAAAACTTGCACCGTGCCAGCGAATTACTCAAAAACTTTCAGCAAGTGGCTGCGGACCAGGCCAGCGAACAGCGCCGGGAGTTTGACCTGGCAGAGGTTGTAGCCGAGATTGTTCAATCCCTGGCACCCAGCTTAAAACGCCACTCACACCGCATCGCGATACATATTCCAAGCGGGATTTGGATGGACAGCCAACCGGGGCCATTGGGGCAGATTGTGATCAACCTGATTAACAACGCCTACCTTCACGCGTTTGAGAACCGCACCGACGGTGTGCTCACCCTGAATGCCGAATTGCGTGGTGAAGAAGTGCGCATCAGTTTTTCAGACAACGGGACGGGTATTCCGCCAGAGAATCTCGAAAAGCTTTTCTTGCCATTTTTTACCACCAAGATCGGCAAGGGTGGCACCGGTCTGGGTATGTCCATTGTGCAAAATCTGGTGACCAAAACCCTGGGGGGCAGCATCTCCGTGCGCTCAACCCTGGGGCAAGGCACCTGTTTTGAAATTCAACTCCCGCAGGTTCTGCCACCCGCAGTTTGAGTGGCTATCAGGCAACGTGCTGCCCGAACCGCGCCTTGATGCCCGCCATAGCATCCAGGCTGAGCCGGTTACCGTACTGGGCCACCACTTGCCCTGCGGACTGATTGGCCAGCCAGGCTGCCTGCGCGTGGGTATAACCATGCGTCACGGCGTACAGGAACGCACCAGCAAACATATCCCCGGCACCATTGGTGTCCAAGGCCTTGACCTGCGCCGCAGGCACTTCGGATTGCTGGCCGCTTTCCAGCACGATGCAGCCTTTGGCGTTGCGGGTCAGGCACACCACACGCGCCTGCTGGGCAATTTGCTGACAGATCACGCCAAGATCCTGCGAGCCGCACCAAACCTGGGCTTCTTCCTCGTTGCAAAACAGAAAATCTAACCCATCACCCACCATAGCATCCAGCCCGGGGCGGCAGTAGTTGATCATGCTCATGTCGCTCAGGGTGGTGGCCAAGGCCACACCGGCTTGCTTTGCAATGGCGCGGCCTTTCAAGGCGGCGTCCAGGCCGCTGGGCGAAGCGGCTAGGTACCCTTCCATGTAATAGACCTTGGAGCTGGCAATGTCCTGCTCGTGCAAAGAGGAATGGTCCAAATCGGCCGTAGCCCCCAAAAAGGTGCTCATACTGCGTTCGGCATCCGGCGTCACCATGACCATGCAGCTGCCGGTCTGTCCGGGCGCGGCTGGGGTATGCGTGAGGTTGGTGGCCACGCCATTGGCGACCAAGTCCTGCTGGTAAAAACGACCCAACTCGTCGTCCGCCACCCGGCACGAGTAAAACGCCTTGCCGCCCAATTGGGCCAGCGCCACCACCGTGTTGCCAGCCGAGCCGCCGCCGGTACGGCGTGCATGCATGCCGTCCACCGCAGTCAGCAGCTGCGCGCGGCGCGCGGTATCAATCAAGGTCATATGGCGCTTTTCCACGCCCATTCCCTGCAACTGGGCATCCGTCACTTCGTATTCACTGTCCACCAAAGCGTTGCCAATGGCGTAGAGGTCGTATGTTTTCATGTTCATGGAGTTACTGGATTTTTATTGCTCGGCAAAGGCGCGTTCGATGACAAAGTCGCCCTGTTTAGTGGTGTTGCCTTCCATGAAGCCGCGCTTTTCCAGCATGTGCTTCAAATCGCGCAACATGGCGGGGCTGCCGCACAGCATGACGCGGTCGCGTTCCGGGTCCAACTTGGGCAGGCCCAGATCCGATTCAATTTTGCCGGCCTCAAACAAATCAGGAATACGGCCACGGTTCTTGAACGTCTCGCGGGTCACCGTGGGGTAATACAGCATCTGCTCTTTCACCATGTCGCCCAGGAATTCGTGCGCGGGCAAGTCGATGGTTAGGTAATCCATATAGGCCAACTCGGCGACTTCGCGTACACCGTGCACCAACACCACTTTTTCAAATTTTTCATAGGTGGCGGGGTCACGCACCACACTCATGAAGGGCGCCAAGCCGGTGCCGGTGCCCAGCAGGTACAGAGTCTTTCCGGGCAGCAGGTAGTCGATTAACAAGGTGCCGGTGGGCTTGCGTCCGACGATAATTTTGTCGCCCACTTTGAGGTGCTGCAGGCGTGAGGTCAACGGACCATCCTGGACCTTGATGCTCAAGAACTCCAGGTGTTCTTCGTAGTTGGCGCTGGCAATGCTGTAGGCGCGCAGCAGGGGCTTGCCGCCTTCGGTGCGCAGGCCAATCATCGTGAAATGCCCGTTGGAAAAGCGCAAGGCCTGATCCCGCGTGGTGGTGAAGCTGAACAGGCGATCAGTCCAGTGGTGGACGCTTAAAACGGTTTCATCGAGAAATGCACTCATGGGAGCCTTTGCAAAAAATCAAACATACCAGCCGGTACAAACCCTCTAGTGTAAAACCTCTGCGCCTCTAACCGCGTCAACCTGGCGAAATCAGTAATAATTGCGGCCAGCTAGAGGTGCCACCCCTGGGTGGCTGAGAAATACTCTTTGAACCTGATCTGGGTCGTACCAGCGTAGGGAAGCACGGCGCCGTGTCTTCCCCTTTTTTTAGGAATTGACATGGCCGCAACCCTCTCCCCTTCCGATGTTTGGTCCGATGTGCTAGCCGTGCGCGAACGCTCGCCGCTGGTGCACAGCATCACCAACCTGGTGGTGATCAACTTCAACGCCAATGTGCTGCTGGCATCCGGTGCCTCACCGGTCATGGCCCATGCCCACGAAGAAGTGACCGACATGGTGGGCATTGCCCAGGCCCTGGTCCTCAACATCGGCACGCTGGACCCCTATTGGATTGAGAGCATGCGCCTGGCCCTGGTCGCTGCCGCCAAGCGCGGCATTCCCGTGGTGCTGGACCCGGTGGGCGCCGGCGCTACGCCCTACCGCAACCAAAGCATTGAATTGCTGCTGGCAACCGCGTCGCCCACCGTGATCCGGGGCAATGGGTCGGAAATCATGAGCGTGGCGGGCTCCGCGGTACAAACACGCGGCGTGGACAGCAGCGCAGGTGCCAACGATGCACTGGGCGCCGCCCAGGCCCTAGTGCAGCGCACCGGTGGCGTGGTGTGTGTGAGCGGTGAAACCGACCACGTTCTGGACCAGCAACAACGCGCGGCGCGCCTGTCGAACGGCCACGTGTGGATGACCAAGATCACCGGGGTGGGCTGCTCGGCCACGGCCTTGATTGGCGCGTTTTGCGCGGTACAGCCCGACGCCTGGCGCGCCACCGTGTCGGCCATGGCTTATCTGGGCGTGGTGGGTGAAGTGGCGGCTGAAAAGGCGATCGCCAAGGGCCAGGGCGTTGGCAGCATGCAGGCCGGGTTGCTTGACGAATTGCAATTGCTGGACCAGGCCACCTTCACGCAGCGCCTGCGCATGGAAGTATCTGCATGGTAAATCGGGCGTCCTTGACCAAAACCCTGCGCCTGTACCTGGTGACCGACCAGGGCAGCATTGGAGCCGGACCGGGCCAGCGAACGCTCACCGAAGTGGTGGCAGCAGCGGTGCAAGGCGGCGTGAGTTGTGTGCAGCTGCGCGAGAAGCAGCTCAACACCCGGGATTTTCTAGCCCAGGCCATGGCGCTGAAGGCCCTGTTGAACCCCCTGAACATTGCCTTGGTGATCAACGACCGCATCGACATTGCCCTGGCCAGTGGCGCACACGGTGTGCATCTGGGACAAAGCGATATGCCGGTAACAGACGCACGCCGCCTGCTCCCGCCCGAGGTGTTTATCGGCTGGTCGGTGGAGACACTGGACGACGTGCGGCGCAGTGCCGGGCTGCCGGTGGATTACCTGGGCGTCAGCCCGATTTTCGCGACCCCAACCAAAACCGACACTAGCGCCCCCTGGGGTCTGGAGGGTTTGCACTCCGTACGCAGCGCAACCGCCCTGCCCCTGGTCGCCATCGGCGGCATCCATGCGGGCAACGCTCGCGACGTGCTGCAAGCCGGTGCCGATGGCCTGGCCGTGGTCAGCGCCGTATGTGCCGCCCCCGACCCGCGCGCTGCCGCCCAAACCTTGAGAGACCTATGCGATCAGAATTGAAATTTGAATACCCCCGCGTGCTGTCCATTGCCGGCTCCGACAGCGGCGGCGGAGCAGGCATCCAGGCCGACCTGAAAACCTTTTCAGCGTTGGGCTGCTTTGGCATGACCGCCATCACGGCACTGACGGCGCAAAACACCTGCGGCGTGCGCGCCATCCACGGGGTGCCGCCACAGATGCTGCGCGACCAGATTGACGCGGTGATAGAAGACATCGGCGCAGACGCCGTCAAGATCGGCATGCTGCATGCGCCAGAGATTGTGCGCACGGTGGCTGAAGCCATCGACCGCCATGCCCTGAAAAACGTGGTGTTTGACCCCGTGATGGTGGCTACCAGCGGCGCGGTTCTAATCGACCAGTCTGCCATCGATGTACTGGTGCATGAACTGTTTCCCCGCGTCACGGTAATCACGCCCAACCTGGATGAAGCAGCGCTGCTGGTGGGGCGCCCCTTGCATTCAGTGGAGGACATGGAACAGGCGGCCCAGGAGCTGCTCGGCAAAGGCGCGCGTGCCGTCTTGCTCAAAGGCGGGCATTTGCCGGGCGACACCGTCGTCGACCTATTGGTGACGGCTACCGGCGAAACATTCCGGAGGGAAGCGCCACGCATTCACAGCCCGAACTCGCACGGCACTGGTTGCACGCTCTCCAGTGCAATAGCGGCCCACCTGGCCCTAGGTGCCACGCTGATCGATGCCGTGGAACATGCCCGAACCTACGTGCGGGGTGCGCTGCTGGCGGGTGCCATCGTACGCACCGGCAAAGGCAGCGGCCCCCTCAACCATGGCTATGCGCCAGTGGTCATGCGCCTGAAAGCGGCAAGGTAGACCAGTAGGGCTTAGCGCGGCGCGCTGATCGCCGCCTGCAGCTCAGCAGCCGTACGCTCAGGGTTTTCCGCCCCCACCAGGGCACGCACCACCGCCACCGAACCGACGCCACTGGCCAGCACATCGGGCAAGGTGCTGGCGTCAATGCCGCCAATCGCTACCGTGGGGTAGTCGCGCAGCAACTGTGCATACCGGCGCAAGCGCTCGGTGCCTTGCGGCGCGGTTTGCATGCGCTTGAGCGTAGTGGGAAACACCGCGCCCATGGCAATGTAGCTGGGGCTGTGGCGGTCGGCCAACAGCATTTCAGCGTAGCCGTGGGTACTCAACCCCAAGCGCAGCCCCGCCGCGCGAATAGCCGCCAAGTCCGCCGTATCGAGGTCCTCCTGCCCCAGGTGCACACCGTAAGCGCCAGCCTCGATTGCCGCTTGCCAGTGGTCATTGATGAAGAGCAAAGCCCGCGTGCCCTGCACGGCTTGCACCGCAGCACGTACCTCGCGGTCAATAGCCTGCGGGTCCTCCGACTTGAAGCGCAGTTGCACAGTCGGCACACCGGCACGGGCCATGCGTGCGACCCAGGCTGCATCGGGCAAAACCGCATACAAACCCAAACGCTGCGGGCATGGCGCAAACGCATCCGCGCGGGGCCAGGCCCCCATGCCGAAGTCCACCGGTTCGGTCGGCCAATCTTTAGGGTCAGCCATGCCGGTGCGCTCGGCCATGCGCTGCCACGCCTGGGCCAGACAGTCCGCATCAATGTCGATGAAACCCAGGTCCCGGTAGGTCTGTGCGGTACTCATGGCTGGTGCCAAAACGGGGTCCCCAGCACGGGGGTGCTGGGTTGTGCGGCGTGTTGCTCAGTCATGGTTCCCGCCAAATAAGCGTCGCGCCCGGCCTGTGTTGCGCTGGCAAAGGCCCCCGCCATGCGCACCGGGTCTTGTGCCAGGGCCACTGCCGTGTTCAGCAGCACGCCATCAAAGCCCCACTCCATCACCTGGCAAGCGTGCGACGGCAGACCCAAGCCGGCATCCACCAGCATGGGGACCGATGGCAAACGCTCGCGCAGGGTACGCAGCGCATACGCGTTGATCGGGCCTTTGCCGGTGCCAATGGGCGCCGCCCACGGCATGATGGCCTGGCAACCCACGTCCACCAGGCGCTGGCACAACACCAGGTCTTCGGTGCAATACGGCAGCACCTGAAAACCGTCCTTGATCAGGCGGCTGGCAGCGTCCACCAAGTTCAAGGTGTCCGGCTGCAGGGTGTAGTCGTCACCAATCAATTCCAGCTTGATCCACGGGGTATTGAAGACCTCACGCGCCATCTGGGCGGTGGTGATGACCTCTTGCACACTGTGGCAGCCCGCTGTGTTGGGCAACACCGGCACGCCGAGCGCGTGCAGCATTTCCCAAAAACGGTTGCCCGTGTCCGGGGAGGTCACATTTTGTCGGCGCAGGGATGCGGTCAGCATGGCGGGCGTTGCCTTGCGCACCGCCGCTTCCAGCACGCTGGGCGACGGGTAGCGTGAGGTGCCCAGCAGCAGGCGGCTGGAAAACGTGTGGCCGTACAGAATCAGCGGATCGGCTACGGCGTTGAGGATGGTTTCAGAAGTCATGGTGTGTGTCGTGCTTAGCCGCCGGTGACCGGGGCGATGATGTCCACCCGGTCGCCTGCGTGCAGCAGCGTGTGCGCGTACTGGGTATTGGGAACAAACTGCAGGTTCACCGCCGCAGCAAAGGGCGGGCGGGACTGCAGTAAGGTGACCACATCGGCCAGCGTCGCGCCCTCGGCCAAATCGTGCGGCACCTGGTTAATCAAAACGTGCATGGTGCTCATCAATCCTTTGCAGGTGAAATCGCCAGCGCAAAGGTCTGGGCCAGCGGAGAGGTGTGGGTCTGCAGCAGCTCCATCACCACGTCCAGCATGGCCGGGGCAATCAGGTAGCCGTGGCGGTACAGGCCGTTGATTTGCATCACCCGCTCACCCAGCATCCGAATCGACGGCAGGTTGTTGGGCAGCGCCGGACGGCACTGCGTCACTAGGTCCATGATCCTCGCTTCGGCAAAACCACTGTCCACCGAATAGGCCGCGCTGAGCAGCTCCAGGGTGGAACGCACGCTCATCTCCGACAGATCGTCCGACTCAATTTCGGTGGCACCGACCACAAAGTAGTCGCCCCCTTTGGGCGCGATGTAAATGGGGTAGCGCGGGTGGATCAGCCGGGTCGGGCGGCTCAGCTTCACCTCGGGGGCCAGCAGCGTGATGATCTCGCCGCGCACGCCACGCAAGGCGGGCCACTGCGCTTGGGCGCCCACGCCACGGCAATCGAACACCCAGTCGGGCTGCCCCGGCTGACCCGGCGCAAAGTCCGCCGGTGCGCGGGGGCTGTCCCAGTGCAGCTTTACGTTCAGGCGCTCCAGCTGGTGCAGCATGGCGGCCAGCAGCTGGTGGTTGTCCAGCTGCCCTTCCCCGGGCAGGAAAAGGCCCTGGGTGAAACGGGAGCCGAGCGATGGCTCCAACTGTGCAATCCCCGCGCCGTCCAGCGGCTGCGCTTTGGGCAGGGACGGCAGAGCCGCATGGGTGGCCTCCATCTGGCGGGCAAAGCGCTGCGCCTCGGCGGCGTCTTGCCGGTGCCACAGCACCAGCGTGCCAATCTGCTGAAAGAAAACAGGCTCATCGAGTTGGGCAATCAGCTCCGGCCAGCGTGGCAGGGAATGCATGCCCATTTGCACCACACTGGTTTCCGTGATGGCCGACTCCGCCAACGGCGCCAGCATGGCCGCCGCCGCCCGGGCGGCCGAGGTCAACGCTTCCGAGCCCCCTGCATCAAACAGCTCCAAAATATGCCCTGCCCGCGCCAACTGGCAGGCCAACAGCCGGCCCATCAGGCCAGCACCCAAAATAACGATATTCATAGCGATTCCCGCAATCTGGCTCAGGACTGCTTGGTGCGCGTCAGCCAGGCCAACACAAAGGTGCCCACCAGAGTCGGCAATGCTGAACCCCATTGCGGTGCCCATTTTGCAAGGGCGTGGTAGGCCGCGATGCCCACTAGCCACAGCAGCGCTGCAGTGATGTCCACCTTGCGCTGGGGTGCCGAAAAGCTGGGCGTACCCACGCCCAAACGCCCCAAGATCACGCCATACAAAGGCACAAACACCGAGCTCAACAACAACAAAAACGGCTCCAGGCTGTGCATGGGCAGCACCAGCGCCAGCCCGGTGCACAGCACCGCCAGCCCCAGGCCCCATTGCCGAATGGTGATGGACGGCTTGATGCTGTGGCTGGATACGGCACCCGAATACACGTCGCCATAGGCGTTGTCGATCTCGTCCACCAAAATCAGGCTCAGGGCAATCAGGCCGCCCTGGGCCAGCAAGAGCGCGCTGACCAAGCTGGCGTTGGGCTGGGCCACGCTGACCACCATCACACCCAGTGCGTAACACCAGATGTTGGCCACGGCGTAGCCCAACCAGGTGCCGCTCATGGCACTGCGGCCCGAGCGGCCGTGACGCGCGTAGTCGGCCACCAAAGGCAACCACGACACTGGCATGGCAATCACAAGGTCCATGGCAGACAACATGCCCATGCTGCCGTCACCGGGGCGTGCCCAGAACGCATCGAAGCCTTGGGTGTGCAGTTGCCCGCCAAACTGCCAGGTCAGCCACACCAGCGAGGCAATCACCAGGGGCAAACCAAAACGGCTGATGATTTTGCGCACCAGCGTGGTCATGGAGCCCGCCAGCAGCAGGGTCAACACCGCGCCCCACAGCAAGGTGGTGGCCACCATGCCGCCGGTGCCGTCCAGCGTCAGCCCAAACGACTGTTTGCCAATGGCGGCGGTGCCGTCGCGCATCACCACCAGCTCAAAGGTGGTCCAGCCAATCAGTTGGGCAATATTCAAAACGACCGGCAAGCGGGCGAAGTAGCTGCCGTAGGTGGCGTGCATCAGGCCGGCACTGGTCAGACCGCTGTCGCAACCCAGCTTGGCCGTCCATGCCAACAGACCAGATCCCACCAGCGAGCCCAGCACGATGGCAATGGCGGCGTCGCGACTGCCCACGGCGGGCACCAGGTAGGCGCCGATCTGCATCACCAGCAGGCCTACGCCCAGACTGAACCACAAGGATGCGTGTTCATGCCAGCCGAAAACCCGGTCTGCTTGCGCCACCGGGGTGAGTGCCGAGTTATCGGCGTTGGAAACGAGTGTGTTTGCCATCTATTTGCTCCATGCAAAAAAGTGGCAGGTTGGCTGGGGTCCGACCAGTGCTACTCGTCACCAGAGAACGCGGTGACATACCTAACCGGACCTGCTTCCCTGCGCGAGGATTACCTCAATCAGGTTCAAAGGGACTTTCTCAGTCGCACGGCCCAAAAAAGAAACCGCGCAACACCCCTAGCGAATGTGTTCGTTTGAACACGGCAGTGATTCTATCGTGTACATTGATTCCAGCGCGACTCCCTTGACAAGGACGCCACAACAGGATTTGAACGATTAAATCGTTGCGCCTTCGTCGCCCATCAAAATCTCAACCCCTGTGACATGGGAGAAGTCACGGTCATGCGTTACAAAAGCAGCAGCGCCAATGTCCAAGGCCGTCGCCAATTGAATCGCGTCTGGCAGCTTTAACCGGTACTGTGCACGCAACTGTGCAGCCAAGGCTGCAATGGGTGCTGAAACAGGAATAACGCTGTAGTGAGACAAACTTTTCTCATAGCGTTTGGCCAGTATCGTTTGCCCGGCTTTGAAGGGACCCGTTAAAACTTCAGCCAGCGTGATGGTCGACAGGGCAATGGTCAAACTACCCTTGGCCGCAGCCTCAAACAAACCCGAAAATTGATCAGCGAATTGGGGGTGCGCTTCAAGCACATAGATGAAGGGGGCCGTATCCACCATCACCGTAGCCCCCTGTGGCAGGCCCGCCCATAGGCGCGGTGGCTTGATTTTCATTTAGGCATCACCCCATTCATCTCGCAAGTCAGATACCGCCTGACCTACGTTGGCACCCCACAGCCCTCGGCCAGTGCCGCGCAAGGGCAATATTCCCGACGCCAAATCGGCGTCAGCAGATGATTTTTGAACATCCTGAAGTGGCACGATGGCTGCATACGGTTTGCCGTGCTTGGTAATGATGCTTCGAATACCTGCATGGGCGTTCGCAATGATGTTCGGCAATTGAATACGGGCTTGCTCCAGCCCATAGTTCGCATTGGCAGGCATAGTGAACTCCTAATATGTACAGACCGTACAGTATATTCCGGTTAAATGACTTCCATGCATTGCCAACAACGCACGACGACGCCGCTGCAATTGCGCACCCGCAACCGTCGAAAGTATTCTGCGATCATTGCGCCATGCAGACCTCGCAGAATTCTGATCAAACCACTTTGTCCCCAACCCTGCTGGTCGCCTGCCTGTGCGCCGAGTGGTGCGGAACCTGCAAGGACTACCGCGCGCCATTTCTGCAGTTGCAGACGGAGTTCCCAAAGGCCCGATTTGTGTGGGTCGATATTGAAGACGAAGCCGAGCTGGTCGACCCAATCGAAGTGGATGACTTCCCGACCCTGTTGATTGCAGCGCACGGCCAGCCGCAATTCTTCGGCACGGTTACACCACACATCGACACCCTGCGCCGGCTCATCCAGAGCCACCAGGTGCCCGGCACGCGTCCGCTGGCCCAAGAGCAGGTGCTGCAGGGACTGGTGCAACGGCTCGCCAAACGTTTGCCGTCTGAAATCACCTGAGATGAACAACGCCCCGCAGTCCCCCACTCCACCAGCGAGGGACCTGCTGCGGCGCATGTTCGATGCAGCAATAGCCAGTGCCCAACCGGCGCGCTGCATCCCCGCGCACCTGCCGTCACCCCAAGCGCTGGGCACGGGGCGGTTGATCGTCATCGGTGCAGGCAAAGCGTCGGCTGCCATGGCCCGTGCGGTGGAAGACCACTGGAGTGGCCCTCTGTCGGGCCTGGTCGTCACCCGCTATGGTTACGCCGTGCCCTGCCAGCATATCGAAATTGTGGAGGCCGCCCACCCAGTGCCCGATGCCGCCGGTCTATCCGCCGCACAGCGCATGCTGGAGGCGGTGAAAAACCTTAACCCCGATGACCTGGTGCTGTGCCTGATCTCGGGCGGCGGCTCGTCCCTGCTGCCCTTGCCACTGGACGGTCTGACGTTGGAACACAAGCAGGAAGTCAATCGGGCCTTGCTCAAATCGGGTGCCACCATCAGCGAGATGAACTGTGTGCGCCGCCACCTGTCCGGCATCAAGGGCGGGCGCCTGGCGGCGGCCTGCCACCCGGCTCGGGTTCTGACGCTACTGATCTCGGACGTGCCTGGGGACGACCCCATCAACATTGCATCCGGCCCCACCGTGGCCGACCCCACCACCTGCGCCGACGCGCTGGCGATTGTCAAACGGTACGGTATCGACTTGCCCGAGCCGGTGCGAGCGGTGCTGGAGTCTGGCCGCGGCGAATCCATCAAACAGGGGGATGACCGGCTGGCACTGACCGATGTGCGCACCATTGCGACCCCGCAAATGGCGCTGGAAGCCGCGTCAGCCGTAGCAAAGGAAGCCGGTTATGGCGCCTTCATCCTCAGTGACGCACTGGAAGGCGAAGCGCGCGACGTGGGCAAAGTGCTGGCGGGCATAGCCCTGCAAGTGGTACAGCGCGGCCAGCCGGTGCAGGCACCGTGTGTGCTGTTGTCAGGCGGGGAAACCACGGTCACGGTGCGTGGGAGCGGCAATGGGGGGCGCAATGTGGAATGCCTGCTGGCCATGGGCATTGCCCTCGGCGGGCACCCCGGCATCTACGCCTTGGCGGGTGATACCGACGGCGTGGACGGCCAAGCCGAAATTGCCGGAGCGGTCATCACCCCGGACACTCTGCAACGCGCCCACGCACTGGGCATGAAGCCCCACGACTGCCTGGGCAACAACGATGGCCACGGCTTTTTTGGAAAACTCAACGACGCAGTGGTCACCGGCCCCACGTTGACCAATGTGAACGACTTTCGGGCGATTTTGGTTGAGTCGGTAGCCCCTATCGGGACGATGCCGCAGCTGTGAACAGCGGCGCAAGCAGCGCTTTGGCCTCCGGCCCCGTCCAATCCAGCTCACCCTGCACCACACTGTGCACCTTACCTTGGGCGTCGATCAGCACGGTCGATGGAAAAACGGTTACGCCCCAGGCACGGGCGGTTGCCCCTTGTGGGTCCGGCAGCACTGGCAGCGTCAAAGCGGTGCGCTGCACAAACTGCTGCACGGTCTGGGTGGATTCTTTGAGGTTCACCGCAAGCACCACCAGGTCTTGCGGATGCTGGTCGGCCAAGCGCTGCAATGACGGCATCTCGGCGCGGCAGGGCTCACACCAGCTGGCCCAAAAATTAATCAGCACCGCCTTGCCCCGCAGATCAGCCAAGCGCCAGACCTTGCCGCTCAAATCAGCCAACCGCAGCGCCGGCACAGGCTTGGCGGAGGACCACGCTTGCACGTTGTAGCCTGCGGCTGACGTGGACTGCTGCGTCTGCGCAGCACATGGGGCTGACGCGCAGACGACCAAGACAGACAACACGGCACGGAAATAAAAATGATTCAGGATCAAATCAGGCTCCAGCCCTTATGGAATGTGCGCAAACAGCTACTATTTTGATAGCAAATAGAAGCATCGCCTTCCCGTTCAGCGACGAATAATCAGCCCCCGGTTGCCAAGACAACTGCCTGCACCAGCGGCTGCAGCTTGAAACTGAGCTTGGATGGCGTGATGCCCAGGCGCACCACCGCGAGTTGCTGGGACGGAATCACTGCAATCGCCTGGCCGTCGTAGCCACTGAACCAGTAAATATCGGGGGGCAGAGTAAACCCCGCGTCCGGGTCTTGCCCTGCGGGGGTGCCGCTGGGGGAACCGCGCAACCAAAGCTGACCTTGCCCGTATTGACGCTTCCCGTAAGGCGCCATAGAGGTGGGAGCTGCGGCGTGCATCATCTTGACGTAATCGGGCGGCAAAATAACTTTTCCATTCCACACACCGTCTTGCAGCAGTAGTTGCGCATAACGCGCCCAGTCCCGTCCGGAGGCGAACAAATAAGACGAACCGACAAAGTTGCCACGGGCATCTGCTTCCAGCACCGCAGTGCGCATGCCAAGCGGATCAAACAAGGCGCGGCGCGGATACTCCAGCGCCAACTTGGGATCGTTAATGGCGTTTTGCCAGATGCGCGACAACAAAACCGTGGTGCCACTGGAATAGCTGAAAAAGGTGCCGGGGGGGTGCTCCAGCTGCTGACTGGCGGCAAATGCTGCCGTATCGGACTTCAGGTACAGCATGCGGGTGATGTCGGTTACGTCGCCATAATCCTCGTTAAAGCGCAGCCCGCTGGACATGGCCAGCAAGTGCTCCAACGTGATGGTCTTGCGTTCATCGTCCTTCCATTGTGGAAAGAGCCCGTTCTGATCCAGCTGCAATTTGCCGTCGCGCACCAAGGTGCCTACCAAGCCGGCAGTGAATGTTTTGGTCATGGACCAGCCCAGCAGCGGGGTATTCGCATCGAACCCCTTGCCATAGGTTTCAGCCACCACCCGACCGTTTTTAATGACCACCACCGCGCGCATACCGACCCCCGTCAGGGCCGGGTCCTGCAGCAGTTTTTGCACCGCAGGCTGCAGGCTGGCAGCAACCGCCTCGCCCTGGGGCCACAGTGCATCTTTGCCAGCATCCGCCACCACGGCTGCGCCCGGCGCTGCGTGGCTCTGCGCTTGGACCAAATCACCATCGGGAACCAGCGCACAGCCAATGCCATCACGCGCAACCGCGCTAACTCCGCCAAAAAATCCGAACAGACTCGCCGTTACGCTTCGCTCGACCGGATCTGCCTTCACCGATACCAAGCCCATGATGGGGTGCCCGCGCTCCCGCACGTCTTCCTGCATGGACAACTGGGCGTCACGCCCGGCAAGAAAGGTATACGAGCACACCATTTTGGCGGCATAGCCGGTGGCCACACGCACCGTCGCCGGCGGGGCCACGCTTAGCCAGATAAATGCAGCCAGCAACAACAGGGCTAAGCCCATCAGGAAACGCCGAGCGTATTTCATACAACCACACCTAAGTAAACCCATAAAATCAGCACCTAGCCCTTATGGAATATGCGCAAGAAGCTACCATATTGATAGCAAATGCGCAGCCTAATCAGAGCTTGGTAGTCACCCAGGCCTGCACGCTGGCCAGCGCTGCAGCCAGCATGGCGGGCTCGGTACCACCGGCCATGGCCATGTCGGCCTTGCCGCCGCCCTTGCCACCCACTTGCGCGGCCAGGTAGTTCACCAACTCACCGGCCTTGACCTTGCTGGTGGTGTCCAGCGTCACGCCCACGGCGATTTGCACCTTGTCGCCCTCCACAGCGGCCAGCACGATGACTGCGGTTTTGAGCTTGTCCTTCAACTTGTCCATGGTGTCGCGCAGGGTCTTGGTGTCGGCACCTTCCAGTTTGGCAGCCAGTAGCTTGACGCCGTTGATCTCCAGTGCTTGCGTCACCAGCTCGTCACCTTGGCTGGAGGCCAGCTTGCCCTTGAGCGCGGCAACTTCTTTTTCGAGCGCCTTCACGTGGTCGACCACTTGGTGCAGACGGCTGTTGAGCTCGACCACGGGAGCTTTCAGGGTGGCAGCCGCCACGCCCACGGTGTCTTCCAGATCCTGTAGGTAAGCCAAGGCGTTTTGCCCGGTCACGGCCTCAATGCGGCGCACACCGGCGGCCACACCGCTCTCGCCCACCACCTTGAACAAACCAATATCGCCACTGCGGGCCACATGGGTGCCGCCGCAGAGTTCGCGGCTGGAGCCGATGTCGAGCACGCGCACAGTTTCGCCGTACTTCTCGCCAAACAGCATCATGGCGCCGGTCTTTTGGGCGGACTCGATGTCCATGACACGGGCCTGGGTGGCGGCGTTGCCCAAAATTTCGGCATTCACGCGCACTTCTATCTCGCGGATTTGCGCATCGGTCACCGGCGCGTTGTGGGCAAAGTCAAAACGGGTGCGCTCGGGGTTCACCAGCGAGCCCTTTTGCTGCACATGCTCGCCCAGCACTTCGCGCAGGGCTTTGTGCATCAGGTGGGTGACCGAGTGGTTGCGTTGCGTGGCGGTGCGCTGGGTCGCGTCCACATGGGCAGTGACCGCGTCACCGACCTTGAGGCTGCCCGTTTTCAGGGTGCCATGGTGGCCAAACACATCTGCCTTGATCTTTTGGGTATCACCCACTTCAAACAGGGCGTGGTCGCAAAAGATGGCACCTTCGTCGCCCACCTGGCCGCCGCTCTCGGCGTAAAACGGCGTGGTATCCAGCACCACAACGCCGTTTTGACCGGCATTTAGCTCGGAAACCGGCGTACTGCCTGCGTAGAGCGCTACGATTTTTGCAGCGGCCGTGACCTGCTCATACCCCACAAAGTCGTTGCCATCGCCGCTGTAGTCCAGTGCCTTGTCCATCTTGAACTTGCCAGCCGCACGGCCCTTGGCCTTTTGCTGCTCCATGGCGGCGTGGAATCCGGCTTCGTCAACGTCAACCCCGTTTTCGCGGCACACGTCGGCGGACAGGTCGAGCGGAAAGCCAAAGGTGTCGTGCAGCTTAAAGGCCACATCGCCCGGCAGCAGCTTGACGCCGCCGGCTAGGGCCGAGTCTAGGATTTCCATACCGTTCGCCAAGGTTTCAAAGAAACGCTCTTCTTCCACCCGCAGCACTTCAGTAATACGCGCCTGCTGCGCCGCCATGCTGGGGTAGGCCTCACCCATCAGTGTGGCCAAGTCGGCCACCAGCTTGTGGAAAAACGGGGTCTTTTTACCCAGCTTGTAGCCGTGACGGATGGCGCGGCGGATGATGCGGCGCTGCACGTAGCCGCGGCCTTCGTTGCTAGGCAACACGCCGTCACTCACCAAAAAGGCAGTAGCGCGGATGTGGTCGGCAATCACGCGCAGGCTCTTGTTGTCCAGATCGGTGCAGCCGGTCTCGCGGGCGGCAGCGGCAATCAAGCCTTGGAAAATGTCGATTTCGTAGTTGCTGTGCACATGTTGCAAGATGGCGGCCAAGCGCTCCAGGCCCATGCCGGTGTCCACGCAGGGCGCGGGCAGCTTGTTCAAACTGCCGTCAGCCTGCATGTCGAACTGCATGAACACATGGTTCCAGATTTCGATGAAACGGTCGCCGTCTTCACCCGGGCTGCCGGGGGGGCCGCCGGGGATGTGCTCGCCGTGGTCGTAAAAAATCTCGGAGCAGGGGCCGCATGGGCCGGTGTCGGCCATCATCCAGAAGTTGTCGGAGGCGTATTTCTTGCCCTTGTTGTCGCCAATGCGGATCACGCGCTCGGGCGGCAGTCCAATTTCTTGGGTCCAGATGTCGTAGGCTTCCTGGTCGTCGATGTAGACCGTGACCAGCAACTTTTCAGCAGGCAGCTTGTAGACCTGGGTCAGCAGCTCCCAGCCCCATTTGAGCGAGTCGCGCTTGAAATAGTCGCCAAAGCTCCAGTTACCCAGCATTTCGAAAAAGGTGTGGTGGCGCGCGGTGTAGCCCACGTTTTCCAGATCGTTGTGTTTGCCACCGGCACGCAGGCAGGCTTGCACTGACGCTGCGCGCACATACGAGCGTTTGTCGGAGCCCAAAAACACGTCCTTGAACTGCACCATGCCTGAGTTGGTAAACATCAGCGTGGGGTCGTTGCCGGGCACCAGCGGACTGCTGGCGACCACGGTGTGGCCTTTGGAGGCAAAGAAGTCGAGGAAGATTTTGCGAATGTCGGCGACACTCATTACAGGCTGGGTCATGGCAGTGGCTCTTTGGGCAGGAAAACGAACAATTCTCGTATTATCCCCCGCGCCCATATGCCCCACCGGGCACGGCCCCGGTTGCCCGGTTGATCGCATCCGCACCAACAAAACGCATTCCAAATTCGATGCAGGAAGTGCGCAAACCGGGCCGATGAGGCGGCCGTCATGTTCTACATCTGGGCCATTTTGTGAGTGGCCGCTGCCGTAGTGCCCGAGCAGGAGCATGTGGTGTTTGACCGGGTAGAGAAACAGCGTGCGGCGGCGTGCCTGCCAATTGATGAAGATCACCGGCATCCCGATTGGCGAGTGATGCGTGAGGGCTGGCCCTTCCTCATCATGCTGCTCTTGCTGCTGCTGGCGATGGGCTACGTGACGCGCTAGTGTTCCCTCGGGCTGAGGCAATGTCACGTGCACCATAATTGATAGAAATCATGAAAGCGCACCATGTTCAGAACCCTGAGTATCAAGACCCAAATTGTCATCTCCTTTGCCTGCCTTACAGGTGTCTTTGTGGTGACGCTGTTGGTGGTTGGCTCGTTTCTGTCGCAGTTGACCCATGGCGTGACGCTGATTAACCAGGAAACCATACCCAACGTGCTGATGGCCGACGAGATGGACCTGAGCCGCTCTGAAGTGCAGCAGTTTCTGACCGATGTCTCTGCCACCCATGAGCGCGAGGGCTACAAGGAAGCCGACGAAGCCGCCAAACGCTTTCAACAAGGCGTGCAGAAATTCAAGCAGGTGTACCAAAACGATCCGCAAAACCTGAAGCAGATCAATCAGATGGAAACGGATTTCAACAAGTTTTACGCGACCGGAAAAACGATGGCTGAGGCCTATATCGAAAAAGGCATGGAGGCGGGCAACCTCCTGATGAAGGGTACCGCCACCGCGCCCGGTTTTGACAAGGACAGTGAAGTCATCAGCGGCGAACTTGAAACCTTTCGCAAGCAGCAGATCGCGCAAGCCGAAGCGGTATCCACAGGCGCACTGGCCGACGCCAGCAATATGAAAATCGGCATGATTGCAAGTGGCTTGGTGGCGGGCTTGATCGCAGCCCTCTTTGGTGCCCTGATCATTCGTGCAATTACAGCCCCGCTGGCAAAGGCCGTCACGATAACGCGCGTTGTCGCCTCAGGCGACTTGAGCCAGCGGTTTGAGGTGAGCGGCAGCAATGAAACAGCGCTGCTGCTTCACTCATTGAAAGACATGCAGCAGCAACTCATCAAGGTCGTGTCTCATGTGCGCGTGGGTGCCGATGGTGTGGCCGCCGCCAGCTTGGGCATTGAGCAAAGTGACCAAGACCTGTCATCGCGGACAGAAAGCCAGGCTGCATCACTGGAACAAACCACGGCTGCCGTGCACGACCTCAGCGCCAAGATTAAACAAAACGCGAACAATGCGCAAAAGGCAAATCAACTGGCCATGACCGCGTCCTCCATCGCCACCCGCGGCGGAGAGGTGGTCGCCGAGGTTGTTGAGACCATGCGCGGTATCAATGATTCGTCCAACAAGATTTCCGACATCATTCAGGTCATTGACGGCATTGCATTCCAGACCAACATCCTGGCACTCAACGCAGCGGTTGAGGCGGCCCGGGCCGGTGAGCAAGGGCGCGGTTTTGCGGTGGTGGCCAGCGAAGTGCGCTCTTTGGCAGGCCGTTCTGCCGAAGCTGCCAGAGAGATCAAAGCCCTGATCAATGCCAGCGTCGAGCGCGTGGAGCGCGGCACCGTGCTGGTTGACCACGCCGGCACCACCATGACCGAGGTGGTGGGCAGCATTCGCCAGGTCACCGAAATCATGGGTGAAATCAGCATCGACAGCAATGAGCAAAGTGAAGGTGTTTCGCAGCTGGGTGAGGCTGTAACGCTGATGGACCGCATGACGCAACAAAACGCCGAGTTGGTGGAAGAGATGGCCGCTGCAGCCGGTAGCCTCAAGTCGCAAGCCGATGATTTGGTGAAAACAGTTGCAATTTTCAAGCTGGATTCCAACTAACTCCAACCAACTCCAACCTGGGAAATACCCCCTTAATTCCCCTTTATTTTTGGCATGACCGAATTGGCCTGTGGCCATACTTGGTTCATCCATTTATCCAGAAGGGGGATTTCCATGCAAATCAACCGCAGCAACAGCCTGAATTTGCTTTTCCCGCCGGTCATCGCCCAGCCAACCAAGCCAGCGGCGCAGATCAAACCAGCGGCACCGACAGCCCCTCCGGTCATCACCCGCCCCGCTGGGCCGTTCACGTCAACCGCAACCGCCGCGCCCGCTGCACCCGCGGAAAGTGGCGTCATCTACACCGGCGCAGGCAGCGCAGCGGTGCAAAACGCCGACGCCGAGGCCCCTGACCTGGACAACATGACCCTGTCAAACCAGCTTGAGCTGGGGCGCAACCGGGGTGTATTTACCAAAATCACGCTTAGCAAAGACGGCGTGCTGGTGAGCAAACCCCACGCTGACCAGGGTGCAACCGCGTCCGGGTTCGCAACCTCCGCCGCTGCGACGATCAAAGACTTTGAAGAAGGCATTGCATCCATGCGCAAGCACTCGCCAGACCTTGCCGACAAAGCCCACAGCGGCCTGGCTGGAAAATTCCGTAGTTTGCAGCAGCTAACGGCCAAGCTCAACGTGTTTGCCTGACCTCAGCCACCGCAGCATGTGTGGTGTGCAGGTGGTTGCAGTCTAGGGTGCTACCGCGCTGCAGCTACCAACTGGCCGGGGCAACCCGGTAAATGCCGGACAACTCGCGGTATAGCTCCGGGTACTCCAGCGCAAGCTCCTTTGGTCGCTCAAAAAACACCTCCGACGCCACCGCAAAGAACTCGGCCGGGTCTTGGGCGCCATAGGGGTCCAAAAGGCCCACGCTTCCGGTACGCGCCTGATGCTGCAGTTGTGCATACGAGGCATGAAATACCTGCGACCAGCGCTGCCGGCTGTAATCCAGCGCCCCTGGTGCATGTAGCGGCGCGCCGTTGGCGGGGCCGCTTTCTTGATCCAGTTGGCGTGCAAATTCGTGGATCACCACATTGCGGCCATCGTCGGCCTGCGCCGCAATCACCACGCGCATCTCATCGGTGATGCGCAAACCGGCGCAGCCAATGAACGCCTTCTCGGCAATGAAAACCTGAATGTGCTTTTTGAGCTGCAGTTGCAGATCCACCGGCAAACGCCGCACCAGCGGCACCCGGCGTTGCAACACCTTGCGCCAGGCCGCGGGAAACGGATGCTGCACCACCCGCAGACGCCGGTGCGCAGCCCATCGGGGCAAAAAGACCAAGCCCAGCACCAACAATAGCGCCAGGGTAGAAAACAGGTAAAAGGCCACGGACCGGGTTATCTCTCAGAACACACACAAGTGCATTAACTGGAGATAGCCCGAAGATTTTCAATGCCGCTAAACCACCCCACCCAGACGCAAGGAAGCGATAGTGTGTGCATCCAACCCCAGCTCGGCCAGCACGTCATCCGTGTGCTCCCCCAGGGCCGGTGGCGCACGCCTGAGCACCGGCGGCGTCGCCATCAAGCGCAGCGGGCTGGCCACCGTTGCTATTGATTTAGTAGCTGCTTGCGCAGTATCCACGGGGGCTAGAGGCTGATTTACTACTAAACCCCGGGCTTTAACCTGCGCATCATCAAATGCCTGCCCGATGTCGTTGATCGGTCCACAGGGCACGACAATGCGCTCCAGCAAGGTGATCCACTGCGCGGTGCTGCGGGTGCGGGTCACAGCCTGCATGGCCGGAATCAGTGCTTCGCGGTTTTGCACCCGCAGTGTGTTGGTGGCAAAGCGCGGGTCAGTGGCCCATTCGGGCTGACCGGCCGCCTCGCAAAAACGGGCGAACTGGCCGTCGTTACCAATGGCCAGCAGCATGGAGCCATCTAACGTGGGAAAGTCCTGGTACGGTGCCAAGCTCGGGTGGCTGTTGCCTTGGCGCTGGGGCATTGCGCCGGTGTTCAAAAAGCCTGCCGCCTGGTTGGCCAAAATGGCCATGCCCACGTCCAGCAACGCCATGTCGATGTGCTGGCCAGCACCCGTGCGGTTACGCACTTCCAGCGCCGCCAAAATGGCAGTTGAAGCATACACGCCAGTAAAAATGTCGGTCAGCGCCACGCCCACGCGCTGCGGCCCGCCCCCGGGCACATCGTCGGCCTTGCCGGTGATGTCCATCATGCCAGTCATGGCCTGGATCATCAGGTCGTAGCCGGCACGTTCGGCGTATGGCCCACTCTGGCCAAAGCCGGTCACGGAGCAGTAAATCAGGCGGGGGTTGATGGCCTGCAGACTCTCATAGTCCAGGCCATAGGCTTTCAGCCCGCCGACCTTGAAGTTTTCCACCAGGATGTCGCTGTGCACCGCCATTTGCCGGATCAGCGCCTGGCCGTCGGGCTTGGCGATGTCGATGGTGATGGAGCGCTTGTTGCGGTTGCAGGCGGTGAAGTAAGTGGCCTGATCTGTGTCGCGGCCATTCGCGTCTTTCAGAAACGGAGGGCCCCAGTGGCGGGTGTCGTCCCCCACACCGGGGCGCTCCACCTTGATCACATCGGCACCCAGGTCAGCCAGGATCTGCGTGCACCACGGGCCGGCCAGTACGCGGGACAGGTCCAGTACTTTGAGATGGGACAGGGCGCCTTGGTTGTTTGTAGTTGCTTGGGTCATTGTTCTTGCCTCTAGTTGTTTACTGATTGCTGATTGCTGATTGATTTTGGAGCGCTGGTTTGGGGATTACTTTGCAGGAGGCTTCCTCACGGTCCCCCCTCTCTCCCCCCGCCCTCTCTCGCCCCCGCTGGGGCGAGAGAGGGAGCTGAACAGCCATATTTGGGCTTGTTTTTGAAGGTGTGTAGTGCATGGGCCGAGGTCTGGTGGGTCGCGGTGCGATGATTTTGTTGATGGCAACGTAGTCGGGCTGGTCGATGGCCAAAGCCCACCCGTCCGCCCAAACCCGCCTGACCCAACCGGCCACCCCCTTTGCACCCCCCACCAAAAAAAACAAGCCCAAATATGGCAGTTAAGCTCCCCTTTCCACCCCAGCGGGGGTGGAAAGGGGCGGGGGGGATAGGGGGGGACGTGAGGAAGCCTCCTGCAAGGCAAATCAACAAGTCAATCAAATAGAAACAGCCAATGAACTAAAAAGCCGCAATCCCAGTCTGTGCCCGACCCAAAATCAAAGCATGGATGTCATGCGTGCCCTCGTAGGTATTCACCACTTCCAGGTTCACCAAATGCCGGGCCACACCGTACTCGTCAGAGATGCCATTGCCGCCCATCATGTCGCGCGCCACGCGGGCAATGTCCAGTGACTTGCCGCAAGAGTTGCGTTTCAAAATCGACGTGATTTCCACCGAATCCGTGCCCTCGTCCTTCATGCGGCCCAGGCGCAGGCAACCCTGCAGGCCCAGGGCGATCTCAGTCTGCATGTCGGCCAGTTTTTTCTGAATGAGCTGGTTGGCGGCCAGGGGGCGGCCAAACTGCTTGCGGTCCATGGTGTACTGGCGGGCACGCAGCCAGCAGTCTTCCGCCGCACCCAAAGCACCCCAGGCAATGCCGTAACGGGCGCTGTTGAGGCAAGTGAACGGGCCCTTGAGGCCTTGCACTTCGGGGAAGGCGTTTTCTTCGGGGCAGAACACGCCGTCCATCACGATCTCCCCGGTGATGCTGGCACGCAGGCCCACCTTGCCGTGGATGGCGGGGGCGCTCAAACCAGCGGCTCCCTTTTCCAGCACAAAGCCACGGATCGGGCCTACCTTGCCGCCCTCAGACACCTCTTTGGCCCAGACCACAAACACATCGGCAATCGGGCTGTTGCTAATCCACATTTTGCTGCCCGACAGCTTGTAGCCGCCGGCTACTTTGTGGGCGCGGGTGGCCATGGAGCCGGGGTCGGAGCCGTGGTCGGGCTCGGTCAGACCAAAGCAGCCAATCCACTCGCCACTGGCCAGCTTAGGCAGGTATTTTTGGCGCTGGGCCTCGGTGCCAAATTCAAAAATCGGCACCATCACCAGCGAACTTTGCACGCTCATCATCGAGCGGTAGCCACTGTCCACGCGCTCCACCTCGCGGGCGATCAGGCCGTAGGCGACATAGTTCAGACCCGGGCCGCCGTACTCTTCTGGGATGGTGGGACCCAGCAGGCCCAAAGCGCCCATTTCACGGAAGATGGCGGGGTCGGTCGTCTCGTTGCGAAACGCCTGCACCACGCGGGGTTGCAACTGCTCCTGGCAGTAAGCTGCGGATGCGTCACGCACCATGCGCTCGTCGTCGCTGAGTTGGGCGTCCAGCAAGAAGGGGTCTTGCCAGTTGAAAGTTGCGTGGGCCATGGGAGTCTCCGGTGCGGTGGGGTTGGAATTATCAGCCGCCTATTTTGCCCCGCCGTTCTCACAGGTCAACTCCGCATGCAACGCAGCCTTCAGCGCCTCAAACCCGGCCTTGAATTCGTCGGTCTTGCGCGCATCGGCCATCTGCTCCAACTCGGCACTCAGGTGATATGCCTTGGAGTCCGGCCAGATGTAGGCCACGCTGCCCTTGATGCCGTGCACCACGATGGCTGCGGTGTTCCAGTCGCCCTGCGCCACCGCTTCTTCGATCTCTTGAATGCGCTGCGGCGCTTGTTCGGTGAACACGGCCAGCATGCGTTCACGCAGCGCCGCGGCTTTGTCCACCTTGGCGTTTTTGGCGTCTTTCGCGTCTTTGGCATCAAATACGGCGCTAGCCCCCGTGGAATATGCGTGAGCAGCTTCTGTTTTGATAGCATCTGGCGGGCTGGCAGAGTCCAGCCCCAGCAGTGCGTCCAGCCCCAGCAGTGCGTCCAGCTCGGACAAATCTGCGCCCGCATCTGGTGTTGCCAGTGCAGGCTGCTCGCAACACAGGGCCCGGCCGCTTTCCCGGGCATGGGTGACTACCGTATGCAGGGCTTGCTTGAGCGCCCCTTCGTTGATGGGTTTGCCCAAAAAATCATTGGCTCCGGCCTCCATGAAGGCGGCGCGGTCTTTGGGCGAGACGTTGGCGGTGAGTGCCACCACCGGAATGTTGGCATCGGCAATGGCCTGACCCTGGTAGTGCCCGGCGCGGATGTGGCGAGTGGCCTGCAGCCCGTCCATCACCGGCATGCGCATGTCCATGATGACCAGATCAAAGCGCTGTTGCCTCAGGGCCAGCACGGCTTGCTCGCCGTTGTCTGCCAGCCTGACGCTGTGGCCCAACTCCAGGAGCAGGTGTTCGATGATGATTTGGTTGGTGGGCACGTCTTCGGCCACCAGAATGTGCAGGGCCTGGATTGGTAGTGGCGGTGCCTCATCCTCGGCCGCCGCTACGGCTTGGCCCACCGACTGGGTGATGGTGAAGCTGAAAGTGCTGCCCTGCCCCAAGGTGCTGCGCACGTCCATGTGCCCACCCATGAGTTTGATGATTTGGTGGGAGATGGACAGGCCAATGCCGAGCCCGCCGTATTTGCGGGTGGTGGATCGGTCAGCTTGCTCAAAGCTCTGAAACAGGCGCTTTTGCATTGCCTCGTCCATGCCAATGCCGGTGTCTTGCACCTCGATGCGCAGTTGGGCGGCGCCATCGGCCAGGCGGGTGTGAACACCAACCCGCACCAGACCCGCTTGCGTGAATTTGACCGCGTTGCCCACCAGATGCGCCAGCACTTGCCCTAAACGGGCGGCATCGCCCACCAGCCATTCGGGCGTGGCGGCATCCACTTCCAGCGTCAGGGTGAGTTGCTTGTCCTGGGCTTGCACATGCAAGGGCTGCAAGACCTGGCGCAACAGCGCGCGCGGGGCGTAAGTGCCGGGCGCAAGGTGGAGTTTGCCGGACTCCAGTTGGGAGAGGTCGATCAGGTCATCGACGATGTGGTGCAAGAGTTCGGCGTTGTCGCGCGCGCGCCCAAGCCGCTCCAACTGCGCCGGGTCGCGGGTTTCACGCTGGCTCAGCGCCAACATGCCCAGCACCCCTGCCAACGGGGTGCGCAGCTCGTGGCTGATCATTGCCAAAAACTCGTTCTTGGCTGACAGGGCGAGTCGCTGCGCTTGCTCTTTCTCCTGGCGAATGGTGTTGAAGCGGTCGGCCAGCGCAAAGGCCAGCAATATCATCTCCACGGCAGAGCCAATCTGCAGGCCGTTTCCAGTGATGAAGTTGATGGGCAAGAGTTTTTCCTGCGCCATCAGCAGCAACACCGTGCCCGCGATCGGCATGGCAAACGCAATTAAAAAGAAAACGGCCGTGCGCTGGCGCAAAAGGACCAGCCACACGCTGGTGGTCAGCAAAGCGACCAAGCCCACGCCCATGATGGCTGCGGCATTTTTCGAAATCAGCCGATCATCGAAGAAGAAAACGCCCAACAGCAACACCATGAACCAGGAAAGCACCTGCAAGCCCCGGTCCAGACGCGGCAATAGCGCCCCCGTGCTCAGCATGCGGCGCGAAAACTGCAGGGCCAGCGCCATGCTGAGCAGCATGAAAACATCGGTCGCCCAAGAAAACTGCGTTGGATTGGTGGGCCACAAAAATTCGCGTGACAAGCCGTTGTTGCAAGCCAGCGTCAGCGACAGCGCGGCCGCATAGCCCACATACAACAGGTACTCGCGCTGGCGCAACACAAAAAAGAGCAGCAGGTTGTAGGCCATCAGGCCAAACGCCAGGCCGTAATAAAAGGTGTGGAAGATGTAGTCGGACTTTTCGTAAGCACCAAAAGCCCGGGGCTGCCAGAGCTTGATGTCGATCACAACCGCATTCGCTTTGGCGCGCAGGTAAACCGTCTGGCTTGCACCGGGCTCAAGCAGGATGGGAATCACAAAATTCCGGTTGGCGTAGGGCTGGTTGGCAAAGGGTCGCATACTGCCCAGCTCCAGCAGCTCGTACCCGCCGCCGGGGCGAGGCAGGTAGAAGTCGGTCAACCGCATGTACGACATTTCCAGCATGCGCTGCACCGGCTGCGCCGACGCGTTGCGCCAAGTCCAGCGCACCCAGTAGCTGCTTCGGCTGAAGCCATAGTTCACAACATCACCCGGCGCAAACCCGCCTTTGAAACGGCTTGCCACCTCGGGCTTTTGCACGTCTTGCAGGGTGAGCGTGTTGGTGGGGTCTTCAAAGACTTCCAGATATTGACCCATGGCGGTCAGGTCCGGGGTGGCGCTGATCTCCAGGGCGCGCGGTACGTCTGCTGCTGCAAAAGCCCAGGGCGCGGCAACGAGACACGCCCCAAGCAAAAAGAAAACAAACCCAAACCAACGCCACGACACAGGGGGCACTTTGGACATATCGGTACCCTACTTGAGGTCAGCTGCGCCGGCAACGCGCATCAGCACTTGTTCCAATTCCGTTTTCAAGTTTTCAAACCCAGCCTTGAATTCGTCGGTCTGCCGCGCATCGGCCAACAGTTCCAACGCGTCGCTCAGGTGGTAGGTTTTGGAGTCCGGCCAGATGTAGGCCACGCTGCCCTTGATGCCGTGCACCACGATGGCAGCGGTGTTCCAGTCGCCCTTCCCCACCGCGTCTTCAATCTCCTGAATCTGCAGCGGCGCTTGTTCCGTGAACACCGAAAGCATGCGCTCGCGCAGCGCAGCCGCCTTATCCGCTTTGTCCGCTTTTGCACTTTTTACGTCAAATACGGCTCCAGCCCCCGTGGAGTTTGCGTGAGCAGCTTCTTTTTTGATAGCAGCCGGCGGGTTGTCGCCCTCCAGCCCCAGCAGCGCGTCCAGCCCACTGAGCGCATCCAGCGCGGCAAGTGCGTCCATCTGCTCGGCCAGACCCTGCTCGTCGGGTGGCGCCACCCGTGCGCGCAGCGGCAGGTTTTGCGCGAGCCGCTGGTCAATCACCCCCTGCAACACTTTGTGCAGCGCAATTTCGTCAATCGGCTTGGTCAGGAACTCATCCATGCCCGCGGCCAGGAAGTTGGCTCGGTCTTGCTCACTGGCGTTGGCGGTGAGCGCAATGATAGGGATGTCCTTGTGCGCGATGGTTTGCGCGCCCCATTGGCCACTGCGAATGGTGCGTGCGGCTTCCAGGCCGTCCATCACGGGCATGCGCCCGTCCATCAGGATCAGGTCAAATCCAGACGCCGGGCCACTGGCCGCGTCACCTTGGGGTGGGTGCAGCAGTGCCTCAATGGCCTGGCGGCCGTTTTCGACCATGTGGGTTTCGTGTCCCATCTCGTCGAGCAGGGCTTTGATGATGATTTGGTTGGTGTAGGCGTCTTCGGCCACCAGGATGTTGAGCTGGTAGGCGTGGGGTGCCACCGCATAGCTGGCTTCTTCGACGGGCTTTTGGCCCACAGGCAGGGGTACATCAAAGTAAAAGGTGCTGCCCACCCCCAGTTCGCTGGTAACGCCAATTTGGCCACCCATGAGTTCGATCAGTTGTTTGCTGATGGCCAGGCCCAGGCCGGTGCCGCCAAATTTGCGGGTGGTGGAGGTGTCGGCTTGCTCAAACTTGCGGAACATGCGCCCACGGGCCTCTTCGCTCATGCCAATGCCGGTGTCGGTGATGGCAAAGTGCACCCAGGGTTGTTGGGCGTGCGGGCCAATCGCCAGCGCCTCGGGGGGCTGGGGCAGGTTGCTGACGTGGATGGTGACGCTGCCCGATTCGGTGAATTTGAGGGAGTTGCCCGCCAGGTTGATGAGCACCTGGCGCAAGCGCGTGGGGTCGCCCAGCGCGAAGGCGGGCAGCTCGGGGTCGATCTCCAGGTTAAAGCCCAGGCTTTTAAGCTGTGCGCGCTCTTGCAGCATTTGCATGCCGTCTTCGAGCATGGGGCGCAGGGCAAAGTCGATGTGTTCGATCTCGAGCTTGCCGGCTTCGATCTTGGAGACGTCCAGCAAATCGTTGACGATGACCAGCAAGCTCTCGGCGTTGCTGCGGGCCAGGGTGATTTGTTCGCGCTGCACCCGGGGCAAGTCGGCCTTGAGGCTCAGGCCCAGCATGCCAATGACACCAGCCATTGGCGTGCGAATCTCATGGCTCATGAGTGCGAGGAACTCGCTCTTGGCTTGGGACGCGCTTTGCGCCTCCAGCACCATCGCCTGCAGGTGAACCTCATTGGCGGCCAGATCGGCCTCCTTTTGAACCAGCACCTGGTTCATGGCTTGCAGCTCTTTCTGATCACCAGCCATGCGGTTTTCAGACTGTTCGGCCAGTGCCCGCTTGTGCTGCTCCTGTTTAAAACGTGCCCCGATGGTCAGACCCAGCAACAAAAGTTGCACCATCATGCCGGTCCGCGGCATGTAGCTTAGCCACTCTGATCTTTCGATAATCCCCCGCTGCATCAGCATAAAGGGCACGGCCCCGGCAATCAATGCGGCATAGGACAGCAGAAAACTTTTTGCAAACGGGTTTTTATTGCGCAATTGCGTCACGATCAAACCGATGCCGTAACAAATAACAAAGACAAACAACAACGAACCCATTTGGTAAAAATACCTGAATTGAAAGAGCACCATGGCTGTAGCCGCTGTCGTAAGTCCAATCAGGAGTTTTCTGTTGGTGCGGTTCCACGCTGGTCCGTCCGCCGGCTTTAAAAACACAGTAAAAAAAACAAACAACATGGGGCCCAAAAGCGGCGCCACGTACCGCACAAATAATCTGTCTATATCGGGATTGCCCGGCCAAAAATACTGATGACCAATGCCTGAATTAGTGATAACCATGGCACCCGCAGTCAAGACATAAAGGGCATAGATGACCCACAAGCTGTCCCGGTTTGAGACAAACGTAATCAAGTTAAATGTCAGCAGCGCCAAAATCATGCCCACAAAAACACCGTCCAGGCTGGTTTTCAAGGCGAGTTTCTTGGCATATTCCAACTCATCCATGATCCGCACCGGGAACTGCAGGGGCCGCTTTGCCTCCACCCGCATTAATATCTCTGCGCTGCCCGCCCGATCCAGTGCGATGCGGTAGACCAAATCTCGATCAATCATGGTGCGTTGGTCAAACGGCACGCTGGCACCAGCCTCCCCCATGTCAAGCAACGACACAACACTGCCATCGGGTGCGCGCCTGACCTGGGTGGTGCTGACCCGGCTAATGGCCCATTCGCCCACTTGCAAAACCTGGGTCGCCTCGGGCACGCCATGGGCGACGCGAATCCGAAACCAATAGGGCTTGTCTAGCTGGCCCATATTGGCGCGCACCATCGGCTTCCAGGCGGTTTCTGGCAAGGCCAACACATCAGTGGCTTGCAAATGGGTTTGCGTGTCTTCAAAGTAGCTGGTTTGCAGTGTGGGCGATGTGTTAGGGGCCTGAGCGTAGGCTGTCAGCCCCCAAGTGCACGCCAAGACCAGCGTTGCCATCCACAACACCATGGGCCAGCGCAACCATGACCAAAAATTCCTCGCGGCCATATCTTCAGGCATCCAAATCAGAATTGCGGCGCAGCAGCAGTTGATCGATCAGCTCTGCCCTGAGGGTCTCAAACCCGCCCTGAAAATCCTCGGTCTGCCGCGCATCGGCCATTTGCTCCAGTTGCGCGCTGAGGTGGTAGGTGCGGCTATCGGGCCAGATGTAGGCCACACTGCCCTTGATGCCGTGCACCACGATGGCGGCGGTGTTCCAGTCGTTCTTTGCAATGGCTTCCTGGATTTCCCGCAGGCGCTCGGGCGCTTGCTCCCGAAAGGCCGCAAGCATGCGTTCACGTAACTGCTCGGTCTTTCTTTCTTTCTCCAATTTTTTGGCCAATTCGGCTGCATCCCTTTTGGAATGTGCGCTGGGCGCTTCACTTTCTATAGCAACCGGTGCCACGTCGGCCATGCCATCCAAGCCCATCAGGCTATCAAGTGCGGACAATGCATCGGTTTGTGCGGCTGGCACCGCCTGAGGGCGCATCGGCAGGCCATTGGCAAGGCGGTGCTCAATGATGCGCACCAGCGACTTGTGCAGGGCCACCTCGTCAATGGGTTTGGTGAGGAACTCATCCATGCCGGCGGCCAGGAAGTTCTCGCGGTCTTGCTCACTGGCGTTGGCGGTCAGCGCGAAGATGGGTACGTCGCGGTCAGCAAACACCCAGTCACCCCAATAGCCGGCACGAATGTGGCGCGTGGTTTCCAGCCCATCCATCACGGGCATACGCCCGTCCATCAAGATCAGGTCGTAATGGTCTTGCGTTAGCGCCTGCAACGCGAGTTGCCCGTTGGCGACGACGCTCACGCGGTGGCCCATTTCATCGAGCAAGGCGCTGATGATGAGCTGGTTGGTGTGGGCGTCTTCAGCCACCAGAATATTGAGTTGGTAGTCGTGCGGGGCCACGATATAGCGCGACTCGTCTGGTGGCTTCTTGCCAACCGGCAAGTCCAACTGGAAGAAAAAAGTGCTGCCCTGCCCCACCGTGCTTTTCACACCGATTTCCCCACCCATCAGCTCAATAATCTGCTTGCAAATGGAAAGTCCCAGGCCCGTGCCGCCAAATTTGCGCGTGGTGGAGGTGTCGGCTTGCTCAAATTTCTGGAACATGCGCCCACGCGCCTCCTCGCTCATGCCGATGCCGGTGTCCGTGACAGCAAAGCACACCTGCACCATTTCGCCTTCACGGCGCTGAAAGCGGCCGCCCACGGGGTCGCTCGTGGTCACGCTGACGCTGACCTCGCCCTGCTCGGTAAATTTGATGGCGTTGCCCACCAGGTTAAACCGAGATTGTCCATTAGGAATTTGAAGGCTTTGGCGTAAGCCTCACCGGCTCCCCCGCATTCGCCCACAAGCCCTCAAACCACGGTCGTCGCTTGCGTGCTACCGCCAAGCGAAACGTCTGC
>Ga0247839_1000426_pt1 | contig 74592 bp, 51 predicted proteins | sample LaCruzMarch2015__6_FD_192405 | JGI IMG/M metagenome (GOLD analysis project Ga0247839, IMG submission 192405) | Freshwater microbial communities from meromictic Lake La Cruz, Castile-La Mancha, Spain - LaCruzMarch2015_16m | ecosystem: Environmental > Aquatic > Freshwater > Lake | place: Spain...
ATGCCCGAATTCAATCTTTTGTCTCTACCGTCCGTAAACTCCAATTCAATCCTTTCAATGAACTATTTACCGTTTTATCCGGCGGTATTCCGGAATATCGAAATAGCACTTGCTAACCAGTTACAATTCATTATTAATACATTGCGGCGAACTACAAAAAACAATTCCCAGTATGGCAAAGATTGGAAGTAATTTAACAAATATATTAATCCAAAGTTTTGGATTATAAACTATTAATCTTCCTGCATTGCAATTTTTGAAACAAGCCTTCATTTTCATTATTTTTTTGAATCAGGAAAATCTTTTAATTTTACACCAAGCATTTTAGAGACTTCGTTGGCCATATTATAAAGAGGGTAATTTTTAAAACGGGGCCTGTGAATAATATCTAAAGTGGATGGAGTTGTATAAGCTTTTATACCGCTTAGATTTTCATGATCTATATCCACATCCCTTACAGACAATGAAGAAAAATCATTGTCGATTAAAGTTTGAGCATCAATTTTTCCATGCCCCCATACTTCATGCAACATCGTTACCGTAGCTTGTAATTTTACTGTATTCCAGAAAATATCAGTTCGATTAGGATTACTTTTATCTTCATTTTTTGCAGCGTACTTGATTGGATCAAAAAATTGTTTGGCTATGCCAACAAATAAAACAAACCTGCCATCATCCAATGTTTTTTTAATGTCGGATTCATTTATCTGTGAATAAACATCATCATTTTTAACTTTATCAAAAGACTCCCTATTGGCTAACAGGGTTATTCCTCTGGTCCCATTTCCAAAAATCTCAGCGTTTTCATAAACCTCTAAACTTTTGTACATATCAGTTTCAGCATCAAATGTGAAGAAATATACGTCTAGTTTTGTATTTGATTTTTGTTTAATAGTAGATTCGAATTCTTTATAAAAAGATGTTTTTTCTGCATAACTTTTAATTATATTTGGAAATCCGCTATTAAAAATATCCTGATATTTTATCTCCTCCAACCCATCCAAATCCACGGCCCAAATAGGCATATTCCCTGCAAACTGATAAGGGGTGTACCAAGGATACTGGGCACTTAAAGGATCCACACTCAAAAACCGCCCCACCCGCGGGTCATATATCCGCATCCCGTAGTCCTGCTGGTTATCATCTCCTTTCACTTCATCATCGCCTTCCTTGCCATTGAAGCCGTAGCGATAATCATAACTACCCACGGTATATTGCCGGCCCGGCATCAGCATACCAAAGGGGTAATATTGCTGGGTGGACAGTACATCGGCTTCGTACCAGAGTGCTGGCCCAGGGTAAGTGCCGGTTGATTTTCCAATTTTCCGGTCGCTTACTACGGCCAGTACATTGCCCAAGTGGTTGGTCAATTCATACCGCTTCCAGCCCTCAAAGATCGCATAATTGCTGGAATCGGCCAAATGCGGGTTCTTATAAGTGCCCTTTAAAAACAAAAAAGGCCGCCTCAAATGTTTCTATTTGAGACGGCCACTTTCATTTTCAGGCAAAAACCTGCGTCTTATCTATTGTTTAGCAAACGTGCCTTCCAATCGGCCCAATTCCGTTTGCATCACCATGCGGTAAATACCGGCTGGGAGCCCCGAAACATCCAGTTGGAAATTGGTTCCATCTGCAATGATGCGACTCAATACCAAACGACCGTCGGCATGGTATACATCTACGGCAGATTGGCCGGGTTTGCCTGCGCCACGCAACTGTACGCCTACATTCAACCAATCGGTGGTTGGGTTTGGCGACATGATGAGGCTGCCACCATCTGTTGGACTAAACGTAGGTGTTTGTGGACAATCGACTTTACCCAAGTTGAAGTCTTCTGCACAGGTTGGATCTTCTTTGTCCTTAATCACGAATTTATACTCTGTGATATTGTCCCCTGCGAGTGGTCCTATAATAATGGGTTGTGGGAAATTGTACGGATACGTTGCTTCCACATTACCATTTAACACCACTTCAAAACCGGCAGCCCCTGGATTTGTAAATTTAAATTGCAGGAGTGCGAAGAACTGACCACACAGACAAGGTGATTTGATGACAACCAGGTCGTAAATTTTGCAATTGTCGGACAAACAACCTGGTACCGCAAATTCTTTCACGGCGCAGCAACCTGGCTGGTTGGGTGCATTGGGTACCAAACACACTTTGATAAAGTCATTTGGACCACCATCCCAAGGGAAATTGGTGATGGTCAATGGCAACTGGTTCAGGTTGTAAGTACCAAACAGGGTACCGTTTGCAAATAATTCAAAGGTATTGGAAATCGCGTTGGATACCTGGAAATTCACCACTACTTTATAGGTGTCGTTGCCGGTGCAATCGCCTACCTCAATATTCAGGTTGGTTATAACACAAGGACCACTTGGGTTCAGGCAGGAAGGAACTGCAAACTCCTTGATACCGCAGCAGGTTGCAACCCCACCATTGCCGAAGCAAACCTTTACAAAATCGTTCAAACCACCATCCCAAGGGAAATTATTGATGGTAAGGGGCAGTTGACTCACGTTGAAGGTTCCCAGGAAGGTATTATTGGCCCAAACACCGAATTCATTGGATGGCGGATTGTTGACTGTAAAGTTCAGTACCACTTTATAGGTGCTATCGCTGGTGCAATCGCCGATTTCGACGGCCAGGTTGCTTACCGAGCAGGGTGCACCTGGGTCGAGGCAATCCGGTACGGCAAACTCTTTGGTCGCGCAGCAGGAAAGTGCATTATCGAAGCATACTTTAACTACATCATTTGGACCGCCATTCCATGGGAAATTGTTGATCGAAAGGGGCAATTGAGCAAGGGTATAAAACCCGATTGGTTGACCATTGGCGTAAACCTGGAAGGAATCGCTTGGTGGGTTTTGTACCTGGAAACTGATTTTAACGACATAGGTACTATCGCCGGTGCAATCGCCCGTGAGCACTTGCAAATTACTGATTTCGCAATCGTCGTTGTTCAGGCAGTCGGGCACCGCAAACTCTTTGGTAGCACAACAAGTCAATGCGTTGTCGAAGCAAACTTTTACCCCGTCATTTGAACCACCGTTCCATGGGAAGTTTTGGATGGTAAGGGGTAATTGCGCGAGGGTATAAAACCCGATTGGTTGACCATTGGCGTAAACCTGGAAGGAATCGCTTGGTGGGTTTTGTACCTGGAAACTGATTTTGACGACATAGGTGCTGTCACCTGTACAATCGCCTGTTAACACTTCCAAATTACTGATTTCGCAATTATTGTTGTTGGTCAGGCAATCTGGCACGGCAAACTCTTTGGTTTCGCAGCAGGTCGTTGCATTGTCGAAGCACACTTTAACCACATCATTTGCACCACCATTCCATGGGAAATTATTGATCGTGAGTGGCAATTGCGCTAGGGTGTAAAATCCGAGTGGTTGACCATTGGCGTAAACCTGGAACGAGTCGCTTGGTGGATTTTGTGCCTGGAAGTTGATTTTTACAACATAGGTACTATCGCCGGTGCAATCACCTGTAATCACCGTGAGGTCGTCGATGCTGCAAGGATTGTTAAAGAGGCAATTTGGCACAGGGAATTCCTTCGTTGCACAGCAGTTTGAATTATCAAAACATACTTTTACGACATCATTTTGACCCCCGTTGTACGGGAAGTTGGTGATGGTAAGCGGCAATTGATTCAGGTTGTAGGAACCGAAAAAGGTACCATTTGCGTACAGGGAAAACTCATTACCTGGTGCATTATTTACTTGGAAATTCACCACGATGATGTAAGCGCTGTCGGAAGTGCAAGAATCGGTTTCGACGGCGAGGTCATAAATTTCACAAGGGCCATTGTTGGTAATACAATCGGGCGGGAAAAACTCCTTGCTTGCACAGCAGCTGGTTGCAGCGCCGGTAGAGTCGATGTAACAAACGGTTACTTTATCTTTATCGCCACCGCCCCAAGGGAAGTTCAGCACTTTTACCGGGAAAGCGGTTGCCGGGTATATACCGAATGCCGTACCGTTGGCAGATACCAACACGCTATCAGACGGCGCATTCACCGATTGGAAATTAAAGAACAAGGTGTAGGTACTGTCGCTCGCGCAATCGCCGGTTTCAATGGCGAGTCCAATAATATCACAATCGTTGTTTGGGCTACAATCGGGCAATTTCACTTCTTTTGTTTTGCAACAGTCCGAAGCGGTAGAGTCTGCATTGGCAATACAAACCGTTACATCAACGAATGTGTCGTTTCCAGAAGGGAAATTATTGATGGTCAGGGGCAATTGGCTGATGTTGTAAGGGCCAAAGGTGCTATTTCCTACCGATACCACGAAGGTTGAGTCGGGCTGGTTGTTTACTTCAAAATTGATCACCACGCGGAAGGTGCTGTCGCTGGTGCAAGAATCGCCCTCTACTTTTAAAGCGGTGATTTCACACGGGAAAGGCAGGCAATCCGGCGCATCAAACTCGACGGTTTGGCAGCAACTCAAGCTATCGGTGATACATACCCTCAGTTCATCTTTTTGTCCGCCGCCCCATTTAAAATCAGGGATGGTCAGGGGCAACTGGCTGAGAGCAAAAGTGTCTATGAGATCCCCGAATGTATTGAAAACAACAAACGTAGAATCGCCTGGGTTTTTCACCAGGAAATTTAACACCAAGGAGTACGTAGAGTCGTTGTTGGGGCCGCATGCTCCTGGATCAACGACCAGGTCATACAAGCTGCAAGGTTTGTCGGTAAGGCAAGCTGGGACAGGGAAGGTATCCTGCAAGCAACAAGCCACGGTACCGGGTGTAAGGGTATCCGCGCCGATGCAAATTTGAATAAGCAGGGTAGAATCACCATTCCAGGTGAGGCTATCCAGTTCGAGTGGAAGATTGGTGAGCGGGAAGGTATCAATCAACACCCCATTCACAGAGGCCGTGTACGTGCCATTGCCCGGATTGGTTGCATTGAAGAATACTTTAGCGCTGTAGGTGCTATCGCCACTGCACGAACCTGCTTCGAGGGAGATCGTGGTAACCTCACATGGGGCGAAAGGCAAGCAATCAGGTGCCAGGAAATTTACTTCTTTACAGCAGGAGAAGAGTGAATCGCCTGCGCATACCTTAATATTGGAATAAATCAGGCCATTCCAAAGAAAGGAGTCGATGGTGAGTGGCCATTGGTTTGCGGCATATTTACCGAACAAGTTACCGTCTACGTACAAGTCGATTGAATCCGAAGCGGTTGAATCGGTTACAGACAGGTTGATGGTGAGTTGGAAAGTACTATCGGAATTGCAACTGTCTGCTACTACGCTCAGGTCTTTGAGCAGGCACGGATTGAGGCAATCTGGTACGTTTACTTTACTATCTACACAACAAGGTACGATGGAGGGTGGGGTAAGCAGGCAAATTCGCACGGTATCTACCGAGCCGCCGCCCCATGGGAATTCGGGGATTTCGAGGGGTAATTCGGAAAGTTTATAGGCGCCAAATTGAGTACTGTTGATGTAAACGACAAAAGAATCTGTAGATGCGGGCGACGTAACGACGTCAAAGTCAATGGTTGCGAAGTAGGTACTATCGGTGCTGCAGCTATCTGCGATGACCATGAGGTCTTTAATTTCGCAGGGAGAAGCGATGCAACTGGTAACCGTTACGATGGTTTGATCGGAGCAATTGGCCAAAACGGCATCGGAAACAACAAATTCGAGGTTCGTTGTGGTTGCCGGAGCGTTGAATGGGCCGAGGGTGACCGGATTTTGGCTGTACGGGAAGGTGCCGTAGTTGATGCCATTGCCGGTAACGGTGAATTGGTTGGTTCCGCCAGAGTGCTTAAAGTCCAATTTTACGAAATAAGTACAATTGGTCACTGGGCTGGTGGAGATAATGTCTGCTTGCAGGTCAAAAATCTCACAGTTTTGCCCAAAAAGCGCTCCTGTTAGAAACAACAGAAACATGATGGATTTAAAACGCATGGGTAAAGTGTTTGGTTATTAAATAAGATGAAATCAGTTTACTGGAAATTGATTGAAAGATACAGTCAGCATCGAAATCGCTTTGTTAAAGTCGCGATAGTTGTGCCTAATTTAGGCATTAGCCATGAAAAAGGGCTGACAATTTTGGGATAAACAGGATTGCGCCGACCGTAGCAGCGGCAATTGCGGCAATTAATACTGCTGCGGCAGCTACATCTTTGGCTTTACCGGCTAGCGGGTGATGGTCGGGAGAAACAAGGTCCGTAAGGTATTCGAGCGCTGTATTAACAGCCTCCATGGATAGTACCAATGCGATACAAATTACAACCAGGGACCATTCTAGATTGGAAAGACGGACGTAAAAACCTGTTGCGATAACAAGTGTGAGGGCAATCAAATGAATTCGGGCATTTGGTTGCGACTTGAACAAGTCAAATAGACCCTGAAATGCAAACCGAAAACTGTTCAGGCGTTTGGATAAGCTCATCTTTTTCAAGATTCCGGATCAAAAATTCCGGATGTTGCGGGAATTCGAGTAAAAGACCAATTTCTGGTTTGCGGGGTGGCCAATAGGAAGGAATTTGATTGGCGCTTTCTGTTTCATTTTTGAAAAAACAAATCACTGCGCTGCACCCGAAGCAAACGAACATTAACCTGAATTTATTATACATCAGGAAAATTAGGCCTAAACCCACATAAGAAACCGAAATAATGGCGGCCTGTGCTGCCCACCATTGAAAAGTAGGATGTTGCGGTGGGAACATGCAAGACAAAGAGCCAACCAACAACACCAGTGTAAAAACCTGGCGAACACGACGATTTTCAAAAAAGTCCAGTTTCATAAGGATCAAAGGTACAACGCAAAATAATAAAACGAAGCAAGCAAATATAATTGTACGATTTCTTAAGATTGCGTATCTTTGCATCCGCTTTTTAGAAAGCCTGTTTTAGGAGAGATGTCCGAGTGGTTTAAGGAGCACGCCTGGAAAGTGTGTATACGTCACAAGCGTATCCGGGGTTCGAATCCCCGTCTCTCCGCTTCACCCGCCATAGCACGCAGTGCGAAGGCGGGTAGATCCCCCGAAGCCATAGCACGCAAGTGCTATGGCGGGTAAATTTACTTAACGCCGAGGCACGCAAGTGCCATGGTAATTTTTAATCTAAATGCCTACGCAATAGTTATGCTGTGGCAATTTTTAATCCAATGACCGAAGACCAAACATCAAAATTTTATTACGTTTACATATTGCTATGTAACGATGGCCAACTTTATACTGGCTGTACAGGTAATTTAAAAGATCGATATAGTCGACACCAACGCGGGGAAGTATTTTCAACTAAAGATAAACGCCCACTGAAATTATTATGGTGTGGTGCTTTCCCGGACCGTACTTTTGCATTTTCATTCGAAAAATATTTAAAATCGGGATCTGGCAGGGCATTTGCCAGGAAACGGTTAATTGAGATAAAATAGTCTTTTTGCATTGCGTGATTTGGGGAGATGTTTTACCCGCCATAGCACGCAGTGCGAAGGCGGGTCGCTCGTCCCAACATAGCACGCAAGTGCTACGGCGGGTGAATTATTTCTTTTGGCAAATCGCAGGCAAATAGCGCCAATTGTTCCGACGACAGACTTGGACGTGTTGCATTTTTTTTTAACTTTGCATACACGAAAACACCAACCGATGCTCAGAACCGCTTTTTTCCTATTGCTTTTTAGCAGCCTTCTACATACCAGTTACGGTCAAATTTCATGGCAAGCGCTCGACGGTCCTGCTGGGACGGAAGGCGTAAAAGTGCTGGGTATTGATCAATCCGGGCGCATCTTTATCGCAGCGGGTGCCGGGATCTACACTTCCACAAATGAAGGCGCCAGCTGGATGCAAAGTGATGCGGGCCTCAGTACGGTTCAAATTGCGCAAATCGCTGGATTAACCATTTTCCCATCCGGCAAAACAGGTGCACTCATCGACCAGCAATATTACACTTTTGATGCGGGTACTTTATCTTGGCAGGTAGATGTGACTTTAAAGGACGTAGGTGCGATCTGGATTGACCAGGAAGGTCATTTTTGGAAAAAAATCGGAATAGATTTATTCCACGCTTCGGGCGAAGGACAACCGTTTTCCTTGGTTTTGCCGGGGATTTTTCAAACTGGCCCAGTGACCAGCGCCCTCGTGGCTAATTTTGACGATGGCAACAACCTTTGTGCCCAGAACTATTCGGAGCATGCTACCCTAAAAGTCTTTAACCGCAGTGGTACGGTTACCCATACCAAAACACAGGCCAACCCCATCTATTTTGTCGGCTATAGTACCTGTTCGGGGACGGCTTTTTATTCCGATTTAGCCAAAAACTACCGCTCTACCGATGGCGGAATCACCTGGAATACGATCAGTTTTGGCATTTACACTGCAATTACCAGCCTGCATTGTGTTGATAATCAGGAAATCTGGGCTGTGACAACAAAAGGCGTATTTCGGTCGACGGATGATGGTGAAACCTGGAAGTTGGTCCCATCTGCCGATGCGGAAGCGCAATTGTATGTTGGTTCAAATGGCGTAGTTTACATAAAAGATGATTGCAGCACCCTCCCTTTCGCCAAAACAAGCGATGGAGGCAGTAGTTGGACAAATATTGAAGTTGGCTTTATGGCACCCAATATTCAGGAGGTTTATACGGCCAAAAATGGCACTTTGTATGCCCATGGTTGCGATTCCTATTATACGTCCATCAATGACGGACAAACATGGTCGACCAGTATCCTCTTCGATTCGCTTACATTGCCGATGAACAACCTGGTTGTACATCCAGATGGCAGCTTGTTTACCTTGCTGGTTGCCACCCGCCATTTGATCACATCAAAAGATGGTGGAAACACTTGGAATCTGGTGCAGACGCCCGTCAATTTTAATGGCTGGGCGGCCGCACGCCTTGCATCGGATCTTTTGGGCAATCTTTATTTGTTTGGCAATCAAAACACTTGTTACCGGTCGGATAACCAAGGATTGAACTGGACGTCGGTAAACAATCAATATGTGCCACTCGATCCAAGTGAGCCCATTTGGATCTTGAACAACGGCGATTATTTCAGACCTTGGAGTAATGGCTTGATTTATTTTAATGCTGCAACCCAAAACAAGACCAATGAAATTCTAAGTTTTGCAAGTGGCGGTGCAGTGGTTAAAACCCTATTGTACACGGCCCATTCCCAGCAGAGCGATTTTTACCTCGATGGGTTTACGAACAGTGGAGAACCATTTGTAGCGCGGTATGCTGGAAATGGTAAAATTGCGCCATTTGACAATTTTCCGGGCTTAAACCCTGGGCCAATGACGGTTTCCAACAGTGGTGTATTATTTGTTGTGAGCAATGACACCTTGTACAGTTCGCCCAATTCAGGTGCCGATTGGGTGTTTGCAGGCCTGCTACCCTACCCGTATGCAGGGGCGCAAACCCTCCAAAGTATCCAAATTTGCAACGATCAACACCTATATATTGGGTACTATGGCCATCCCATTTACAAAAGCGCCCAAATCGTAGAAACCAACTTTACACGCGTGGAGGGTATCGTGTGGTTGGATGAAAACAATGATTGCATTCGAACGCCCAATGAGCCCACCCTTGGGAACAGCCTCGTTCAAGCAATGGGCAATCTTGAAGTACGTGCATATTCCGATGCTGTGGGTGCTTATCATCTTTACTTGCCAGCAGGTACCGGCGCTTACACGGTTACGGCAGCGCCAAACAACGCTTTGTTGAACACTTCCTGTGCCATACAACTCAATGTAGGTGCTACGAACGACACCCTTTTTCGTGATCTTGCGCTATTACCCACCGCACAATGCCCATATTTAAAGGTAAATGTGGGAACTACCCTGGTTAGAAGATGTAGTACTGCCGTGTACACCCTCTCGTATTCCAATGAAGGCACCACCCTTGCGCCCAATGCAACCATTGCGGTAACACTGGACTCCTTTTTTACATTTCAATACGCATCTATTCCGTCCGTGACGCAAAATGGGCAAGTTTTGACCTTTTCCTTGGGCGATTTGCCTGCCGGAAAGTCAGGTTCAATCCAAATACATGTTGCAGTAGGATGCAATGCCCCTTTTGGTCAATCGCATTGTGTGAAAGCCCAAATTTTCCCATTTGAAAACTGTTTGGGTGGACTGCCAGATTTATCGACCGCAACAGATTGCAGGCAAAATGTTGGTTCATACGATCCGAATGCAATCCATGCCTGGGTGAATCAACAGATTGACCCACCTGAAATAGAAGCAAATACTGCCATTGAATACCAGATAAATTTTCAAAATACGGGCACGGATACTGCATTTACGGTTGAAATTGTGGACCGCATTTCAAGTTTATTAGATTTAAATACCTTGACCCCTTTGGCATCCAGTCATCCTTATGAACTGCGGATTCAGCCCGATCGCAACCTGGTTTTTACCTTTTCGAACATTTTATTGCCGGATTCGAACATCAATGAAGCCGCTTCGCATGGGTTCGTTCGGTTTGGAATCAATCAGTTGGCCAACCTGAACTCAGGTTTAGTAATCGAAAATACCGCCCAGATTTATTTTGACCAAAATGATCCGGTTGCTACCAATACCTCCCGTTTGGAAATAGAACTTATTGTACATGTGCAAGAACCGCTGCCGGGATACCAAGTGCGCGTATATCCAAATCCATTTTCAGATCACCTGAACTTTCATATCGAGGCATCGGATGTGCCACAGCAATACCAACTGGTCCTAACCGATGTATTAGGCAGGGAGATACGCCAGGTGCAATTTGAAGGATCAACTTTGCAATTGGCATGCGATGGCATCGGGCATGGCATTTATTTTTTTGCAATGCGTTCGACACAAGGGGTATTGATTGCAACAGGCAAACTACTGGCAGAATAGTGCGTTTCGGTTAATTTTTAGCACAAATCAAAGAGAAAGGCTTTTTTGCAAAACACGCAGAAAAGCCTTTCCCTTTATGCTTTAATATAAAATAATTTAGCCTAAAAAAGGCCTAAGCATCTATTTGTCAAAAAAAGACAAAAAAACTCCTCGACTTTTCCAATATTACCCCCCAATATTGCATCTAAAGCCTAAACCATTTGCTTATTTGGTCGTTCAATGGTTGACAACCTTTTTTAAATGGCTTTTTAGATATCATCGTTCCTTGCCTGGATTTTTCCTGATATCAAAATAATCGCGTATGATGCAAAATAATTACAATCCCGATGGGTAATCTTGTCGTTTATTATTAAAAATGATTGCTTATGACACCGATAATGGCGCGTTGGCGCGCGTATGCGCGTACTCTTTTTTTCCTGTTCGTTTTGCTGATGCCTTTGTTAAGCGTTGCGCAAAAGCCCTTTATCTGTGGAGACCAGTTTTTCCTCACCTTAAGTTCGGTGCCGCCTTCTTTAAATGAAGTCATCATTGACCCACAAACGGGCAGTGCTGTTTTTAAAATTATCAACGGCGATGTTTCCATTGCGGTGAATTCGGCTGGATATCGTTTTACGGATAACTTCATTTATTGTATAGATCCGGACCTATTACGCTTGATTCGGTTGGATGCCAATGGTACCGCGACGGTAATGGCCAACCTACCCCTTGATAATGATCTGTCGTATTTCGCAGGTGATATCACTCCAGATGGTCGCTATTTGGTATTAATTGGCACCCTTCAGTTGCCCAATGGCCTCAGTATTGCCTCGGAAATTGCCCGCGTAGACTTAGAGTCGCCTACTTATGCGGTTTCCACAACGCAAATAAATATAACGGCCCAAATTTTTGATATTGCGTTTCACCCCATTACCGAACTCTTGTATGGGTACGACTCCTTTAGTCAAAGGCTGGTGCGGATTGACCCTTTTACAGGTAACATTACCTTTCCGTTTCCCGCTTCGGGGGTACCTCAAGTGGCCGGTAGTTTATTTTTTGATGCTGCTGGCAATCTTTTTGCCTATGGAAGCCCTAATATGATGCAGGAACAAAACAGCTTGTATCAACTAAATCCAGAAACAGGGGTATCTACTTTTTTGACCCGAGGGCAAGATGCCTTTTCCTCCGATGGCTGTTCTTGTCCTTACACGGTAGACTTGACGAAAACGGTATCGCCCGAAACCACGCTGCCCTGCTCCGATGTTGTGTACACCTTTGAGTTTACGAATACCTCCAGACGGCAACAATTGAATCTGAAATTTCGAGACAACCTTCCGCCGGGCTTTAGTTTTGTTTCTATTCTGGAAAATGAAATTGGTGGCAAATTGTTGAGCGTACCAGGTGACCTGGCATTTGCCATGGACAGTATCGTGCTACCGGGCGGCACCTCTTATTTGAAAATTGTGGTCAATACGGGCAGTATTCCACCAGGCATTTATAAAAACCAGGCTGTTTTGAGCAATTTACCTGCCCAACTGGGGTCTAAAATTGTTTCAGACAATCCGAAAACCCTGGTTAAAAACGACAGTACAGCCCTTACGGTAATCGGCTTCCCTTTTGATACGATTCGGGAAGAGCGAACCATTTGCGCGGGTACCCCATTTATCAAGCTGGATGCTGCGCAGTACACCAATAATATACCGGGACAAATAACTTATTTGTGGCAAGATGGCAGTGGCTTACCTTCCCTAGACGTCAGTCTTCCTGGTAATTATGCGGTAAAACTGAGCAGCGGTTGCGATTCGGCGGTTGTGCTGTATAGCGTGAACGAATCTTCCTTGTCGGTCAGTGTTGTACAAGATACGTTCAACATCAACCTGGGAGACAGCCTGCAAATGCAAGCAAATACCATTAATGCTGCCCAACAGGTAATTTTGCAATGGATTGATCCGCAGCCGGGTTCGGTCACCTGTACCACCTGCGCGACCACCTTTGCGCGGCCCTTCAATGATATTCGATATACCATTTTGGCAACCAATGAGTTAGGTTGCCAGGATTCGGCCTTTGTGCGTGTTTTTGTAAAAAAGAACCGCAATATTTACTTTCCGAATGTATTCAACCCGGAAAGTGCAAAAGAAGAAGGCAATCGCTTTTTTTATGCTTCTGGTGATCCTTTTACCCAAATTGACAACTTGTCGGTGTACTCCCGTTGGGGGGAAAAACTGTTTGAAACCCGCAATATTGCCTTAAATGACCCCTATGTAGGCTGGGATGGCTTGATTCGCGGCCAATCAGCGCTGCCTGGCGTGTATGTTTGGGTTGCAGAAATATCTTTCCTCGACGGTTTAAAAGAAATATATCAAGGTGATGTAACCGTTGTACGATAAAACATCAAAATGATGCGCTTATTGGCCGAAAATGGCCATGAGCGCATCATCTTTTCTTCTTTTTCTTTTTCCACTCGGCAATACTGGCTTCGTTTTTTTCAATTTCATTTAAAATCTGATTCCAACTCGGCGCGGCGTCGTTGGTCAGATCGAGGGTTTCGGCATATTCCCTTTTGCTGATTTCAAGTTCAGTGACGGGTTTGCCCAAAAACTCCTCGATGATATCCAAAACCGGTTTTTCTTCCGGGCTGCAAAACGTAATGGCTTTCCCTTTTTGAACACCCCGCCCCGTACGTCCCACCCGATGGACATAGTTTTCAGCCACATCTGGCAAATCGTAATTGATCACAATATCCACATTTGGAATATCAATACCGCGGGCACTCACATCCGTGGCCACCAGAATTTTCAGGGTACCATCCCGAAATTGCTGCATGACCTCTAGTCGATCTTTTTGTTCTTTGTCGCCGTGAATGGTTCGGCAAACAATGCCTACCCGCTCCATGGCTTTGAGTACCCGTTCTGCGCGGACTTTGGTCCGCACAAAAATCAGCATTTTGGTTTCCGGATTTTCGCTGATGACCCGCTCGAGGAAAAAGCGTTTATCGTCCATCCCGATAAAAGCCACCGAGTGGTTGATGTTCTTAGAAACCGGGTCTTTGGGCGAAACCTGGATACGAATCGCGTTGCGCACCAGCGAATAGGCCAACTTTTTAATATTATCGTTGATGGTGGCCGAAAAGAACAAGGTTTGGCGATTATTGGGCAAAAACTTGATCAAATCGCGAATATCCTTGATAAAACCCAGATCGAGCATGTGATCGGCTTCATCGAGGATGAGGATTTCAACCTGATCCAATTTGATATGGCCCTGGCTAACCAGGTCGAACATACGGCCCGGTGTGGTCACCAGAATATCGATGCCTGCTTCCAGTCGGGCAATCTGGGGCGCTTGTTCAACGCCGCCAAACACACAGAAGGTAGACACCCGGGTATGTTGTCCGATTTGGTTGAAGGCATCGGTAATCTGGATGGCCAATTCTCGCGTAGGTTCCATCACCACACATTTAATCCCGGCTGGGCGCGCCGACTTTTTGCGTTCATGGAGCAACTGGATCACCGGAATCGCAAAAGCGGCCGTTTTACCCGTACCCGTTTGGGCAATCGCCAAGACGTCTTCGCCTTTTAAAATGGCAGGAATGGATTTAAATTGTATATCGGTAGGGCGCTTAAACCCAGCTTCCGCCAGGTTGCGCTTGATTTCGGGGGCAATGCGATAATCATCGAACTTCATCTTTTACAACTGCTTAAGTTGCAAAGATACGGCGATATTTCAATACCGGCGTTTGAGAAAAAAACGGCGGCCGGTAGACTCCTGGGTCGTAGCAATGGCCAATTCCCAACCATTGGCATAGAAGTAGTTGAGCCCGTCGACCAAACTGCGAAAATCGAAGCGTTTTTTGTTGGCATCGGTAACAAAATCCTGGCGTGGATTGGCTTGACCATAATCTACGACCAGGGCGCATTCACCATTGCCTTTAAAAATGGGGTCTAATTCGATGTACTGGCCGGTATTGTCGGGCGTGAGTTGCACCCCTTCTACAAAAATTTGTGCTTGTGCCAATAAAGCGTGGGCGCTCAAAACGAAAAGTAAAATAGTTTTTTTCATGGTTGAAACAATTTTCCAACAAAGAAACAGGCTGTTTTGGAAGCGCGCAGGGGTTTAACCCGGGCTTAACGCGCTGGCGCATTTTAACACCGAGGTTTAACATTTATACAACGGAAGCATGCCTAAGCGGGCACTTCCATGGCAAACATCCGGAGCGCGTTGGCGGTGGTGGTACGTGCAATTTCGGCCAGGGGCAGCACTTTGGCTTCCGAAAGCATTTCTGCGACCTGGGTGACATAGGCGCTTTCGTTGCGTTTGCCGCGATACGGTACCGGGGGCAAATAAGGCGCATCTGTTTCCAGTACAATATGTTCGAGTGGAATGGTGCGCAAAACTTCCGGCAATTCCGATTTGGGGTACGTAATGGTCCCGCCAATACCCAGCATAAATCCGAGGTCAATCATTTCGTGCGCCTCTTCCAGGGTACCCGAAAAGCAATGGAAAATACCCCGGAGGCGGCCATCTTGTCCGGCCCGTACACAATCAATCGATTCCCGGTTGGCTTCTCGGGCATGGATAATAATGGGCCGATTGAGGTCTTTCGCCCATTCAATTTGGCGCGCAAAGGCAATTTGTTGGATGGGCAAGGTGGTTTTATCCCAATATAAATCGATACCCGTTTCGCCGATACCTGCCCATGCGCGTTTGCCGAGCCAGGATTCTACCAGGGCCAGGTCTTTTTCGTAGGTTTCGGGATGCACAGAACAAGGATGCAAGCCCATCATGGCAAAGCAGTGTTCGGGAAATTCGGCTTCCAGCGCAAGCATCCCATCAATAGAAGCGGCATCAATATTGGGCAGGTACATCCGATTGACGCCATGATGAATGGCACGTCGGATCATATCACTCCGATCATGATCAAATTTAGTAGAATATAAATGTGCGTGTGTATCAATTAACTGATGCATACTTTGTGTTGTTTTTTAAAAAAAGGTATTGCGTTTTGGTCGGCCAAACGCGTGCAAAAATACGCGATCCATTTGCAAGCAGATTAAGTATTTTAAAAAGTGTAGTTGACATCCTGCTAAATGACAGCATATTTGCGTGGATTTACATTAAAATTAATGTAGGTTTGGATTAAAAACTGTTGATTTTCGCCCTACATTTAGGGTCATTTTTCTTTTAACGCACCACCTTTATCTCCTTATGATCACCCGATTCAAACAAAACCGACTCCTTTTACTCAGTTTGATGGGCGCATTTGCTGTAGGCGCCTTTTTATTTGTTCGAAACCAGCGCATTGTTAAAAACGAGGCTTATTTCGAGGCCGTTTCCAAATACATTTACGCCTTTAGCTCGGGCGCGATTGGGCGCGAGGACGCCATTCGGGTTCGATTTGTGAATGCTGCGGTTGGAAAAGACCAGGTAGGCCAAGCTGTATCAGAAGGCGTATTTTCCATTACACCCGCTATTGCTGGCAAAGCGGTTTGGGAAGATGACCGCACCATCAAATTACAGCCGGATGCCCCCTTGCCTGCGGGCAAACGTTATACCGGACGGGTACGCCTTTCGCGCATTTATGGGGATGTACCTTCCCTTGCCCGCACCTTTGAATTTGAATTCAATGTGCGCGCAATGGCTTGCGAAGTATTGGCTGATGGTATTCAAACCGACCAATATGACCCACATTTGCAAAAAATAACGGGTCGCGTACGGATCAATGAACCCGTTGCAGGCGATCAAGTAGAAAAAATGTTTAAGGCAAAACAAGGTGTTAAAGCCTTGTTAGTCAATTGGGTACATCATGAAGATGGCCAGACCCACGAATTTGTAGTAACCGGGGTTGAACGCAGCAATGTGCGGTCGTCAGTACAGATGTACTGGGATGGAGCACCGATAGGGCTGGATCGAACTGGCAAATTGGAGCAAATTGTTGCTGCGCTCGATGAGTTTGTAGTTTTAAACGTACAAGCGCTTCAGGTAGATGAACAATATGTATTAATCAATTTCTCAGATCCTATTTCGCCTGATCAGGATTTGGCGGGTTTGATTCGCATGGAAGGATACAGTGGCGGACTGCGCTACGTGGTGGATGGCAATTTCGTTCGGGTTTATCCGAGCACCCGGTTGAGTGGGCCGCTCAAGTTGCTTGTCGAAAGCGGCATTCGCAACAAGGCCGGCATGGCGCTCAACAATGGTGGCAGTTGGAATTTGAATTTTGAAGAACTGAAACCGGCCGTACGCCTGGTTGGTCGAGGCGCCATCATTCCGCAAAATGCCAATGGCGGCGTTATATTTCCATTTGAAGCAGTTGGCTTGAATTCCGTGGACATTGAGGTGTTTAAAATATTCAATTCCAACATTTTACAGTATTTGCAGGTCAATGAACTGGAAGGCGAACAAGAGTTGGAACGTGTAGGAAAAATCGTTCGGCAGCAAAAAATCAGTTTGCGTGACCTCGATCCGGAAGCAGATACCCGCAATTGGCAACGGTACGCACTGGATTTGAAAGATATGATTAAGCAAGATCCGGGCGCTATTTACCAGGTGCGCATTGCATTTCGCCGGGGCTACACCGATCTGACCTGTGCCACTAATCAAAAAGTAGATGAAGCAACTGGCAAGGCCGAAGACGAGGATGATCTTTCGCATATTGGCAAACGGGACGATGACGGAAATTTGGTGAGTATTATGGGCGGATATCGCGGCATTTACTGGGCAGATACGGATCCGTGGTGGTATGGCGAGGAAGGAGAGGACAGTCCTGAAGGCGGGTATAACTGGTCGCGGCGCGAAACCCCCTGCGAGAAAGAGTACTATTTTTCGGAGCGGTTTGCACAGCGCAATGTGTTTGTGAGCGACTTGGGCATGACGGCCAAACGCGGTAAAGACGGTTCCTTGTTTTTGGCTGTAACCGATTTGCTTACCGCTCAACCGGTAAGTGGCATTGATTTGGAATTGTTTAATTATCAATTACAGTCCATCACCAAAGTACGCACCAATGCTACGGGCACGGTGATGATCGAAAATTTGCGGGAAACACCTTTCGTGACGGTGGCGAGTGGGGCCAATCGCCGTGGCTATTTGCGTATGGCCGATGGCAATACCTTGAGTCTTAGCCGTTTTGATGTTGCTGGTGTGGAAGCACAAAAAGGCATTAAAGGTTATATTTATGGCGAACGCGGTGTTTGGCGTCCGGGAGATTCCTTGTTTTTGAATTTTGTACTCGAAGACAAAGGCGGCAAATTGCCTGCGGATCACCCGGTAACTTTAGAGTTGACCGACCCGCGCGGTTCCTTGCAATACCGGACGGTGCAGACCCAAAGCGTGGGTGGCGTGTATCCCTTGCATTGTGTTACCCGGGCGGAAGCACCAACAGGCAACTGGACCGCTAAAGTGCTGGTAGGCGGTGCAACATTTACCCAAAATCTTAAAATTGAGACCGTTAAGCCCAATCGCTTGAAAATGGACCTCAATTTTGGCAAAAAACAATTTAACTCCACTGACGGGGCCCTGACCGGCAAACTGGCGGTGACCTGGCTGCACGGCGCAGTGGCTAAAAATCTGAATACCAAAGTAGAAATGCAGGTTCGGGCGGTAAAAACGGAATTTAAAAACTTTAAAGATTTCGTATTTGATGATCCGGCCCGCTCCTTTTACAGCGATCCGCAAGTATTGTTTGAAGGCGAAGTAGACCAGGCCGGTTTGGCCAATGTGCCACTTGCCTTGGGCGAAATTGCCGAACCACCGGGCAAATTGGTTGCCAATTTGAAAGTGCGTGCCTTCGAGAAGAGTGGCGATTTCAGTACCGATAATTTTTCGATGGATTATTTCCCATACGAACGATTTGTGGGTGTAAGCATTCCGACGGGCCAATGGGGCCAAAAAACGATTAGTGCACGCGGAGGCATTGTGCGTTTTGCCTGTGTTGATGCGAATGGAAAACCCCAAGCGGGCAAAAAACTGTCGGTTCGATTGTTCCGTTGCGACTGGCGCTGGTGGTGGGATGAAGATGCCAGTTCGAATGTAGCTCAATTTAACGCTGCCGAAAATGTCAATGCACTGGATGCGGGTACCGTTACGACGGATGCGAATGGGGTAGCAGCCTGGAAAATTAAACCCGATGATAGTTGGGGCCGGTTTTTTGTGCGGGTATTGGATGAAGCAGGTGGCCATGCAGCAGGAGATTTCTTTTGGCGCGGTTATCCTGATCAATTGGACGATATAAAGAGCCGTAATGCCGCTGCGATGTTGGCATTTTCGGTCGAAAAAGAAAAATACACGGTTGGAGAAGAAGTGACCTTGAAAGTTCCGGCAAGTGAATCTGGTCGGATCCTGCTCACGCTTGAAAATGGCAGCCGCGTGGTTCAACATATATGGTTTGACGCCAAAACAGGGGATAATTTCCTGAAATTCAAGACCACCGAGCTGATGGCACCGACCATTTATGCGCACGTGAGTTTGATGCAGCCCCATGCACAGACCAAAAACGACCTGCCTATTCGGATGTACGGTGTAATGCCGGTCAATGTAGAAAATCCACAAACGCATCTGAATCCGCAAATAGAGATGCCGGACGTGCTCAAACCTGGTGAAAACTTCAATGTAGCGGTGCGGGAAACCGGCGGCAAGGCTTGTACCTACACCTTGGCCATTGTAGATGAAGGCTTGCTGGATTTGACCCGATTTAAAACCCCCAATCCCTGGGATGCGTTTTTTGCTCGGGAAGCCTTGGGTGTAAAAACCTGGGATATATACGATTACGTATTAGGGGCTTACGGTGCTGAATTGGAGCGTATTTTGGCCATTGGCGGTGATGGTATTAATCAAAAAGCCAAAAATGCGGCGCAAGTGAACCGGTTTAAGCCAGCCGTCATACACCTTGGACCTTTTAAATTAGACAAAGGGCAAACCGCGCGTCATAACTTGAAACTCGACAACTATGTAGGTTCTGTTCGGGTCATGGTAGTGTGTTCGGCACCTGCTTCGGGTGGCAACGGCGCGTACGGATCGGCAGAAAAAACCTGCCCGGTGCGCAAACCATTGATGCTGCTCCCTACCCTGCCGCGGGTATTGGGTCCGGGCGAAACCCTGCGTTTGCCGGTAGATGTCTTTGCCATGGAGGCCAAAGTAAACAGTGCCACTATTTCGGTGCGTGAAAAATCAGGATTAGTTAGCATTGGCGGGGCCGGAACAAACACTTTGACCTTTAAAGAGCCTGGCGAGGCCATGACCTATTTTGAACTAAAAGTGGGTAATAAAACAGGCGTTGCGCAATTTACCATTACCGGACAAGGTGGTGGCGAAACCACTTCCCAGGATATTGAAATTTTGGTGCGCAATCCGAACCCGATGGTAAGCAGGGTGGTAGAAGGGGTAATTGAACCAGGAAAAACCTGGTCGCCCGGAAGCGAAATTGCTGAATTTACAGAAGTTGAAAATGCCGTGGTAGAGATCAGTACGATTCCGCCCATCAACTTATCGAAACAATTGGAATACCTCATCCAGTATCCCCATGGATGCATTGAGCAGACCACTTCGGCAGCATTTCCGCAGTTGTATGTTGATTTGATTGCGCCTTTGACCGACAAGCAAAAACGTTCGGTGCAAAAGAACATAGAAGGCGGTATTCAACGTTTGCAGGATTTCCAGTTGGCCAACGGCGGCTTTAGTTATTGGCCAGGCAGCAATGAGATTTCTGAATGGGGCTGTAATTATGCGGGTCATTTCCTCCTGGAAGCGAAAGCACGCGGTTTTGCGGTGCCTAAATCGATGTTGGACCGTTGGGTGGAATACCAAACCAAACTTTCGCGTATTTGGGAGGCCAAACAAGATAATGGTCAACCCTGGGAGATCAATGACCACAATTTGAACCAGGCTTACCGCTTATATACCCTGGCCTTGGCCGGAAAAGCGGATATGGCCGGTATGAATCGCTTGCGGGAGCGCAAACAGAAATACGACAATGCGGTTTCGTTGCTTGCTGCGGCTTATGCAATGGCAGGAAAACCGGAGGCAGCGCGCGATTTATTGAACGACGCCACGGTGACCGCTTACAATTACGAATGGTGGGGACACACCTATGGCAGCACTTTCCGCGACCAAGCCCTGCGCCTGGAAACCTACACCGCAGTGGGCGATACCAAACGCGCTACCGATTTGGCACAACGCATTGCCGGATATTTGGGCAATACCAATCAGTGGTACTCCACCCAGGAGTTGGCGACCGGCTTACGGGCCATTTGCAAATATGCACAGAAAAATACCATGGGTGAAAAGCCAGAATTTTCCATTAAAACCGGAAATGGGGCAGAGTTGGCTGTAAACAGCAATTTGCCTTACTATTTGTACAACTTTACGGAAAAATCGAGCAGTGGCGTAAGCGTACGCAATACCAGCAAAGCCCGTTTGTATGCCCGCGTTTTATATGTAGGCAGACCTTCTATCGGCAGTCAGGTGGCAAGTGCGAGCAATGTAAATTTGGCGATTCGCTACACCGACATCAAAGGCATGCCCATTGATGTTGCCAAGATCAACCAGGGCACCGATTTTATTGCAGAGGTAACGGTAAGCCGCAACAGCGCCTTTAAATTCAATTTTGATGAACTGGCCTTAACGCAAGTATTTCCTTCTGGTTGGGAAATCTTAAACACCCGCATGAACCTGGTGGGTGGTGCCAGCTCCGATCCTGTTGATTATCAAGATGTTCGCGATGATCGGGTATTGACCTATTTTGATTTACCCTACAATTGGAGCGGCGGTGCCAATGTAAAACAATCCCGCACCTACCGGATTCAACTAAACGCCGCTTATGCCGGACGATACTATTTGCCAACCGCCAGCTGTGAAGCGATGTATGATAACCGGATTGCGGCGAATGTGCCGGGGAAATGGGTGGAGGTGCTGTAGTTAATGATGAATGATGAATGATGAATGATGAATGAATTTATCCATCATCATTCATCATTACAACCCCACCGGGGTCCATCAACCTGAAAAACAAATCAAAATGACCCCAGCGGGGTCATATCTTTGTAAATGATGAATGGAGGAGGTTCCTTTGTTCATCATTTTTTTGTTACCACTATCCACTTCGTGTGGCCTAATTCAGCACCATCGTTTCCTTCTTTTTACGGGGCACATACAAGTGCATGGTTTTCCATTTACCATTATTCCCTTTTACACGCAGGGTGTAATCGCCAGAGGTAAGGTCGAGGCTGCGGGGGAATTTTTGTTTCCAGGCATCACCATGATAGATACCCGTGAAAGCAACACCGTCGCCGTATAATTGAATTTCAGTGATATCAGCGCAGTTGGCGCAAGAGAGTTCAAGTTGAGCGTCGGTTGTGGTAGCGCGCATATCCATCTTTTCACAGAACTGCGGCGCTTGGGCAAAAAGTGATCCGGCTGCAAGCATCAAAACGAGGCTTGCAAATTGTGTTTTTGATTTCATAATCGTAGTTATTGTATTTCTTACGCAAAGGTACGGTTTTTTTCAATCAGTTTTTTATAAAGTGCTGAAAATGTAACAATTAGTTAACGATTACACGTTTTTTCGGCCTTTAAAATGAAGATTTGTTGACTAAAAAATGCGCGTTTCCCCTTGTGGTGGTGGTGTTTAGAAAGACACTTCTTGTAGTAAAAAGGTTACATCTGATTCGACCAAACGGGCTTTTTAAACGTCCAACATCGGGCGGTGCGGGCGGGTCCCGGCGGGTTAATTGAAGGTAGGTGCTGGAGGGCCCCAACATAAAATTTTAAATCTCCCCCAACTTTGTACATTTAGTTTTGAATTTTACTTTGAAATAAACCTGCTTGGGTTCGTTGTGCGAGGCCGGACGTGGCGCCACTAAACCCGCGTTCTTTTTGTATGAATTTTCGCCTTTTCGTTGATCATTATTTTGTCGATAAAATTTATAGACTTTTTTTAGCCGCTAATTGGGCCCATCTGCCACCAAAAACGAAACGTTAAATTGCTGATTCAATCTAAAATTTTGTTCATACCCATTGTACAGTTTACAATTTTGTTGCACCTTCACCGCGCCCAACCGAATTACGCCGATGAAACAATAGACAGTTTGGTTTTCATCATTTTTCCAACTTATGCTGACACGTCGCCGCGCTTTAAAAACGCTGATCGCCGGAACTGCCGCCTTCACGGCCCAGCCGCGCTTTGTATTTTCCAAAACTTCCGAAACGATGCCCCTTCCGTTGAAAGGTAACATCCACCATGCCGTTTGTCGCTGGTGCTTCAACCAATTGAGTGTGGAAGAACTCTGTAAAGCCGTCATTCCGATGGGGATTACGGCGATAGACCTGGTAGGGCCTGCCGATTGGCCGACACTCAAACGGTTTGGCTTGCATTCTTCCATGTGCAACGGGGCCGAAATCAACCTGGTGAATGGCTGGAACGATCCGAAATACCACAAGCAACTCATCGAAAACTATACTGCGATGATTCCAAAGGTGGCTGAAGCAGGTTATCAAAACCTCATTTGCTTCAGTGGCAACAGGAATGGCATGGACGATGAAACCGGTTTGGCCAATTGCGTACTCGGCTTGAAACAAATTATGCCCCTGGCCGAAAAACACGGCGTTACGATCGTCATGGAATTGCTCAACAGCAAAGTGGACCACAAAGACTATATGTGCGACCGTACGCACTGGGGCGTGGCGCTGTGCAAAAGCCTGGGATCGGAAAATTTCAAACTGCTGTACGATATTTACCACATGCAGATTGACGAGGGCGATGTGATTCGCAACATCCGCGACCACCATGCCTATATTGCCCATTATCATACGGCGGGCGTGCCTGGTCGACATGAAATTGACGAAAACCAGGAATTGTATTACCCTGCCATCATGCGCGCCATTGTGGAAACCGGCTTTAAAGGCTTTGTAGCACAGGAATTTATCCCGACAGCAACCGACAAACTCGCGTCCTTGCAAAAGGCCGTGCAGATTTGTGATGTTTAAACGAACAGGCGCTTGACGCCAAACTTTTATACTTCCTATTTCTTTAAAAAAATTTGATTAAACCAGAAACATGGCAGAAAAATACGATGCAATTGTCGTTGGGTCCGGTATTTCCGGCGGCTGGGCGGCAAAAGAATTGACCGAAAAAGGTCTGAAAACACTGTTACTCGAGCGTGGTAAAGACGTTAAACACGTAACAGATTATGATACCGCTACCAAAAACACTTGGGAATTTCCACACCGCGGCCGGATCACCAACGAGATGAAAGCGACGCATCCGGTGCAAAAACGCGACTATCCGTACAGCGAATTCAAACCAGACTGGTGGGTGAATGACCTGGATTGTCCGTACACCGAGGTAAAACGCTTCGACTGGTACCGCGGGTTTCATGTCGGCGGAAAATCCCTGATGTGGGGCCGGCAGAGCTACCGCTGGAGCGAATTCGATTTTGAAGCAAACGCAAAAGACGGGATCGCCATTGATTGGCCGATTCGTTATAAAGACGTCGCGCCTTGGTACGATTATGTAGAGCAATTTGCAGGCATTAGTGGCTCCATGGAGGGTTTGGCCCAATTGCCCGACGGCAAGTTTTTGCCGCCGATGGATCTCAATATTGTAGAAAAAGACGTTGCAGCCCGCATTAAAAAACAATACGGTGGCAAACGCGCGATGATCATTGGTCGCTCGGCCAACCTCACACAGCCGCACAATGGCCGGGGCTCCTGCCAATACCGCGACCGTTGCAGCCGCGGTTGTCCGTATGGCGCCTATTTCAGCACCCAATCTTCTACTTTACCCGCTGCGGTGGCCACGGGAAATTTGACCTTGCGTCCATTCTCCATCGTGACCCAAATTTTGTACGACAAAGACAAAAAACGGGCAAAAGGGGTGTTGGTCATTGACGCCGAAACCAACCAAACCATTGAATACGAGGCAAAAGTGATCTTTGTGTGCGGCTCAACCCTGGGTTCCACCTTCTTGTTGCTGAACTCCGCCGATCAATCGGGTGGTATTGGCAATTCGAGCGGACAATTGGGGCGCAACCTGATGGACCACCACTTCCGCTGTGGCGCGAATGGCGAGGTAGAAGGCTATGACGACAAATATTACATTGGACGGCGGGCCAATGGCATTTATATCCCACGTTATCGCAACCTGTTTGGTGACAAACGCGAATATCTGCGCGGATTTGGCTATCAGGGCGGTGCAAGTCGGCAAGGCTGGAGCCGGGATGTGGCCGAACTCAATATTGGGGTGGAACTGAAAGAAGCGCTCACCGAACCAGGCAAATGGACCATTGGCATCACCGGTTTTGGGGAAATGTTGCCTTATCAGGAAAACCGCGTGACCATCGACAAAACCAAGAAGGACAAATGGGGACAGTACGTATTGTCGATTGATTGCGAATTGAAAGACAATGAAATGCGTATGCGCAAAGATATGATTGCCGATGCGGTAGAAATGCTGGAAGGCGCGGGTATCAAAAATGTGCGTTCTTTCGATAATGGTTCCTTCCCGGGCATGGCCATCCACGAAATGGGCACCGCGCGCATGGGAGCCAATCCGAAAGAATCGGTATTGAATGCCTGGAACCAGATGCACGACGCGCCGAATGTATTCGTAACCGACGGCTCCTGCATGACTTCCGCGGCTTGTCAAAACCCATCCCTCACATATATGGCCTTGACAGCCCGCGCTGCCAATTACGCCGTAGAAGCACTCAAAAAAGGTAACCTTTAAAACTATATCGCCATGCAAAGAAGAGACGCGCTCCAACGTATGAGCATCATCATCGGCGGCACTTTAATGGGCGCCGACAGCCTCTGGGCTAAAAATATCGACTGGGATCATATTGCAGACCTGGATGATTCGGGCGACATTGGTTTGTTCACCAAGGCCCAGGTAAAAATGTTGAATGAAGTAGCCGAAACCATCATCCCGACCACCGATACACCGGGCGGGAAAGCGGCCAAAACGGCCCAATTTATCGCCGTATTGGTAAGCGATTGCTACGAACCGGCCGATCAAAAACTGTTTATGGACGGCATTGCCAAGTTTGAAGATACCTGCAAGAAAAACCACGGCAAAACCTTTGTGAAATGCTCCAAAAGTGTGCGCCATGATTTTTTGGTCGAACTCGACCAGGAGCAAAAGGCCTATACCAAAAGCAAAAAAAGCAGCGATCCGGCGCATTATTTCCGTAAAATCAAGGATTTGGTGTTGTTGGGTTATTTCACCTCCGAAATTGGTGCTACCAAAGCCTTGCGCTTTTTAGAAGTGCCGGGCAAGTATGAAACGATTGACTATAAAAAAGGAGATCGGGCCTGGGGCGTGTAGGGATTAGGCTTGCGGGTGTTTCTTTTATACAAAGGCGCTCAGCGCGGGTTTTAAGATTTTATAAAAAATAGCGCACTGCGTTGCATCAAAAGGTGCAGCGCGGTGCTTTTTTATATTCCGTACTCGATACAAACACCGATGTATGTAAGTGTGAATTATGTAAGTTTCTTAAAGTTAAAAAATCCCGCCGCCCCAATAAAACCCTTCAAAAACATTCGTAGGATGTCGGCCCACCACATAACAGGTTTCAATATCCAGGTTTTGGGCCAAACGGGCGGTATGGTGCAAGTCGGTTAAGGCAGCCGTTTCCTTGACTTCCACTGCGATTTTCCGGTCCAGGATAAAATCAATTTCCTGTCCGGATTTCATGGAATAATAGGAAATCGCGCCCCAATTGCGCAGTTGGTTAAAAATGGCATTTTCAAACTTTGCCCCGCTGCCCAATTCAGCGGCTAAACTGGCAATGCCATTGTCTAAAAAGTACAGTTTTTTGGCCTTCACGATTTCTCGGTCCGGGCTGGCCGAGCTTACCGGAATGGTTTGAATCAGGTAAGACTGCTCGAATAATTGCAGGTAATTTTCCAGGCTATGGCGTGATAATCCCGCGATGGAGGCCAATTTGCTGATATCCACTTTAGATCCAATGCGGGTGGCCAACAATTTGATGAGTTTATAGGCGGTTTCGCTTTTTTTAAAATCCATGACCGAGGCGATGTCGAAATTGATATAAGAACTCAGGATATCTGCGATCAAGTCTTTTTTATCGGCTTCACTTTCGCTGAGCACAACTTCCGGGAAGCCGCCAAACTGGATAAAACTTTCATAATATGGATGTAAACGCTGGTATTCAGCATTTAAAAAAGGCCTGTTAAAAGGGGTGGATTCCACTGCCGGGTAGGGCACGCCGATAAAATCGAGCAGTTCTCCAAAACGCAAAGGATACACCTCAAATATCTTTTTGCGCCCTGCCATCGATTCTTCAAAATGGTTTTTCAAATAATAAGAACTCGAGCCGGTCAGGATAAACTTGATATCGTAATGGTCGTACAGGTATTTGATGACGCTGGGCAGGTTTGGGACCAACTGGATTTCGTCCATGCCGATCAGCACTTTTTCAGAAAATTGTACGCCGCGTTGCGTTAAAGCATACACGATGGTTTCGTAGTTCTTTTCTGAAAACAATTCCCGGTTATCGAGCCGTTCCAGATCGAAGAACATTTTCTGCGGAATATCCGATTGCTCCATCAGGTATTTTAGTAAGGTTGTTTTGCCTGTACGCCGCATACCCGTGAGCACGGTGACTTGTTTTTTCGTCATGTGGGCCTGTAAAGCAGGCAGAATGGATCTTTTGTAGAACATTTTTTAAAATAGTTGTACTATTTTGTATTTTTGATGTAAAAATAGTACAACTATTTTAAAATTTGTATTTTTTTTGACTTTTGTTTTAAGGGAGGATATAGCACATTATCGGGAACTGCGTTGCTCGTAGAAAAAAAAGGGTTCCACGGAGGAGCGCGGAGGAACGGAGATACACGGAGGTTTTCATTTTAGGGAGGGCACCATTTCAAGTATTCGCCAGTGCCTTTTCACACAAATAATTCAGAATCAAAAGGTTAAAACAGATCAAAAAAACTCCGCGCAACTCCGTCCCTCCGCGTAACTCCGTGGCCCCTTTTTCTCCAAGGGCTCCCCCCTTTCCGTTCCATATATATACAACCCATTTCCCCTATATATACGTTTCATGGCAACACATAGACGCTACGCGTTTATATATAGCGTATATATACGCCTGAAAGTCTATAGACTTTTTCAAATAAAAAAAAGGGCTGCATTGGCGCAGCCCTTTTGGGTCGAAGAGGGTAAAAGGGTAAGAAGAAGAGGAGGTTAAAAGGTCCTGGCTAAACGAAAACCTATGTCGGCGACGCGATTACCGGGTGTGAAGCTGCTGCGACTCGCCACACGGCAGTACTGCGGGTAGCCGCTCCACGACCCGCCGCGAATAACACGGTAGGAGCCAACATCAGGGCCTTTGGGATTGCGCTGACTTTCGGCTGAATAAGCTCCAAACCAATCGTTGCACCATTCCCATACATTCCCCGACATATCAAAAAGCCCCAATGCGTTGGCTTTTTTCTGGCCCACCGGATGGGTTTTATTGTCGGAGTTACCATCATACCAGGCAACGTCATCAATTTTATCGGAACCCGCATACACGAAGTTTTGCTTGCTCGGCGGACCGCCCCGGGCTGCGTATTCCCACTCTGCTTCGGTGGGCAAACGGTAGTTTTTGCCGGGATCCAGGGCGTTCAGTTTTTGCAAAAACTCCTGGATGTCGTCCCAACTTACCCGTTCTACCGGGCATTGGTCGCAATTTTCAAAATTAGATGGGTTATTATCCATCACGGCCCGCCACAAAGCCTGGGTCACTTCCGTGCGCCCGATGGAGAAATCGGAGAGGGTGACATCGTGGGCGGGCATTTCGCTATTATAAGCATCCTTATCCTTTTTTTCGCTGCCCATGCGGAAGGTGCCACCGCGTACGCGCACCATATCGGGTGGGCTGAAAGACGTAACTACCGGGCAGCCGCCGTTTTTAGGATCGCCGGGTTCTTTAGGGCATTTGTCGTTGCAATCGGGTACACCGTCGCCATCGGAGTCGGTATCGGGTACGCCGCAGCCGCAAGCGCCGGGCTGGGTTTTGTTGGGGTCTTGGGGGCATTTGTCTTCGGTGTCCGGGGTGCCGTCTTTATCGCTATCACCCCGAAATTCTTCTAATTTTATAGGTTTAGGTAGTTCAATGGTATCAAGTAGTTTAAATTCTTGTAGTTTAAGATCTTGTTTTTCAAATGTCCTTATAATAGTTGTACCGATTTCATGTGTTATCGAGAGTGGTGGGTAATAGATCCAGCGGCGTGGTTGTTGCCAACTGGCCAATTGCTTCCCGTACGCATCGCTCAAGCGCACCCGCAGCGTGTCAGCATAGAAAGCCGGAGCATTGGCTTGTTCGGGCAAATAAATGGTGGCGGTATTGGCGCCCAAAGTAGCGCTGCGCTGGGCTTTGGTATTGAAGGCCAATACTTTACCTGTTTTATCTACAGCCTCTACGGTAAGTTGCGGGTCTTGGCGCGGTTCAAAAGCCAATTGGTAGGCAATTTGCAGGCGCAAACGGCCATCGGCGGCTTGTTGCACTTGAACGCTGTTGATGCGGTTGGTGGTGATGCCCAGCAGGGTTTCCAAATTGGGGCGCAAGGTCAGGGTATCAAAATAAGTCCGGGCGCGCAAATATTGGTACACCACCAAGGCACTGTCGCGCTGCTTGCTGTAATAATAGCACAAGCCTTTTCCATGGGTCGCATCGGCGCTTAAACGCGGGAAATATTCTGTTGCCAGTATCGCAGCGGAGTCAAATTGGCTGGCGGCTTGGGCCAATTGCGCAGTGCTGGCCTCGTTGTTCAGGCTTTTTGCGGCGAGTTGGAACCAAGCGGTTGCACTGTTTTGTAAGGCTGGCAAATAGGCTTTGAGCGGACTTAATTGCCGGGCGCGGGCAAAAAACGCCAGGGCCTGGTAGGCATTGGGCGCAGGCGCGCTCAGGTTTTTGAAAACAGGATCTACTGCGGGCAAACCTCGTTCCGCTTGCAATACGCCTAAGTTGTTGTACAATACGGCACTGTCAATGGCCCACACTTCCCACACCAAAGCATTGCTGCGCAGGGTGTCGCGCCCGGGTACGTACACGTGTGGCGCGAAGGCCCGCGCGCGCAACTCTGGCGTACCTTCATTTAGCCAGCCAAAAATCAATAAATCGGCAAAAAGGAGGCTCAAAGCGCAGGCTATGCCAAATATCAGGGTAAAAAACGGCCTTTTGGGCGGTTTCGGAGGCTCCGGCTTTTTGGCATCAAGCCAGGCTTGTAGGTTTAAAGGGGGCTTATTATCCACGCTGCCGCGCGCCTGGCGCAATTGGGCCACTAAAGCAAACACGGCCTCGGCTGCGCGGGCGCATACCTGCTCGGGCGTGTACGTGCGTGTGGCTTTGCGGGCTTTCTTGATGGGCGCTTGGCTTTGTTGCATCATGGAGCCTTCTGCTTCGTTCCGGTCGCTTAAAATGGCCAAAGGTTGCCCGGCAGCGTCTAATGGTATAAATTCGAATTGTTCCAGGCGGGTTTCCTCATAATTGCAGGGTCTTACGAGGATGTTTAGTACCTGCGCCTGGTGTGTTTTCACACTTTCCAATACCAGCGGCATGGTTTCTTCCATGATAGATTGGCTTCCCAAAAACGCGGGGCTCAACAACATTAAATGGATGTCGGCCGCTACCACGTGTTCTTGTAGTTGCGCCGCCCAGTCCTTACCGATAGGTTGTGTGCTGTAATGCCATATTTGTACGGCGCCATCGGCTTCCAAGGGCCGCAAACGTTCCAACAAATTGTAAAACTGCTCGGCATCATCCTGCACATAACAGATGTTTATCTTCAAAGGCCCCGGCGCAGCCTTGGGTTGTTGTTTACGCGCGAGGGCAAAATTCAATTCGGCCTCCAATTGGCGGGGCAGCAGGCCTCTTTCCAATAAATCGGTTACAAGTGCCTGGTTGTCCGCATCTTCCGGGTCTAAAATGAAACTTTGCACTGCAATGCCGGTTTCCAATTCCAGGGCGGCGTGGCCGTCTTTGGCCAAGTCGCGCACGGCTTCGAGTTCGGCGCGTACGGCCTGGCGGGCAGCGCGTTCATCGTCTTCCGACAGGCTGGCCAGCAATGCCTGGCGTTGGCGCGGGTGCCAGGCGCCTTCCTGCAGGGCGGGTATCCGGGCAATTTGGAGGATTGCATCATGGTCGACCGGGATGTTCAGGGCGCGGGCGATGGCGAGGGTGGTTTCCCAGGTGGGGGTTGGGGTGACGGCGGTTGCCGCCGCCCACCGGGCGGCGGCAACCGTAGCGGCGGGGCTCGCCCCCGCCCTAATCTCCGGTGGTTGTTGGGCGGGGGCGGTCGATTGTGCGGCGAGGGCGGCCGATCGTTGTTGGGCGAGGGCGGGGGCGAGCCCCGCCCCGACAGTCGCCCCGACGAAATCCCAAAAAGAAGAAGGTAAATCTTCGGTATCTAATCCCCCCTCAATAAACGCCGCCGCCTTCATCATCCCGCCTAAATCAGCCGGAAACAAAGGAAACCACCGATAAATCGCACTTTCCCGCCAGTTCCAATCAACAACAGGTTGCGGCGTAAGCAGCAAACGCATCGACCAAGCCTTCAAGGAAGCGACTAAATTCGGCCGCAAGCGCGGCATATTTTCTGCAAAAGGATCAATCAAAGCATGTCCGTTCCCCAAAATCACCAAGCGATGCTCGGGAAAGGCCCGTTGCAGCCCCTCCAACGAAAGTCCCAAAGGCACATCGCGGTTCCAAAAGCGGGTAAAGCCGGCATCGTACCAAAAAAGTTCAAGGTGTACATCCTGTCCGCGCAGGTTTTCGGCCAAATGCCGGAACAGCCGCGCCAGGTGGTTGCCGGGCAATTGTTCGTCCACCAAAAACAGGTAATCCGTGGGTTTCGTCTGGTATCGGTAACGCGCGGTCGGGAAGCCGCCGCGGTCCAGCGTAGCCTGCAACGTGGCAGGTATGTCCAACAATTGGTGTTGTCCTTCCTGGCGCAGGCGCAGCGCGTCGCCTAAGCGGAATTCCGCCTTGCTGCTGCGCAACACGCCTTTTTGTTCGCGAAACGGGATATAATAGGGCGGCTTATCGGTCTTTTCGGGCAAATTGGTCCGTACGCCCGCTTGGGGTTCGGGTGGTTTCGGGGCTTTGCGCCTTGACCATCGGTACCAGGTCCATGCGGATAACACGCCCGTCAGCAACAAAATCAAATAACTGAGCCAGTTAAATTTGCCTACGGGTTCGGATTGGTCGGTGACATAGGCGGGTAGGGGTAGTTGTACGCGTTCATCGCCAACTTGTACGGTAAAAGTGGTGTCGTGCGCGCAGGCACCCGCGGCCAGGGTGTCATTTACGGTAAATCGTACCGAAATTTGCCCAGCCTGGTCTATTTTTTTGCTTAATAAAGCACCGTAAACGGGGACTCCATAATTAATCGCCCAGATGTAAACGAATCCTTTACCTGGTTTTCCGATTGCACTGCATTGCAAGGTGCCGCCTTGGGGGATGGATTTGGGGACTTTTAAAACGGGTAAATCAGGTAAATGCGAACATTGGAGATTTATTGAAAATCTTGTTGAATCCTTCCAGGAATTAGAGGAATTGCTACCACACACCAATATAGACGCATTTGCGTCACCTTGTAAAGCCTTTATTACGGTTATCCAGGCATTAGGTCCATAAGGCAGTAGGATTTTCCCTTGCGTTGTATCCGCACCCAGGAATAAGCTTACCTCAAAATGATAATTTAAACTATCTTTTGAATTGGCGTACTTCGATTTATTGACAACCAATAATGTGTCGCCATCTATAAAAGTGCTAAAATTGCCTGAAATCGTAGTGTCACCTTTACTCCCAATGGATACCAACTCCACCTGCCCGTACCCGCTAACCCGTTTTTGCAAACGAAAATCAGGCCGAAAAGGCGCAACCGGCGCAGGTTTCCATTGCTGCCAGGCCTCCCAGCCCTTCAGCAACACAAACAACAGCAACAAGCCCCATAAAATATAATCCAGCCCTTTCCGACCCTGCTTTGGCTCCGGCTCGATTTCTGCTGGCGTGTCTACCAACTCCACATCAGGATCCGGTTCGGTTATTTTTGCAACAAAACGGTCAAAAACGACATAAAACTGCTCCTGTTCGGTCGCACTACGCGCAAATACAGGCGCGAGGTACATTTTTAAGCCGGCCGGATCAGCAATATACGCAGGACCCATTGCCTCCAATACCCGCCAGGCCCGTACGCGGTGCGCGGGCGACAACTCGAAACCTGCGGCGCTCAGGGCGTCAAACAGGCGATCGAGGGGCAGGGTGATATGGCTGGAACGGTCTTCGATGGCGCTTCGGCGTTTTTAAAAGATCCCGCGCACGGCATCCAAATCTTCTTTGGTTTTTACAAGAATCGAAAGGTTGTCGCGCAGGCGCTGCTGCTTGTCGGCGGTTTCCAGATCGGTGATGTTTTGTACGCCTAAAATGCGCAACCAGGCCAATAATTCGGCCGTAGCGGGTGGTTTACGCACGGCCTTTTTGCGTACCTCGCCAAAGCGAGCGATCAACATCTTCAAAAATTCATCGGTAAAGGCATTGGCCTTGCCCAATTGGGTTTTGGCAATTTCCAGCAATTTATCCGGTTCCGGGAATGGGATATGGTAAAAAACGCAGCGCCGCAAAAAAGCGTCGGGCAGGTTTTTTTCGGAGTTGGAGGTCATAATCATGAAAATATGCTGTTGCTCATTGCGCGTTACCGGCAAATTATCTAATTCACGGATAAAAAACTGCTGGTTTTCGATTTCATTCAGGATATCGTTCGGAAAATCGCGGGGCGCTTTATCAATTTCGTCGATCAGCACCACGGTGCTTTGAGCGGTGCTTCCGAGTTTTGTACGCAATTTCGGGTGATTTACCGCCATAGGATCGGTCATAGCAATGGCTTTTCCCAGCGCCTGGAGTTCGATAAAATCGGCGGTTTCCATCGTTTTATCGCCACTTTCCCGGCGAATATTGGCTTGTTGGAACTGGGCCAGCGCATCGTAGGTATAAAACAGGTCGCGGGCCTGGGCATTTGTTTTGGTGTAAAACAACTCGGGTTTGTCGGCAAAAACCAGTCCGCCCGGATTATTTTTTTTAGCCAATTCGTGCGCCAGTTTATAGGCAAAACGCGTTTTACCGGTACCAGGTTCGCCCATGATGAGCAAAGGTTGGCGCAGCGCGAAAGCCACTTCGGCCGCGTTGACTAATCCCGGGTCGGGTACATAATCATCGGGATTGAACTGGGCGGGTAGCCGATCGAGGGCGTTAAAATTCATCTTGTTAGCCGGTTTTTACTGTTATCTATGATTTGGTTCAGTACCTCCTCCACGGTTTCCATCACATATTCGGGTCCTGCAAAATGGTTGTTGAGGATCAGGTTGCGCTCCTGGGCGGTGGGCACAAATTGTGGATGTTCGGCCAGCCAGGCGCCTACGTGTCGGCGCAGCACCATGCCGAGTTCAGGCAGGGCTTGCACAAAATCGCTTTTGGTTACGGCCTCTACGACCTGCGTTTTTACCGAGGCGTCGTAAGTTTCATCGTAATCGAACGAAAAGAAAAAGAGGACCGAGGGTGCATCGGCAGGTAACACACATTTACAAAAATCGAGGATAAACCAGCGCGCTGCCGCCGGGGTCAGGTCTTTATCCCAGGTCCAGTGGCTCACGTGCGCGAGGATAAACACGGCATCCTGGGCCCCTAAATCTTTTATTTTGGGGCTTTTTTCCACTAAAAACTGCAAATTGGAATCCAGCAGGTTTTCATGGTGATCGGGATCTATCCCCAGCTTGGAATAGAGGTCGCGCACAAATTTTTCCTTGTAAATCTGCGGGTCGCGGCTTTCCTTGATGTTCAAATCAATTTGGAGCACGGTTCGTTTATTTCGGGCTTCCAATTCCAGGGCGAGGCGGGCAAACAGGCTTTTATGTGCCTGTGGTTCAGCGCCGTATAAATAATAAAACTGTATTTTATGTGTAACTAATTGCTTGCGGTGTTGTTCGAAGGCATCGGTTTGTTCTACGCGGTCGCAGGAAAGGGCGTGGAATGGGGCGCCCGGGTTTGGGGTGTTGGTTTGTGGTTGGTTTTGGCCTTCTAATTCATCGAGTTTTTCGAGCAGTGCGTGCGTTACGTTGGCCATGTTCCTTTTATGGTCATCGAAAGGGATGCGTCCGGCGAGGTAGGGTTTTTGGGTAATTTGGATATTGGCTAATTGTTGATCGCAAAAGATCAATTCCGCACGGGCATGCGTGCTCGCCCAAGCCCGAAGTGTTTCGAGGGCGGTTTCTAATTCGGCGTTTTGCGCTAATTCCCGTATGGCGGACAGGTCGTTCAAGTGGGTGGATATTTGCGCAAACTTACGAATTTACTTTAATATTGTTGAGAGGCGTAAAAGGAGGGGGTAATGGAGGAAAAAAAAGGGGTTCCGCGGAGAAGCTCAGAGGTACGGAGATACACGGAGTTTTAATTTTCTCTGTGAAACTCCGTACCTCCAAGCTTCTCTGTGGAACCCTCCCTTTTTACGACAGTATAAGCCGTTTCAAACCATCTTTTAGCATGGGTACATTGAAATTAATCAAAAGCCCGGTTTTAAATTGGCCTAATTTCATGTACGTAAGCGTTTGCGATACATGCAATTCATGAAGTTGATCGACCGATTTTAATTCAATGACAACGGCATTTTCTACTAATAAATCAATTCGGTAGCCGTGATCTAACTTAATTTCTTTGTAAATTACGGGCATGTATTTTTCTTTCTCTACAACTAAGCCCGCATTTTTCAACTCATAATAAAGACATTCTCGATAAGCGGATTCTAATAAGCCTTTTCCTAAAAATTTGTGTACTTCAATGGATTTTCCAATGATTAATTGGGTGATTTCGTGGTGTTGCATGGTGTTTTGATTTGCGCTTTTAAGCATTGCTTTTTACTTAAAAGCTAGATTAAAGGATTAGTTTTGAACAGATTATTGTGCGTAAAACGCATGAACGAGTAATTTGAGGGTTTAATTGTTTGATTCGAGAAAAAAAGGAGGGGTTCCACGGAGAAGCTCGGAGGTACGGAGGTGCACAGAGAAAAATCTCCGTGTATCTCCGTACCTCCGAGCTCCTCCGTGGAACCCCCTTTTTTCTCTCCCCCCCCTCCTATTCTCCCAAGTGGAGGATAACGGATTCGAACCGATGACCTCTTGCATGCCATGCAAGCGCTCTACCAACTGAGCTAATCCCCCTTCATTCAAAAGCGACCGCAAATATAGCGCAATCGTCATCGAAATAGCAAATATTATGCGCCTTTTTTGTGGATGCGTACGGTTATGCCTTCCAGGGTTTTGCCCAAGGCATTGGTGCCGCCACAAATCGCGCCGTTGCGCGCAAGTTCGAGCGCCTGCTGGCCTTTGAAACGACCAGCGTATTCTACCTCGTACGATGCGGCCGCACTGCCTTCCAGGTAAACGGAAAAACCCACAATGCGCTGACGGGCATTGCCCACGCCAATGTACCCACCGGGCTCGGAATTTTCCAAAATACCCAATTCGGGGACATTTACCCGGTATTTGAGCACTAAACCCGCAACGGGGTTTTCCAATTCAAGGCGTAGGCCCAGTACTTTGCGAGCAGGCGTAAATCCGCCCGTGATGCTGTTTTGCGATAAAGGCAATTCGCCCAACGCCGTGAAACGTACGGAGCCGGTTATTTGGGGTATTTCAGGATGGGCTACGGGCAGGGCATTGCGCACGGCCAATCCGGCATCGATGCGGCCATAACCATATAAATTGCTGTGTCCGTGTGCGTCATACGCGCCTGTTTCCGGGTCGATGCGTACACAGGAGCGCCGAATGAGGTCTTTTACTTCGGTGGAACTTAATTCGGGATTTACAGATAGCATGAGTCCTACAACGCCCGCTAAACCCGGACAAGCACCGGATGTGCCACCAAAAGTATCGGTGTAGTCGCCGGTTTCGTATCCATCTTGCAACATACGATCGGTGGTACGCAAGCCTGGGCTGATGGGCGCCGGGTGGTTGAAAGGAGGATGTCCGAAATCATTGCTCGGGAAGCTGGCCCACACGGCAGGACCAAAATCGCTGTACACCGAGCGTTTACCCGCTTCATTACAAGCGGCCACGGCAATTACCCCCGGAAAAGAGGCGTAACCATCATTCAGGATATTTTCATTGCCATTGCCTGCTGCAAATAAAATCACACAACCTTTGCCCCCGCGGCCTTCATTGATTGCGTATTCTATGGCGAATCGGGTATGGTCGGGCAACATTTGTACTTCTTGATGTATTGGGTCCTTGTCGTCCCACCAGGCACCGTCGCGGGGGCCCCAGGAGCAGGAAATCACGTCAGCGCCGTGGTCGGCAGCCCACACAAAAGCATTGGCTTCATTCATGCTACCCAAGCCGCTGCGCAAGCGAATGGGCATCAAATTGGCTTCGGGAGCCGTGCCGGAAGCGCCGTTGGGCAATCCCGCCGCACAAGCCATGCCCGCGCAGGAAGTGCCGTGGTTTTCTTTTGGATCTTTTGGTCGCGGGTCGTCGCTGTTTTCCGTCGCATCGAACGGCGCTACAATGCGGCCTTCAAACTCGGGATGCGCCAAATCCAGGCCGTCGTCGATAACGGCAATGGTAACGCCCTGGCCTTTGGATATTTGCCAAGCCTGTTCAATATTGACGTGCGCATCGATGTGGGTGTTGTGGATGCGGGTAGCTGCCAGGTGCCATTGCAAAGGGTGAATGGCTTTAAATTGCCGCTCCTGAATCAACTCGGGGTGGCAATAATCCACCTGTTTTTCGGCAAGCAGTTTTTCTGCGATTTCAAATACTTTCAAACCGGTGCCTTCTGCCGCTTCTACAAAATAGGCATTGGTGGCAAACGGTAATTTGCGTTTGATGCTGAGGCCATATTTCGCAATCAGCTGTTCACAAGCTGCCGCACTGAGTTTGTCTTTAAATTTTACAAAAAAATTCTCCGTATAAAGCGTCACCGCGCCGGTATCCGGATTTTGGAGCACCCGACCGGCAAAACGAATATATTCTTCCTGCTTAAGCACCGCCCGCATGCTGTCCCGGCGACTAAGTGCCATCGACAAGTTCTGTTGGGGTGGGGTCAGCAAGCGGCGCACCGAAACACCGGCTTCCGGAAAACCCAATACTTCGGAAGATTGGTTGATAAAGGATTGACTTTCAGCGCCGATTGAGAGACTTTCCAGGTCTTGGTTACCCACGGTGCGAATCACCACCATGTTCGGACTTTCTACCAATTGGAAGGATTTGCCGCGTTTGCCGCCAAATTTTACTTTATACATGGTTGGGTCGGTTTATAATGGTTCTTCCTTCTGCAGATCAGCCCCGGAAATAACGGTCGTAACAAAGTCGTAGTTCGTATTTAACAAAAAGCGGAAATCGTTCTTAACGGTCATCAAAAAGGGCAAATGTTCCAGATAATACCGCCCCACCAGACAGCCGATGCTATAATCGCCCACATACATGGGTAAGTTGTTGGTAGAGTGCTGGTTAATACCAAATACGCCGACATACACTTTATCGCCCGTGCGCATGTTGTCGCGGTTTTTATCGCGGTACACTTTCACCGGACCGCTTTGCACCAGCGCCAGTTGCCGTTCTTTGTGCAGGCCTTGGCGCCAGCTTTTGTATTGTCCGAATCCGATGCGGGCGGTACCGGAAGGATTGATGTTGTGGGGCGAAGGAATACCCGGCTCGGTGGTTGCCTCATGGTTGATGAGCACTTCTGGTCGGCCGCCGGGCGCGATGCGAATGACCATGCGGCGGTCATTCCACAGGTTAATGGTATCCGGATTGAGGGTACCATTGGCATTGGCGCCTTCCACGTACACAATATTGCAGGCATTGGGGCTGCGGGCAATCCAGTAGCCCTTTTTGCGCATGTAGCGCAGAATCCTTTTGGCAAAACGGGTACTCAAATCATCGTCGGAGGCATATTCAAACTCCACGTGCAAAAAGGTGTTCGGGTCTGCCGCTGCCAAAGTGTGGATGGCAGCTAAACTCAAGGCTCCTTCCTGATCGTAGGAAAGGCCAGCCAGGCGGCAAAACTCAAAAATAGCATTGCGCGTATTTTGCCCGATACTGCCATCGGCTTTGGCAATTGGGCCAAAATCGCGTGCTTCCGAGCCGCCAATGATCGGATCCAGAATGCCCAAATCGCACAAAATGGATTGTAACGTAACAACAGCGGGGTGGTACTTGGATTGTGCCAATTCGGCGGTTGTTACTCCCCTGCCGAGATTGAGAATTGCTTGAAGCGACATGCTTTCCGTTTTTGGTAATGGATGATTGCTACCCGAATCCTTCCTGGTCCTTTGCGCTTTTATCGTCTTTGGCAGGGGCCTTTGCTTTTTCAAACATCACGGTGTCGGCATGTTGGTTGTTGACGGGTATGGTCGTCCCACCAGATGTATTTACCACCACCGTGGAGGAACCGGATCCGCCGCCGCCAGCACCCGATTTGATGCTGATGAGTTTTTTCAAAATTTCAAACCAAAACGGCGCGCCAAACGTAACCGCAATGCCCGATAACAACCAACCGAGTATTTTGACCAGCCATTGGGTCGTAGTCAGGTTAAACTGACTTTCACTCCAGCCCAGGCCCAGCGGAGAAGTTACAGACTCTTTATAGGTCTTGGCCATTTCCGTAAATTGGGGCACCACCACGTCCAATGCCTTTTCTTTATTGGCATCAAAACTCGGTACCGAGTCATTATGCTCAATAAATTTTGTCGCCAGGGTTACAAAATCCTCCCGAAGCACGGAATTGGTAGAAAGACTGCTGTAAATCTGTATGGTATCGGTATTAAAAATAATGGCCATGGTAAAACCGACGCCAAACAGCCACCATTTGGTAGAACGTTTGTACCAGTCGGACGCGCGTTCCATCACTTCATCAAACCAGTTTTCAACTTTACCTTTAAACTGTTGGATGGTGCCGTCCGTTTGTCGGTACAGGTAAAGCAACAATTCTTTCAAATCGCCTGCTGGCAAATCATGGATTTTTTGCTCAAGTTGACCGGTGCCATTGGACTCCAACAAATCGATCAAAATAGCGCTAAACGTCGATTTATTGATCCAAGCGGGCAACGAATAGGCCGTCATGGGCGTTTTTCGGCCGGTAGCGTAGGCTAATTGGCGAAAAAACGGATGTTCCAGAAATTTGGAAGTCTGATCGCCCAACATATTTTTAAGGGTGCGCAACAAATGAAGTCCGCGCAAGGAAAGCAAGGCTGCCAAAATCTCCATGACGGTGGAGGCCAAAAGGCTGAACAACATCAGGACAAATACAATACCGATGATGACAGAAAGAATGGTGATGAGTGTTTGCATCTGATAAAATCGAAACAGTGAACAATTTTGGTCTGTAAAGACAAGTATTATCTTTTAAACAAATGAATATTTTACATTAAATTTTCATTGCAAAAAGATTTGGTGCGCTATTTGCATAGCCCTGGAAACGGCTTTTTAAGGCCGAACACGCGATAATTGCTGCAAAAATACGCGGAATTTTAATGTAACAAAACGGGTCATGTGTAAGCCACACGCCACGAACACAATAATTCCTACTTTTGCGCATGATTCAATTTTAATATATCGAACAAACGTAATGGCCACTCCACGTATTCTTATTGCCGGCGCCGCCGGATTTCTCGGTTCGCACCTTTGCGACCGGTTTATCGCCGAAGGGTACCATGTCATTGGCATGGACAACCTGCTCACGGGCGACCTGAATAACATCGAACACCTCTTCAAAGAAAAGAATTTCGAGTATTATCACCACGATATTACCAAATTCGTACATGTACCGGGCCACCTTGACTACATTCTGCATTTTGCCAGTCCTGCCAGCCCGATTGATTACCTGTTGATGCCGATTCAAACCCTAAAAGTGGGTTCTTTGGGCACACATAACCTCCTGGGCTTGGCCAAAGAGAAGAAAGCGCGCATTTTGGTGGCATCTACTTCAGAGGTTTATGGCGACCCGCATGTGCATCCGCAAACCGAAGAATACTGGGGAAATGTGAACCCGGTTGGTCCGCGCGGCGTGTATGACGAGGCTAAACGTTTTCTGGAAGCTATTACCATGGCCTACCACACGTACCACCAGGTAGAAACCCGCATTATTCGTATTTTTAATACGTATGGCCCGCGTATGCGTGTGAACGATGGTCGAGTATTACCGGCATTTTTCAGTCAAGCCATTCGCGGTGAAGGACTTACAGTATTCGGTGATGGTTCACAAACGCGTTCCTTCTGCTATGTGGATGATTTGGTAGACGGCATTTACCGCTTATTGTTGAGCGATTACTCCCAGCCGATGAACATTGGCAATCCTTCTGAAATCACGGTGATGCAATTTGCGCAGGAAGTATTGGCCTTGGTCGACAATCCGAAGGCCTATATTGATTACCGTCCTTTGCCGGTGGATGATCCGAAACAACGGCAGCCCGATATCACCAAAGCGCGCAACATCCTGGGTTGGGAGCCGAAGTATAACCGCGAGGAAGGCATGAAATTGACGTATGAATACTTCAAAAAAGCCGTTCCGCGCAACTAATCAACCGTAAAACATTCAAATTCATGCCTCATTTGCTTATTACCGGCGGTGCCGGCTTTATTGGCTCGCACGTCGTTCGTTTGTTTGTGCAGCGTTATCCGCAGTACAACATTGTTAACTTGGATGCGCTGACGTATGCGGGCAACTTAGAAAACCTGCGCGACGTAGAAAAAGTGCCGAATTATATTTTTGAACGCGGCGATATCACCGACGCGGCCTGGATCAATGATTTATTTGCACGTTACCAGTTTGATGGCGTGATCCACCTGGCTGCTGAGAGCCATGTGGACCGTTCGATCACCAACCCATTGGCCTTTGTGGAAACCAATGTGATGGGCACGGTGAATTTGTTGAACGCTGCTAAAATAGCTTGGGAGGGAAACATGGAAGGGAAGCGTTTTTACCATGTTTCGACCGATGAAGTGTACGGTTCTTTGGGGGAAGAAGGCTTTTTTACCGAAGAAACCGCGTATGATCCGCGTTCGCCGTATTCGGCATCCAAGGCCAGCAGCGACCATTTTGTACGCGCCTGGTACCACACGTATCATTTGCCTGTGGTTATATCCAACTGCAGCAACAATTACGGCCCTTATCATTTTCCGGAAAAGCTGATTCCGTTGATTATCAGCAACATCAAACAGGGGAAAGCGCTGCCCGTGTATGGTGATGGCAAATACACCCGCGACTGGCTTTGGGTAAAAGACCATGCCGAAGCGATCGACACCATTTATCATAAAGGGAAAGAAGGCGAAACGTACAATATCGGCGGCAACAATGAGTGGAAAAACATTGATTTGGTAGAAAAAATCTGCGATATCATGGATGATCTGCTTGGGAATGCACCGCTCACTTCACGCCAACTCATCACGTTTGTAAAAGACCGCCCCGGACACGATCGCCGGTACGCGATTGATGCGTCCAAACTGCGCAATGAATTAGGCTGGGAACCATCCATCCGTGCGGAGGAAGGCTTCCGTTTGACGGCAGAATGGTATTTGGAGCATGAAGAATGGCTGAATCACGTGCGTTCGGGCGCTTATTTGCAGTATTACGCGGAGCAGTACGAGTAAACGTTGATTTCCGATTTCCGATTACATGAATTCCGATTTCCGATTGGATGTGTGATTTTTGATTTTGGATGCTGTTTGACGTTCGTCGACAACTTTCATCGGTACACTTTTTTGCCTTTGTGTAACCAAATGCCCCAGGTACGGTCGAAGGCATGTACTTCCTTAGTGGGTCCGGCAGCGTTGTACACGGGATGTCCTTGGTTGACCCATTCGAAAATGCCGCCATAGAGGTTGGATACATTGGAATAACCGGCGTCCCGGAGTTTTTCGGCTATTTTTTCGCTGCGGTAACCCACCGAGCAATAGACCACAATGCGCTGATTTTTAGGTATTTGCGCCAGGGTGTTAGAATCAAAATGGTCGTACCCGGAAAAAACAGCGTTTTGAATATGACTTATGGCGTACTCGCGCGGCTCGCGGGCGTCTACAAATACCAGATTCGAACTATCTTGTACGACTTGTTGCACATTGAGTTCGGGCACAGAATGTTTGAGCAAACCGTTCAGCATGACCCGATAGGCTGCGCTTTTAACCTGCCCGAAGCAGGCAATGGCAAACAGCAGCAATCCTGCCGATAAGACGCGTCGTTTTTTTAGTTGAAATTTCATCGCACAGCCCGTGGAGGTGGAAAGAAAACGCAAAGATAGAATCTTCCGCACCCGGCGCAGCCCTAAAAAAGCTGCGCCAAGTGCCAAACCGAATATTTGCGAGGGCCGAAAAGAGCGGATGATCAAAAAAATCCTACTGCTAAGAAGGGACAGCAGTAGGAAAATCAAAACATACTATGAGAAAACTTGACTCGAAGGTAGTATGAATTGGGCGCGCTTTGCAACGACTAATTATGGAACGGCAGGAAAAGCCGGGAAGCGGTATGATTGGCTTACCTCGGCTTTTCTTGCACTGGATTTGTGGTCGTTGTTCGTCTACTGATGAAACAAGGCTGAAATGGAGCGATGCTCTACGGTATTGCGGATAGCGCGCGCAAATAAATTGGCCGTCGACAATACTTTAATTTTATCTGATTCACGGCGCAACGGAATGGTATCGCACACAATCAGTTCGGTGAGTTGCGAATTTTCCACATTTTCATAGGCCTTTCCTGACAAAACCGGGTGGGTACAGATTGCGCGTACCGATTTTGCCCCTTTTTCAATCAGCGCATCGGCCGCTTTGCACAGCGTGCCTGCGGTATCGACCAAGTCATCCACCAGCACCACATCGCAGCCTTTCACGTCACCGATGACCGTCATCGCGGCAACTTCATTGGCTTTAGTGCGGTATTTATCACAAATCACCAACTCGCGTTTGAAGTGTTTGGCATAAATGCGGGCGCGTTTTACCCCACCTACATCCGGGCTGGCGAAAATGGTATTCGACATATCCTGTTCCGTAAGGTAAGGAATGTAAATCGCCTCAGAACGCAGATGGTCCATCGGAATATCGAAAAAACCTTGAACCTGGTCGGCATGCAAATCCATGGTCATAATGCGATTTACCCCTGAGATTGTGAGCAAATTGGCCATTAATTTGGCACTAATTGGCACCCGGGGCTTGTCCTTCCGATCCTGGCGTGCATAGCCAAAATACGGAATAACGGCCGTGATGTAGCCTGCCGAGGCGCGTTTAGCCGTATCAATCCAGAGCAGCAGCTCCACCAGATTGTCGTGGGGCTGGCAAGTACTTTGGATAAAGAAGGTGTAGGCGCCGCGCACGCTTTCGTTGATGATGGTTTGCATTTCGCCATCACTAAACAGCGCGAGGGTCTTATCGCCCAAGGGGGCGTCGTAATAATGGGCGATATCTGCGGCCAACGCTTCGGAGGCCGTGCAAGAAAATAATTTGACTTCGGGCATGATTTCAGTGCCTTGAGCGGCAATTGATAAGGAAAAAATCGATCAGGATGCTTCGGTAGCGGGGCAAAGGTAGAAGAACCAAGGCTTAAAAGTGAAAAACGAAAAACGAAAAGTAAGGAATGGTGCGATCTTTTTCATTTTTAACAGTTTTTGCAATTCCTGAACAAATCCAACACTTAACATTAAAGATACACAACAACCTAATTACCTTTGGCATTCTCCTTATAAATCGGCTTTTTATTTTAACCGCATATCATTGTCAAATTCAAACTTTTTGTCTGTTATATGACTCGACAATTTCTCCTACTTATCTGCCTTTCGCTGTTTGGCATCAGTGCTTCGGCACAAACAGCCCGTACCCCGCGTGAAACGGCACTCCGCTTTTTACAAGCAGCGCCTGCCCGTTTTAATCTTGCTGCATCAGATGTAGCCGATGTGCGCGTTACGGATGAATACGTTTCCAAAAACAATGGTTTAACGCATGTTTGGGTGCAGCAGCAACACCACGGTATTCCGGTGTTCAATGCCCTTTTTGGCCTGCATGTGAAGCCCAATGGTGAAGTATTGCACCTTGGACATCGTTTTGTAGCCAACTTGGAACAAAAGGTGAATACCACCCTCCCCTCCCTCAGTGCAGCACGTGCGCTCGAAATGGCTATGGGGCATCTTGGATTTACCGGCTTTCCCGTGCCTGCAGTACGGCAAAAAATCAACGACCAGAACTTCATTTTTGAAGGCGGTGCGGTATCCAAATCACCTATTTCGGTTTCCATCTGTTATCAGGTGCAGGAATACGGCGACGTAAAACTGGCCTGGACGATGATCATTGCACAAGCAAATACCACAGATATCTGGAACTTGCGCGTGGATGCACAAACCGGAGCGTTGTTGCAAAAGATCAACCAAACAGTATATTGTGCTGCGGAACATGCAGACGCGCTAGAAGCAGATTGTTTGGAAAATGCGCCAGCAACCGAAAAAAATATCGCCACTACAACCACCTTGGAAGGGGAAGTGTACAGTGTATTCCCATTTCCGGTCGAAAGTCCGGCACATGGCCCGCGTGAATTGGTCATTGCACCTGCCGATCTTGAGTCGTCGCCGTTTGGCTGGCTCGATGATAATGGTGTACAAGGCAATGAATATACCTACACCCGTGGCAACAACGTTTGGGCCTTCGATGATAGCGCAAACGATAATACCCCTAGCATTGCGGAATCCGCTGATGCTGGTGCTACCCTCGAATTTATTTTCCCATTCGACCCGGATGCTGAACCTGTTGCCAACAAAAAGGCAGCCATTACCAACTTGTTTTATGTAAACAATATGATGCACGATATTACCTACCGCTTTGGTTTCGACGAAGCTGCCGGTAATTTCCAGGCGAATAACTATGGTAATGGCGGCCAAGGCGGCGATTATGTAATTGCACAAGCGCTGGATGGCGGCGGCACCGACAATGCCAACTTTGCGACGCCACCTGATGGCGGTAATGGCAGCATGCAGATGTACACTTGGTCGCGCCAAGGTGGTAAAATTGTTACGGTAAATGCACCCGGCGCTATTTTGGGTTCTTACAGCGCAACCAACCCAGCGTGGGGAACTCCGATTTCTTCAACGCCCGTTACCGGCGATGTCGTGGTGGTCAATGACGGTACCCCGGAAGGCTCTCTGGGCTGCAATGCATACACTGGTTTGAGCGGTAAAATTGCGATTGTAGACCGTGGCGTTTGCGAATTTGGACAAAAAGCCTTGAATGCCCAGAATGCAGGTGCAAAAGGCTGTATTATTTGTAATTTTGAAGACGGAACAATCAGCATGGCAGCCGGCACCGTTGGTAGCTCGGTAACCATTCCTGTAGTAATGATGGGCAAAGGCGATTGTGACAAATTGCGTCAATACGCTGGCGCTGGCCTGAATGTATCTTTGGTACAGCCTGCTATTACCGGTCCGGCATTTTACGATGGCGATTTTGATAACGGCATTATTGCCCACGAATACGGCCATGGTATCAGCAACCGCTTGACGGGTGGCCCAAATACGGCCAGCTGTCTGGGCAATGCCGAACAGATGGGTGAAGGCTGGAGCGATTTCTTCTCGCTCGTTACCACTGTAAAACCAGGTGATGTTAGTACCAAAAAACGCGGCGTAGGTACGTATGTTTTCCGCCAGGATAACGATGGACAAGGTATTCGCCGCTACCCATACACCACCGACTTGAGTATCAACCCGATTACCTTCTCCACGGTAGCTGAAAATACAGAAGTACATGCTTTGGGCGAAATATGGACGGCTGTTACCTGGGATTTATACTGGGCGATGGTTGAAAAATACGGATTTGACCCTACCCTCACGGATGTAAACAGTGGCAATGCCCGCGCGATGCAATTGGTGATGGATGGCATGAAAATGCAACCCTGCAGTCCTGGCTTTATTGATGGCCGGGATGCAATCATCATGGCTGACCTTGTTAACTATAATGGTGCGGATACGTGTTTGATTTCGGCTGTTTTTGCCCGCCGCGGTTTGGGCTACCTCGCATCGCAAGGGTCTTCCGACAATGCAGGCGACGGTATTGAAAACTTTGATCCGATTCCAACCTGTGTGAAAGAATTGAAAATCACCAAAGTAACCAGTACCCCTACCGTAGAACCAGGTGGTACCGCACAATACACCATTACCATTACCAACCATAAAGAAAATGCCGTAACGGGTGTACTCGTGAGCGATGAATTGCCTGCTGGACTAGAATTTGTGAGCGCTTCCAATGGGGGCACCTTGAACAGCGGTTTTGTAGTATGGAACCTGGGTACCTTGCAAACGCGCCAAACTGTGACCCTTACTTATACTGCAAAAGTGGCGGCTGGCGTAAATTCCCTTTGCTATTACAAAGATCCAATGGACGATACCAACAACTGGTTCTCGTTGTCCATTGAAACAAACGGCGCAGAGGAGTTTTTCAACCTCCAAACTGCCGATAAAATTGTAGGTACTGGTTCCTTTAAAGGTGTTGCCAGCACGACTGCCTTCACCGACTTTACCTTGGAATCGGGCAATTTTGTTACTGTTTTTGGCAACAAACCGGTATTGCGTTTTTGGCATAAATACAACACCGAAACAGGTGCAGATGCCGGTTTTGTTGAAATTCAGAAAGTAGATGACCCTACCTTCCGTTGGAACCGACTACCTGCTGATCGCGCTTTCCGCAACCCTTACACCGGAAAAGTGCAATACGGCACCTTCGCAATTCCTTACCTGAGCGGTTACTCTGGCAATTCGAATGGCTGGATTCAATCGTATGTTGATTTGAGCGACTACCTCGGTGAAGACATTAACATCCGCTTCCGTTTCGGCACCGACGATAACAATGGTCCTGCTGGCGGTGCATGGTTTATTGATGAAGTGCAAATCATTGATATGGTAAACTTCGAAAGCGAGGCTACCGTAACTTCTACAGAAGGTGACTTGGCAAAAGCAGGACTGGATCAAGCGGGTGTAATTGTAAACACCAATTGCGCAGTAGTTGCAGCAGACGAAGCACAAAAACAGGCTTTGTCTATGACCTTGCAACCTAATCCAGCACAATCTGTATTGAGCATTTCCTTAAATACAGCTTTGCAGGGCAATGTAAAAGTATCTCTGATCAGCGCAGAAGGCCGCGTAGCCCTGCAAAACATCCAAGAAAACATGTATGAAGGGCAAATTATTACCCTTGATGTGGAAAACATCCCAGCGGGTGTGTACATGGTACGCTTGGAAAGTAATGCAGGTATGTCGGTAGCCAAAGTGGTGATCCAATAGTCGACGAATAATATCTGATTAAGTTTTAAAAAATCTGCAGGCCTGCTGGGCTTGCAGATTTTTTTTTGCCTGCTCCTCCAAACTTGTCAGGAAAAAACAGGTCCCTATGCCAATTTGACCTCCATTGATCCTAAAATCTGCCAATTTTTCAAAAAAAAGCGCGATCTTTAAACTTGGAAACAGATTTGCTCAACCCTGTTAAATCCAACTTACAACGTGCAAATAAACAACCATGACATACGATAATTTCACCATCAAAGCCCAGGAAGCCATCCTAAAAGCCCAACAAATTGCGGCCGGATACGAACAGCAAAACGTAGATTCTGCCCACTTGCTCAAAGGCTTATTAGAAGTAGACGATTCTGTTACCGACTTTTTATTGAAAAAAACGGGCGCCAACATGAGCCGCCTGACCACCGATCTCGACAAACTCGTGTGGGATACCCCGCGTGTACAAGGCGGGGCCGACAAACAATTCCTGACCAACGACGCCAATAAAGCCGTGGCAGCTGCCAAATCCATGCTCAAGGATTTTGGCGATGATTATATTTCCCTCGAACTCATGCTGCTCGGTATTGCCAAAGGCGCCGATAAAGCAGCCCGACTGCTCCGTGAAAACGGCGCTACCGTCGAAACCCTCACTGCAGCCATCAAAGAACTGCGCAAAGGCCGCAAAGTGACCGAACAAACCACCGAACACGTGTACAATGCCCTCCAGAAATACGCCATTAATCTTACGGAAATGGCCGAAAATGGTAAACTCGACCCCGTCATTGGCCGTGATGAAGAAATTCGCCGCGTTCTACATATTTTAAGTCGCCGGAAAAAGAACAACCCCGTCATCATTGGCGATCCAGGGGTGGGTAAAACGGCCATTGTAGAAGGCATCGCCTGGCGTATCGTGCGACAGGATGTACCCGAAAACCTGCAATCCAAAAAAATCTTCTCGCTGGACATGTCTTCCCTGATTGCCGGCGCGAAATACAAAGGCGAATTTGAAGAACGCCTCAAAGCCGTCATTAAAGAAGTCGTTGACTCCAATGAGCAGGTAATTTTGTTTATCGACGAAATTCACACGCTCGTGGGCGCGGGGGGCGGACAAGGCGCGATGGATGCGGCAAACATCCTCAAACCAGCCCTGGCGCGGGGAGAATTGCGCACCATCGGCGCGACCACACTCGATGAATACCAGAAGTATTTTGAGTCGGATAAAGCCCTGGAGCGTCGTTTTCAATCGGTATATGTAGACGAACCGAGCATTGAAGACACCATTTCTATCCTGCGCGGTATTCGGGAAAAATACGAGAACTACCACAAAGTGCAAATTCTGGACGAGGCCGTTATTGCCGCTGCCGAATTGTCGCACCGATACATCAGCGAGCGCAAATTGCCCGATAAAGCCATCGATTTGATTGATGAAGCCGCTGCCAAATTGCGTTTGGAACTGGATTCTGTACCCGAAGAAATAGACGAATTGGACCGCAAATTGCGCCAGTTAGAAATCGAGCGTGAGGCCATCAAGCGGGAAAACGACGCCAAAAAACTGGAGGGCATGAACAAGCAGATCCAGGATTTGCGCGAAAAACTCGACAGCTTGCGGGCAGTTTGGCACTCGGAAAAAGAAATCGTAGAGGCCATTCAGAATTGCAAACAAAAAATTGAAGCCCTGCACATCCAGTACCAACGCGCCGAACGCGAGGGCAACCTGGAAGTAGCATCTAAACTGAAATACCAGGATATTCCGGCCCAGGAAGCCATGCTGCTGGCTGCGGAAGACAAATTGGGCAGTCTCGCGCCCGAGAACCGCATGACCACCCAAACCGTGACCGCCAATGATATTGCCGATGTGGTGGCGCGATGGACCGGCATTCCGGTGTCCAAAATGTTACGCAGCGAGCGCGAGCGTTTGCTCAACCTGGAAAATGAAATCCACCAGCGTGTGATTGGCCAGGATGAAGCGGTGATTGCCGTGTGCGACGCCATTCGACGCAACCGGGCAGGATTGAGCGATCCCGACAAGCCCATTGGTTCGTTTATTTTCTGCGGACCGACAGGGGTGGGTAAAACCGAGTTGGCCAAGGCTTTGGCGGGTGTTTTGTTCGACGATGAAAAAGCCGTAACTCGTATTGACATGTCGGAATACATGGAAAAACACGCGGTGAGTCGGCTGGTCGGTGCCCCTCCAGGCTATGTGGGTTATGATGAAGGTGGTCAATTGACGGAAGCCGTACGTCGCCGCCCCTACTCCATTGTGTTGCTGGATGAAATAGAAAAAGCGCATCCCGATGTGTTCAATGTGTTGTTGCAGGTGTTGGATGATGGCCGGTTGACCGATAATAAAGGCCGAACCGCCAGTTTCAAAAACACCATCATCATCATGACCAGCAATTTGGCGAGCGATCGGATCATGGAAGTGTACGAAGATTACGATACCGTACCAGAAAAACGCAAACACGAACTCATTGAAACCGCCAAAAGCGAAGTGATGGATGCGCTCAAAATGACCTTGCGTCCAGAGTTTTTGAACCGGATTGATGAAGTGATTGTGTTCCATCCCTTACTCAAATCCCAAATGCGCAGCATCCTCACCATCCTCACCAAGGACATCGTGGAATTGTTGCACAAACAGGAATTGAAAGTAGAAATCTCCGATGCTGCTTCGGAGAATCTTACCGAACAGGGATTTGATCCGCAATTTGGTGCGCGGCCGCTGAAACGCACCTTACAACGCACGCTTATCAACGAATTGGCCAAACACCTGCTGGCCGGCAACTACGAAAAAGGGGATACCGTGTTGGTAGATGCCGATGGCGCAGGCCTGTTTTTTGGCCGGAAAGCGATGGTCAATGAGAAAGAGGTGGTAACGAAGCGTTTGCCGGCATTATAACCCGTAAATAATAGAGAATATGCCCGGATCTGTTCCTTTTTGGAGTGGATTCGGGCTTTTTTGTTTGTTGGAGATATGGGGATAAAGCATGCGCAATGATTGTGTTTTGTATTATTATTGCCAGGTTAATCCTGGCTTAATTGATATAAAACATAATTTTTTTATTGGATCGTTTATTTTAAAAAATTATTTTTCGTATATTTGCTGTCAGGTTTAACCTGGCTTTACCGATATGAAAAATAAATTTATTTCCACAAAATCGAATGCATTGCTTTCGTTCTTCAACGAACAGCAAAAAAATTGTTTTGATGTTTCTTTGGCCTACGATGCTCTACATGACTCGAAAGCGAGTGCCGTGCGGGAATTACTGAGTGATATGACCAAAAGAGGGCTATTAATGCGACTAAAAGAAGGTGTTTACTACATTATACCATACGAGGAAAATGCAGATTTTTTTATGCCAGACTGGCATTTGATTACAGAATATTTAGTGAATGATGCGCAACATTACATTGGGTATTATTCGGCTTTGCAGATTCATAACCTCATTACCCAGCCATCATTGAAAGAACAGGTTGTTGTATCAAAGCAAATTCATCCGTCCAAAGTTAAAATCAAAGATGTTTCATTTCAATTTATCTATCACAATAAGCAACACTTTTTCGGTGCAAAGAAAATTTGGATTAATAGTTTCGATAAAGTACTATGTTCAGACTTAGAGAAAACTATTATTGATTGTTTATTCAAGCCTGAATATGCAGGAGGAATTGTTGAAGTAGCAAAAGCAATTTATGCATCAAAAGACAAAATTAAATTCGATACATTGTTGGAATATGCCAAGAAATTTGATTCTCAAGCAGTAATAAAACGAATGGGTTTTATTCTGGAAATGTTAAACATACATTCAAAAATAATTAATGACTTACAAGCTATTAAAACGGCTTCGTATGTGGTATTAGATACAGCGTTGCCCAAAGTGGGCAAACATAACAGCCGTTGGAGCATTCAACAAAATTTGGATACTGAAACCATTAAATCTGCCATCTTTACATGATTAAACCAGGCGAAATACAGCAAAAAGCAAGAGCCGTTTCCGTTCGTGACCAGCAGATTGAAAAGGATTACATTCTTTCTTGGATTCTGTTTGGGATTTCTAAACATGATTTTCTTTCAAAAACAATTGTGTTTAAAGGAGGCACTGTCTTGAAGAAAGTTTATTTTGAGGAATACCGCTTTTCAGAAGACCTTGATTTTACACTATTGGATAGTGAAACGAGTAATGAGCTGATTTTTTCATCGTTTAGGTCTGTGTTTGATTTCATCAGGGAAGAGGCCAATATTCCACTTGAAATCATCGATAACAATGAACACGAAGATGGAGGAATCAACTTTTACATTAGTTTCATCGGTCCACTTGGCGGCCAAGGGAATAATAAAAGAGTAAAAGTTGATATATCTCGTAGTGAGTATTTGGCTTTTGAACCTGTAATAAAATCAGTTTTAACTGGCTATTCCGACATGGAAGCACATCAGCTTTTGTGCTATTCATTGGAGGAAGTGTTGGTTGAAAAAATGCGGTCAGTGATGCAGCGAATGCAGGCAAGAGATTTTTATGATATCTGGTATTTACTTGAAGAATATGGAATGGACATGGATTTTTACTTGAATGAATTTGAAACCAAATGTAAAAGTAAAAATTTACGGTATACCGATTTTCCTAAGAAATTAATCGAGCGATTGCCGCAATACAAAGGTAGATGGGAAAACTCCATGCGTGAACAAATTAAAGACTTGCCTGACTTTGACCAGGTTGAACGGGATTTAAAAAAACATTAAAAAAGACAATATGCAAAACAAAAACACCGCCCTGCCAAAAATCTTGATAACCACCATGGTCACCATCGTGATTTTTGGATTGCTTTTTTGGCAACACCTGCATGGTGGCGTGCCCAGTCATCATATCCTGCAGCGCGCCGACCTTCCAGAAATATCTAATTGGTGGGGAGGGTTGTTGCTGCCCGTGTTAACCTGGCTTGCATTGGGCCGGATTGAAAATAGGTTGAACAAACAGGCTATGTCTACCCAAACAACGGGTAATCAAAACATTAAAATCTTAGGGCGGTTCTTTTTGGGCATAACATTGGGTCTTTTGATCGCGGTTTCTTTTACAAATGACTATAAACTTTTTTTAGACAACGTGCCTTTTGTTTTGCTACTGCTTAGTTTCCTTGTTCCGATCTATTACAGCGAGTTCATGCTGGGTTTTATTTTGGGAATGAGTTATACTTTCGGAGCGTTCTTGCCGACGGTCTTCATTTTGATCTTTGCGGGGTTGGGTTATCTTGTTTTTCGATTTATACCCAGATTTAAATGGATTAGAAGGATCGATGGATAAAAAATGATTTTCAACGGATTAGAAGCCTGCTGTTTTCAAAACCACTTCGCGCTGGCTATGTTCAGCCTTTGATTTTAAGGGTATTTACGGGGAAACCATTTGTCACGTTATAGCGTCTAGGTTATTACCATCTAAACAGATAAAACAACCATGAAATCAGAACAAATTCATTTGACACTTTTTATATTTTTTACTTTGTCCGCTTGCTCAAGTGGCTATGTCTCAAAAACAGTCAGTTCGCCAAACCTGTCTGCGGATACTTTACAGGCCAAATCAAACATTGAAAATCAAATTGAAAAGACCATAAAACTTGACCATGGCTTTGAAATAAAATTCGGACGAAATGAAGATTTGGGCACCGTACAAGTTTATTCATTTTTTATTTTGACCCATAATGACAAACAAATTTATATAGACACTTCATTTACAGAATATGAGTTTGGCGATTCGTTATACCCAATTGTTAGAGCGATTGACCATGAAACATTCGAAGTTTTAGTCGAAATTAACGATCGACCACTTAAAAACTATGTGAAGTACTTTAAAGTGTTTCAAGATCAAATAATTTACACTGAAAAAATGCCGACATTTTTTCCGCGTGCTTTTAACCTCGACGAGGACGAAAATTTAGAACCGGCAGGTTTTTGGGGCGTCGGCAAAACCTGGGGTGATAACTATTCCTTAACAGACTACAACCCAATCATTTATTACGAAATAAGGCCTACAGGAATTACGCTTGATAGTGCGTTGACAATTAGCAAAAACCGTGAATTCTATGGTGACTTTTATGGTTTTGAATACAACGAAAAAATAGAATTCAGGACCAGTGAAACCATAAAAAGGGAAGACGAAATTCTAAAATTAGTGGAAATAAGTAGTAATCAAGTCAAGATGCCAGGGTTGGTGAATTGGCTCGCGCATTGACAATTTTTACTCCCGTACACCATCTAGGGTAACCCCGACAATGGGTATAAACCCGACCATACACACAAAATAATAAGCAAACATTGTCCCAATAACAAACAGAATCAAACCCAATCCAACCATATATTTTCTTTTTATGAAATATCTTATCGCTTTGACCAACAGGTAAAGCTCATGAACACAAAGGACCCCAAAAATGACTACGGTTCCCGTCAGGGTGTAGTCGAGTAGAAAAGAAAGCACATTATATAAAGGCAAACACAAAATTACTTGTAATACAAGTAATAAAATATTTAAAATTATACTATTTTTCATAGGCCCTGTATGCAATAGGTAAATTTAAAATGGTAATTTTGGTTTTTATTCCTGCCATAACCCATTTCCTGCCCTGTTTTCACTTAACCCCCAATTCCTCCACCACATACCCATCCGGATAACTTTTCACACAACGTTTCGTCCGAAATTTCGGCTTCTTCCGCAAAGGTATACAGGCAAGAATCCATTTTCGCAGCTCCATGGCGCTGTACAAACTCACGCGCACCAGCCAGTTTGGGCTTGGGTAATGCATGGCCTGGCGCAAGCGTTCGTCCATGATGGCATAAGCGAAAGGTTTGGCGATTGGAAACAAAAACCGGGGTAAATACCAGCCCAACATCAAATGCAGGGTAGCATCTGCCACTTTACGGCCAGCCTCGGTGTAGCCAAATTGCGTTTGTTCATATTGGATGTTAAACTGCTCCATCGCCTCAAAACTGGGCGGAATGTCCTGAATGCCCATCCTTTTCCCGATTTCTGCCCATAAAGTATAGCCCGCGATCAGTTCTTTTTGGGTAGAAATGCGGTAGCCAAAACGTTGGTTCCAGCGATAAGGCTCGATCACAAAGGTGCTGAGCACGTATATAAAATCGTCGTTTGCAATGTTGAAGCGGCCATGCATCTGGTTCATACGCGCGAGGGCTGCCTGGCCGCGCGCACTGTCATATCCGTGTTCAATGATTTCACTCAAGATCAAATCGGTATCATCGTAGCGCTTTTGGGTGCGCTCTGTGAATTCGCGGGTGCCTAACAGCAGTTTTCCGATACGCGGGACCGCAAAGGTGCGAAACAGCGCAAACTCCAACGCACGGGTACTATCCCAGGGAAAATCGTGGTAAGCCACCCAATGACTGATTGCAAGATGGTCCTTTTGGGCATCTAAGGGAGCAATTTTGGATAGGAAGCTTTGTTTACGCATCATGATCTGTCCATTTTTGATTCAAAGGTAAGACTATAAAGAAACGGCCGCCTACCCGGAATTATTAACATACGCGAGAATTTTGTTGAATTTTATCCAAACTTTGTATTTTTGTCAAAAAAAGGCTCAATTGGGCAAAAAAACTCCAAAAAGCAGTCGTTTTAGCGAAAATATAAATTTTTACAGGCTCTTATACCCGGATTTAAATGGATAAGAAGCCATCCGTTTTCATAACCACCCTGTGGTTGCTATAATCTGTTTTTATTCCAGATCCCGCGCTTCGAGAAAAACCATTTGAACAAAACAATCGAATCGATGTGGTGCCATCTGCATGGCAAACTTGTTTTCGAATGTACAACCCGTGAAAACATGAATGCTCAGGAGCTATTGCCCCGCGATTTTCTGGCGCAGATGCGGTTAGAAGCCGATCCTGTTGCCGATCAGGCCATTGTTGACATTATGGCCGAAGGATTAGGGCAGATGCATCAATTGTACCAAGCCTTATCTTCCAATCAAAAGTTAAAAGAACTTCCGCCTTCCTCGGCGCTTCGGCGCTATTTTGAAACAAATGCAGTGCTTCCAGCATGGGCCGACGCGCAAAAGTGTGCCATCGGACAGGATGTGTTCCGGCGTTTTGGCATAGAGATAACGATGTTGCTTTTCTACGTTTCCCTGCCTGCGGCGTACAGTTGTCGGCATGGGGCGCATGTATTGGTTGAAACAGGGCGCCTGATTACCCGCAAAGGAAAAGAGGACCGATTTGCCCACAGGTTGATGGAAACCGCCCAGTTTGTGCTCGATGTGATGGAGCCGGGCGCCTTTCTCGCTGAGGGAAATGGCATTGAGGTTGCTTTAAAAATTCGGCTCATTCATGCCTCCATTCGCTACTATTTGAAAAGCCAAAGCCAGTGGGACCTGGCCACTTATGGCGAGCCCATCAATCAGGAGGATATGGCAGGCACCTTGATGTCGTTTTCTGCGATGGTTTTGGAAGGATTGGAAAACATGGGCGCCCATGTTACTCCTGAAGAGCAAGAAGCCTATTTCCATTGCTGGCGTATCGTGGGACATTTGACCGGGCTTCGACCGGAATTGAATCCCCAAAACTATTCCGATGGCCTGAAATTGGGATTCCAAATTTTCAACCACCAGAAAGGCCCTTCTGAAGATGGTGAAATTTTGATAAAAGCTTTGGTGGATTTTGTTTCCGGCATGTTGCCCCATCATCCAATAAAGCGAAAATGGCCCATCATGATGATCCGGTATTTTGTCAACAAGGACTTGGCAGGCATTTTAAAGTTTGGAAAAACATCCGTCATCGAACGCGTACTGCTCGATGGGTGGTTTAGATTGCATTTGTTTTTTCACCGCCTTTTTCAAAGACATCACTACGCTGTACCTCGAAAATACATTGGTCGCACACGCAATCATTTTCTGCAAAAAATGATTTTGCACTTCAATGAACATAAAGCCCTTCAGTTTCGCATACCGCCTTCTTTACAGAAAGACTGGCAATCCTGATTTTTACCGTAATCCGCCTGAAAAGCAGTTTACATGCGCATACGGCACGCTTTTTTTTCAATAGCGCATGTTCCATTCAAGCATACCTGTCATTTCAATTCCAAAACATTTATGAACCAACTGATTAACACCACCGATTACAGCCCGCTTGTACTAATTTTAGCCGCTTTAGGCGCTATTGGCTGGATTGTTGCTTATTTTATTACCATACACAACATTCGGAAGCACCAGTTTGTAGAAATGCCTGTTTTTTGTGTGTGTGGCGATATTGCCTGGGAATTTCTTTGGGGATTCGTTTTTCATGACAGGATCAACATGGGGCAGCTTTATGTTTGGTCATACCGTGCCTGGTTTCTGATCGATGTGTATATTTTCGTTAGTGTGCTGCGATACGGATACAAACAGATTGACTTACCCTTGTTGCGGCGGAACGCAAAGCCCATTTTTGTTGGCCTAACCCTCACATCGGCTGCCATTGTTTCCGCATTTGTCCAAACCGAGTTAGACAATCCGATGGGGGCTCAAACTTCTTATCTGCTCAATTTTTTGATCTCCTCCACGTATATTTTCAATTGGTTGCGCCTGCATAAAACCCAGCCATTCTCCAAATGGGTGGCCTGGATGAAAATGCTGGGCACCCTCATGTACAGCATTTTCTTCTTAATTCAATTTCCCAAGGATTATGCTGTTACGGTCTTGAGCTCGGCAGTATTGATACTCGACCTGATTTATATTTGGATGATATACTGTTATAAGGCCGACGAAGGAGAAAATACCGTGATTGTCCATGCAAATGCTTGATGCCTACACCGACGTGCAACTTTTGTTTGCTGGAAATACATTTTCCTGGTTTCGAGGAACGCACCGAACTGACGGGAAGGCACAACTATTTAAAACCTTCAGTTCGGATTATCCAAAATCGGAAGATTTTCTCTTTTTTGAACGCGATTTTGCCATTTCAGAACACCTGATATCCGATTTTGCCCTTCATTCGGAGGGCATGTTACAAGCAGAAAAACGGACGTACATTCAGTATCCCGATTTTTCAGGTTTGCCCCTGCTGCATTATTTGCGCACGCAAAATCGGTTGTACCTGGATACTCAGGGAGCAATCAGGGTATTTGCAGCCATGGTGGAGGCTGTGGGAAACTTGCATAAAAACAAATTGGTACACCGCGGCCTGAATCCGAGCGCCATTTTGTTTGATCCGGAAAGTGGCGAAATCCGGATTACCGGTTTTGGATTTTCAACGTTCAACGATGCCGAAAAACTTGAAATCAATATTGATCTATATGATGTAGAAAATGCATTGGCCTACATTGCACCGGAGCAGACGGGCCGATTGCGGGCCGAGGTAGACCAACGCAGCGATTATTACGCTTTGGGCATCGTTTTTTATGAATGTCTTTCCCGACAGCTGCCTTTTCCCTATTCAGATTCTATTAGTCTGATTTACAGCCATATAGCGCAAGAGGCGCCTTCGGTTAGGACGCTAAACCCCGCTGTTCCGGCGGCGCTGGCAGCGATTGTCCACAAGATGATGGCCAAAAATGGTCGCGATCGCTATCAAAGTGCGCGGGGTATTCTCGCTGATTTGCAAAAGTGTTCCGATTTGCTTGGGCTCGGCGATGAGGAACGGATGTTTCCATTAGGTGGGGGCGACATTTCGGATAGCTTGTACCTGCCCGAACACAGTTTTGGACGGGAAAATGAACTGGACCAGATTGTTGATATCCTGGAGAATCCCAGCCCCGATCGGTTTTCGGCGATCTGGATATCCGGCCCTTCCGGTATGGGCAAAACCACTTTAATGCAAGCCGTAAAGGCGCGGTTGGCGGGGCGAAGCGATATTTATTTTATATCGGGAACCTATAAAAATTATTCCCGAAATGTCCCATTTGCCGGGATTTCGGAGGCCTTGGCCCGATTGGCCGAGCAATTCCTGTCGGCGCCCACTGAAATTTTGCACCAAAAACGACAGAAACTGCAAGCTGCGTTGGGGAATCAGGGAAAATTGGCAACTGACCTCATTCCCGAACTTGAATTATTGTTGGGTGTACAGCAGCCCATAGACTCCGACATCACGCCAGATGAAGCTGAAAACAGGTTGAAAACGGCCCTGCTCAACCTCATCACGGCCATGCAGGATGAAGGCAGACGCATGGTGTTGTTTTTGGATGATATTCACTTGGCCGATGAGCCATCTTTGGCCTTTTTGAAAACCCTTTCCCAGCACAATTTTAACCGCTCCTTGGTACTTATTGGTGCCAGTGTTGCACCGTTTCAAGCAGAAGATGCCCAATTAGCAGCCCTTCAGGAGGTTTTTCAACAAAATGCAAACACATTTATCATCGATTTAAAGCCGCTTTCGGTGGAAAATCTTCAGCAGCTGATTGCCCAGATTTTACCTGGTGCGCAAGCAAGTGTGCAGGACGTGGTGCGGCAGTTGCATGCTAAAACAAACGGTATCCCCATTTTTATTATCGAATTCTTGCACCTCGCCCACAAGCAGGGTGTGTTGTTTTTTGATGATTCCAACAACAGTTGGTGTTGGCAAGAACAGGGATTGGAGCATCTACCACTATCCGATAATGTTGCCGACCTGATGTTGGGAAAGGTACAAGAATTGCCGGTAGAAACCCTTGAATTGCTCAAGCTGGCCGCTTGCATTGGGCCTCGTTTTAGCCTCGACCATCTCTCGGTGCTGGCCCAAAAATCAGAAGACGCCTGCTGGTTGGCCCTCACCGAGGCCTTGCTGCATGCGTTTGTTATCGTTGACCGTCCCTTGAATTTTGGAGCAGATGAGCCCGAAACCCTGGCTGTAAACGCACTTGGAAATCAGAAAAAATTGTTGGCTTTCAGCCATGACCGGATTCAGCAAGCGCTTTACAGCTTGATCCCGGAGGCCGAGAAATCGCAGATTCATCATCAAATAGCCAGTCATCAACTCCAATCGCTTGCACAGAAAGATATTGATCGAAACCTGTTTGATATTGCCCAACACCTGCATAACGGATTGGCGATTTTGGCAAAGGATGCACCCAACGAAAAAGCCGTTCAGGTATTCGCTGCAGCTGCAAGCAGGGCCAAACTGAACTCTTCTTACGGACTGGCATATACCTATTTCAGCGATGCAGCCTACCTGTATTTGCCCGAGTGGCAGGCAACCACTGCTCCCTGGTATTTTGATGTTTCGCTGGAGCATCTTGAATGCGCTTTTTTGGCAGGAAAATCGGAAGCCGGGGAAATTTTGTATCAACAACTGCTTGCAAAAGCCGCCGGTAGCATTGAAAGGGCACGGATTCTGCAAGTGAAGGCCATGTCGCAATTACATTTGGCTAATAATTCAGAAACTTATCGAATATGCCGGGAAGCCCTGGGCCTGTTTGGAATTAGGTTACCCGAAAAGCCCAGTCAAATGCACCTTTTGCCCGAAATTATTCAAACGCGGATGGCACTCGGAAATAAAACATCAGATGACATCTTAGCACTGCCCTTGCTCAAAAACCCAAAGGCCCAAATTATTGAGGCGCTCTATTTTCGTTGCCTGCCTTATGCCTTGAGTACAAGCAAAGAACTTTACGCCATAATTTCTTTGCGCATGTTTAGAAATACCCTGAAATACGGACATGGGGTATTTTCTTTCTCTGGATTTAATATTTATGGGCAGATTCTGGCACTCGGATTCGGTCAGTTTAACAAGGGCTTCGAATTTACCCGCTTGGGCCTTTTGTCTGCCCAGAAAGTTGGAAATAATGTCTCTGTGGGAGGGGCCAAGTTTGGGCTTGCTATTTGTGGCGTGCATACGCAGGATTTGATAACCTGCATCGGGATCTTTGAAGAAGCGCACGAAAACCTGAATGTAAGCGGCAATATTTATTACGCTTCTACAGCAACCAGCTCTATTACCCTGTTTTGTCTACTAAATGGATTGCCCATTGCTCAACTGCGGGAGAAAGCCTTGAGATTTCAACGGTTTGCCTACAATGCCAACCAACCTGATACCACCCAATTCCAACAGGGTTGTGTGCTATTTATGGATTTGTTACTCGGCACCTTACCTGCAACCGAACTGAAAATCGTAGATCCCTATCAGGTTTATCCCAATTTTTCCGACATCCATGCCGGCTGGTTTTACACGCTTCAAATGCAACTGGCTTTTTATTTAAACCAGCCGGAATTGGGTATAGAAATATCAAAAAATGCGGAACCGGATATTCAGGCCCTGTTTTTCGATATTATGTTTCCGGAGTTTTACTTTTTCCGGGCCTTGTTGTTTGAACGCCTGTATAAACAAAGCAGCGCGTCGAAGCAACGATATTACCTGCGTGAAATACGCAAATCGGTAGCCATGTTCCGAAAAAGGGCTCAGTTTAGCGCCAAAAATTACCTGCATAAATATCACATTTTGAACGGTGTGTACTTAGAACTGACCGGAAAGCCCCAAAAGGCACTCCTTGAATTTGAACAGGCCATTGTCTGGAGTTCCAAAGAGCAGTACCTTCAATATGAGGCCATTGCACACCAATACGCCGCCCAACATTCCGATGCCGCTTTTCACTTACTCCAGGCCTACAAAAAGTTTGAAATATGGGGTGCAAAGGCTGTTTGTATGCAACTGTTGCAGGCACATCCGGAAGCATTGCAAGGGGTAACTAAAAAAAGCGCCGAACACGCGAGCATTTCTGGGAGCAATTCCATTGATTTTAAATCTGTTTTGAAAGCCTCTCAAATCCTTTCAAAAGAAATTGAATTGTCGAAGGTGCTTTCCAGCCTTATCCGAATTACCATAGAAAATGCGGGCGCCCAACGAGGCTATCTGCTGGTGGCTGATGGGCAGGGCAATTGGAAAGTTAGGGCCTCTGGCACTCAGGAGCAGCGGGAGGTACATACACAAAGCGGTGCCCCTGTTTCCGACCAGGACGCGGAACTGGCCCTCGCGGTGGTCAATTATGTTTCCCGTACCCATAAAGCGGTGGTATTGGAAGAAGCCCTCAACGACCAGCGATTTGCCCTGGATCCTTATGTGATTGCCCAGCGCCCCAAATCTATTGCCTGTTACCCGATTCTCAACCAGGGCCAATTGATTGCCATTCTTTACCTGGAAAACAACCTTACAGCCGGCGCTTTCACTCCCGAACGCGCCGAAGTATTGGGGCTTTTGTCGAGTCAGGCCGGTATTTCGCTTCAAAATGCCCTGCTGTTTGATCAGTTAAACGCGCTCAACCGGGCTTATGAACGATTTGTCCCCAAGGAATTTCTAAAATATCTGAATAAATCCCAAATTACGGAAGTCAAACTGGGGGATCATGTTCAACAGGAAATGACCGTCATGTTTGCCGATATCAGACGCTTTACCATTCTTTCTGAACAACTCAGCCCAAGGGAAAACTTTCAGTTTATCAACCATTACCTGGGTATCATGGAACCAGTGATTCGGAAATACCATGGATTTGTCGACAAATACATCGGCGATGCCATCATGGCGCTTTTCCCTACTTCGGCCGAAGATGCCGTGAAGGCAGCGCTTGAAATGATGGATAAATTGGAAACTTTTAACCAGGAACAACAGCATCAAGTACACATTGGCATCGGATTGAATACCGGAAAACTTATTCTCGGTACTGTCGGAGGGCAGGATCGTATGGAAAGCACGGTGATTTCGGATGCCGTAAACATTGCCTCTCGGATAGAATCGCTCACCAAAACCTATGGTGTAAACATTCTGATTGGCGAAAATACCTTCCTGCAATTGCCTAACCCGCAACAGTTTCCTATCCGGCTGCTGGATCAGGTTGTTCCCGATGGAAAATCGGAAAGTATTGCCATATATGAAGTAATTGCCGGAGAACTGCCCACGGTGCGCGCGCTTAAAATGGAACTTCGAAGCACTTTCGAGGCCGCATTGATCGCACTCAAAATGCAGAAATTGGACGAAGCGCATGCCTTGTTTCAACAGATCGTACAAGAAAATCCGGATGACTTGCCCGCTCGTTTGTTGCTCGGTCGATGTGGTCAATCTTGAACGGAAGTGAACAATCGTTTTTAGCAAGCGTTTGACTTTTAATTTTGATCCATCCAATTCAACCTTACCATTTTGCGCGCAGCCCGCTCCCGTTTTTTGTTCGGTATTTTGATCCTTGTGATCGCCAACATTTGCTTTTCGGCAAAAGCCATTATGGTGAAATTGCTGTACCGCTATGATATCGACACGGTATCGGTCATTGCCTTGCGGATGCTGTTTTCCATGCCGTTTTATATCGCAGCGATCATTTATTTGTCAAAACGCAGCAATAACGTGCGCCTACGCCCGCGGGAGTGGTTGGCCATCAGCGGATTAGGCATTTTAAGTTATTATATTTCCAGCATGCTCGATTTTTGGGGCTTGCAATATGTAACGGCCGGTGTTGAGCGCTTAGTGTTGTTTACATATCCGACCATGGTACTGGTTTTGTCCGCCGTCTTATTCAAGCGGCGTATTGTGCGCATTCAGTATATCGCCATGGCGCTCACGTATTTGGGCATTGTGCTCGTTTTTGTGGCCGAAAAAGGCTTTGGGATGCAAACCGATCTGGTACGAGGCGCCTTACTGGTATTTGGTTGTGCCTTCACCTATTCCTTTTATGTGGTGTTCACCGGCGAGTATGTACACAAGGTTGGATCAGTCAAATTCACCAGTTATGCTGTATTGGCAGCCACTGTACCCGCACTGGTACAATCTTTGATATACAATGGGTTAGATATATTTCGTTATCCAATGGAGGTATATTACTTATCGGGCTGGCTGGCGGTCGTTGCCACGGTGATTCCCACCTTTTTGATTGTCGAGGGCATTCGGATTGTGGGCGCCAACAATTCCGGGATCATCGGGTTTGTCGGACCGGTTTCTACCATTGCGTTGGGGTATTTTATCTTGCAGGAGCCGATTAGTACCCTGCAGTTGGCAGGAACGGCTGTGGTGATCACGGGCGTTGGATTATTGAGTTGGTTTGGAAAAACTCCAGCATAATGTTGAAATTTCCTGCATATTTGTGGGTTTATCAGCCATAGCAATTGGTTTTGATCCATTGGATTTGAATCGTGCAGAAAATTTGCACAAAACCAATTGCGACGGCGTTTACAGCGGTTTAAAAGTGTCCATGAAACAGTTTAATAAATTTGCCCATTATCCCAAGCTCGTTTTTACCGCATTTTGGCAGGAAAGCGCTGAGACGACCAAAATGTTCCAGACATTCCTGCGGGAAGGTCGCGGCCGGATACTGGTTTCTACAAAATCTAAAAACCCCAGTCCGGAAGAATTACAGGCTGCTTATGCGCAGCTCCGTGACTTGCCGCGTTTTTTGCCCTTTTTTGTCGTAATTATTGCGCCTTTACCGGGTGTAACAGAAGGATACGCCTTGGTTGCCATCACGTTAGAGAAATGGATGGGACATAAATTCCACTTTTTGCCCAGCGAGTTTCGGAAAGTGTTTCACAAGGAATTGGAGCGGCCGGTGCGTAAGATTGAAAACTAGGGCTTACCAATATCTATTTACGGGCGTTTTTAAGTTCTTGCTGGAGTTGTTGGATCAAGGTATCCCGTAGGTCACTGATATATTGAGGATCTAAAAAAGAACAGGGATCATGCACATTGTTATTCGTCCAAAAGATGCTTTTCCTACCCGACAAGTTTAAAAACGCTTGAAGCAGATTTCTTCCTGTGATGGCATAATATCCGTCGAGCACGATGTCACAAATGCGATTGGGAGGCAGGAAATCCGGGTAATTTGAGAAATCCCATGCTCTGTAACTATGGACCGCCGTTTTTATATTCAAAAAAGGCAATATTTTGGGTATCGCCAAACTATCGCCCGTACGGATTAGGTCTGACACTGCATTGGCCCAAAAATACATGTTCGTACTATTTAATGAATCGGGCGTAAAGTTTAAATAAGGGTTTACTTTAATAAGATGGCTGGCAATTCTATGCCGAAGTTCCGGTTTTTCCCGCCAAGCCGATGTATGCACGCGCAGGTGCCACCACGCTTCGGAAGCCCACGAGGTTTCTTGTTCAAAATGTTCGATCAAAGGAAGGACAAATTCGTCATTCCAATATTCCCTGATTAACCCTGATACCTGCAGTGGAGGCCCTTTTTGAATTTTTCCAATAATTATTTTATTTAAATAGGCTGGGTTTGTACAATATTCGGAAATATACCGAGCGAGGACTTGTCGTTTGAAAATATCACTCATTTTGGGACTTAAAAATGCTGCAATGATTAGGGAATCGCCGACAATATCCACGACAGATTTTTGTAATAACGCCGATAATAAACTGCTATATTCCAAATAGTTGTATTCTTTATTTAAGCAACTTTTTAATCGCCTGGCTAAATCTGGATATCGGGCTTTGGGCAGGCCTTTTCTTAAAATAAAAATGGTATCCTTGATTGGCACATTGCTCAACTGAGGAATAATCCCGATTTTACAGTCTGTCGAGTCAAATACTTTGAAATCTCTGTCAAATCCATTTGAAATAAAAGCTGCTGTCATATCATCGCAAATGCGCTCCCAGATCACCAATTTTTCTTTAGGCCCAATTTTTTCATGATATTTATTGGATTGACTCGGGCCGATTAGAAACAAATCAACATATCTAAAATCAATATCAGACCAACCGACATAAGTATTCCCGTTCATAAGGGTGGTGCTATAAAATGTCAGGGATAAGGATATATCGCGGACGGAAACATCGTGCGCCGTTTTATTGTGTATTTCAAGCATTAGCCATTTTTCTACATTTACATCCATGACAGGTTTGTAGTACAAGGTAATGTCTACAGTTTCACTCCTTCGAAGCGGGGCGGCTTCCCACTTTTCATTGAGCGCTTGCGCGGATAAAGACACAGATGAGCATAGTAACAATAATATAATCAATAATTTATGCATTTTAGAAGATTTATTGTGTTTATTATAATATTGAAAAGAGTTGGGGTGCTTTAAATTTCGATGGTTGGCTGAGTTGCCCCAATTGTCAAAACGCCATACAAAGGTATATTTGTCAGCCAATTTTGTACCCGATATGGGCTCATGGAGGTGCGGATTTACTTAGATTTACACTTTTTCCTTTGAAAAAATGTATTGTATCACACTTTTTCAAATGAAAAAATGTAAAGAACAACACTTTTCCTAAGGAAAGCCTTTGAAACTTATTTCGCAATCATCTTTGGCGTATAATTAAGTGCCGCAGCCACTTGCCATATTGAAATGCGGGTATGTTCCTAAAATATCATGAATACTGAATCTATCCAAAATTTTGCGGACCACCCATTCAACGGTAATTCGAGTCCAATTTATGATCGGTTTTCCAATACTTGCCAAAAATAACAAACCTGGCACATCTAACATCTTGTTACACCCGATCTTCAGTCGGGTGCCATGGAGTCCCCCCGTCATCACATCTAACTTCTTTGCAGAATAATCGCGCTTGCTTCCCATCAGATGCGAAAGAAACATACCATTCTTTTGCAAAGATGGTAGATGTGATGGGTAGGGGATGCTTGGCCTCCGACTAAAGTTCGGAGGTTGCAAGATGATAGATGTGATGCGGGGTTGCGCTTGGCCTCCGACTAAAGTTCGGAGGTTGTAAGATGGTTAGATGTGATGGTGATTGCATTTAGCCTTAAAATCGTCACATAGAAATATTCACATGGACCACGGGTGCGCTTCTGGCCCGCCACATTTGATGGTCAATCGCAGATTGTAGTTTTTGATCTTTATAATTTTAAATAAATTACATTTCCTAAATGTTTAAAATTCTCAATACTATCATTTTTGTTAAAAGATTTTGTTTCTACTGTACTACCATCTGAATTTGGCATAAAAATAATATAATCATCCTTAAAAAGGATTTTTACACCAAATGGCTCAGGATTACCTTCAATAGATAGAAACTCCATTTCTACAATTTCATTGCCAATGATGTTCGTGAATAATTCAGAATTACTTACATCGTAATACTCTGTATCTATAATCAAATTGTCATCTTCTGCTTTCATCCACATTTTCATTCTTGGATAAAAATCCTCCCACAGATACGTATTTGCTGGAAGAGATTCAAACTTAATTTTAGGTGACCATAATTCGTTCCTGTCAACGCTTATTAAGCATAGTCTATTTGGCACACTTTGGAATACGAAACCTAAAGAAATACTTATCTCAGATTCCCTTTCTTCCCCCCAAGGTGGCCACACTACAAGCATTAATTTTCCAACCTTTTCTTTTAGTAAATCTTTAAACGCTGTCATATAAAATGATTTCATGGGCTTTTGATCATGCTGTAAGTTCTGATCTTTTCAACAGCGCTATTTTTTATCTTGCTTATTTGTTTGTATCTGCTCTAAAAACTTATCCCTACTCGAAGTGTTTGCCTGCCATTTTTTCAGGATTAGATACTTCAATTATTTCAACTTCCTCACAAATAAAATTGATACTATCATTTTCATAATCTTCAATCTGAAAATTGATTTTCTCCAATCCATTATTCGAAATGTCCAAGATATCGAAACCTGAAATCTGATGCAATCCTGCTCCACTAAAATCAAGTTTCAAATTTGATACATTACTAAAGTTCACTTTTATTTCGAAAAAATCTTTTGACATATCAGGCCATCCATTAACATTACTTCTCAACTGGCAATAAAAAATTATTACCAAGTTATTTATTGACCATTCAATTGCTTTTATAAAAGCTACATCTGAAGGTTTCCAAGCAGTATAAATGCTCGTTACTTTTTCCATTTTTTTTATTATTTTCATTTTCCAAAAAAATTAAATACAGATTCTTTCCCAAAGCTTGACATTGGCCCATATTCATATTGATGCAGGTGTGGTACACTATGATTTAGAGGTCTCATGTGATTAGAAAAATCTACTCGATATACCTGACGCCCATAGTTGTCATAAATAACCCTTGAATTTTCCATCCTTCCAGTACGACCACTCACTCTTAACCAATCCATTCTGGTCGTCCCTGGACTAATTTGTTTAGGGGCATAGCTTTCCCAATATTTCGCATATCTGGCAGCTTCTCCAGCTTCCATCATTGAGCCCAATTCCCCCTTAGCGGCGACCTGAGAACCACGCTCCGCCATCTTCCGCATCCCATACCGCCACAACGACGCGGAAGCTTCAATCAAGCCCTCCCCCATGAACAGCGCCTCCACGGTTCCAGCCAAGTACTTTGGGGTTTGGTCGGCGAATGCGTAAAGTCCGCTTACATCATGAGAAAGGCATTATGCCTCAAAGCAAACAAACCGAATATCAGCACATTCACAAACCCCTAAACCGCCAATTTGCCGGGCATGTGCTTATAAATCAGGAAGACTTAACGAATGGCCTTTCATCCTTGGAGTGGAACCTCCATTTTTTTGAAAACCCAACAGGTGCCACTCATTTCATAAGTACTTCCATTAAATTGCAGAGGTACCTCGACTGCAGATTTATTGCTGATTAATTCAAATCCGCATTTTTCAAATAAATCAATCCACCATTCATCCTGTTGAATATTGAAATGATTTTCTGCAAATGGCAATTGACTTAAAATACGAAAAGGCCTGACACCAATATACAGTTCACCTTGATCTTTTAAAACCCTATGCAACGCTTCGATGTTTTCGATTGGGTTTTCCCAAAAGTAAATAAGGTTTATCGCTATCGCTTTTTCAAAATATTTGTCCGGATAAGGTAAGGTTGAGTCTGATACATAACGCACTTCGAGTTTATGGTCGGCAATAAGTTGTTTGTTTAGTTTCTCACATTGGCGAATCATCTCTTTTGAAATTTCAACTCCGAATAATTTGACCGAACTATTTTTATTGCTCAACGCTTTAAAAAAATAACCATTTCCAAATCCAACTTCTAGTATATGCGCTCCATCCTTTAGATCCAAATTACTAAATGTTAAATTGTATAGGTTTTTATTGCTCACATTCATGCCATCGGCAACCTTGGCCGCAAATAAGCCTTTAGGGCGTTTTAGTTGCTGCCCAACAAAAACAGGGTTATTGGCGGGATTTAAACCAGCAAGCAATTTTTTAAAAAAGTCAAACATATTATACCCAGATTTAAATGGATTTGCGTAAAGCAAAGGTACCCCACCACTCAATACTATCCAAAAAATTGCATTTCTGTTTTCATTTACTTCCTCATGAAGTGATTCAGAAAAAAATCCCCCTTGCAAATCCCCCAAATCCACCGCATATTTGTCCTTTACGGCCGAACGAAACCAATCCAACACTGTTTAATGCCAACGATGCGACAATTTGCCCTGATCGGCTACCCCCTGGGACATTCTTTTTCGAAGCGCTATTTTACCGAAAAATTTGAACGTGAAGGCATTACGGATGCCGCGTACGAACTCATGCCCATTGCAGACTTGCATACTTTTCCCGAAATTTGGCAAAAACACCCCGATTTGGTGGGTATGAACGTCACCATTCCGTACAAACAGGCGGTCATGCCCCTACTCGATGCGCTCGACGAAAGTGCGCAGGAAGTGGGTGCTGTCAATTGTATCCACCGAAAAAACGGGGCGCTGATTGGGTACAACACCGATGCTGCCGGCTTTGCGGCCGGATTAGACGCCGTTCATTGCCCTTTCCCCTTGAAAAAAGCACTCATTTTAGGCTCGGGCGGGGCGGCTAAAGCGGTTTCCTATATATTACGGCAGCGCGGCATTGTCTATAAGTATGTGTCCACCAGCCAAACTGGTGCTGAATTTGTGTCATATTCCGATGCTACCCCACTCCTGGAAACAGTGCAATTGATTGTGCAAACTACCCCCCTGGGAATGGCGCCTAAACTGGAAGAATACCCGCCAATTCCGCTTGAAAAAATTGGCAATCAACACTTTGTGTATGACCTTATTTACAACCCTTTGGAGACCTTATTTTTATCCAAAGCACGTGAGCAAGGCTGCCTTACCCAGAATGGCTTGATCATGTTGCATACCCAAGCCGAAAAAGCATGGGAAATCTGGAATACCTGACGTTTCTTTGTGGGGTCAAAAAACCAAATTTTGCCGCCTAACCATAATCGAACCGACATGCAAGTAGATTTTACGAATACCGAAATCGCCTTTTCCCACTTTAGCAATGCTGAACTGAAACGCACTGCCTGGCTGTTTAAAATGATGAACAAAGCCTCGCTGGTAAAATATGGCTCTAAATTGGCCTTGTGGGCCGTAGAAAACAAGCTACCTTTTGCCGAAACAGCGGTAAAAAGCACCATTTTTCCGCAATTTGTGGGTGGAACCACCCTGCTCGACAGTCAGCCCAGCATAGAAAGGCTTGCCGAGTTCAATGTGCTGACCGTGCTGGACTACGGCGCAGAAGCCAAGGAGACCGAGACGGATTTCAATTATACCATGAACGAAAACATCCGGGCGATTGATTTTGCCTCCCGCGCAAAAACAATTCCGGTGGTGAGTACTAAAATTACGGGTTTGGCGCGATTTGGCTTGCTCGAACGCATGCAGGGCGCGCAATCGCTGAGCCGCGAAGAACTGGCCGAATACCGCAATGTGCTCAAACGCATCGACGCGATTTGCTACCACGCTGCTAATAAAGGCATTTCGATTTTTATTGATGCCGAGGAAAGCTGGATCCAGGACAGCATCGACCATTTGGTATGGCTGATGATGAAGCGCTACAACAAAACCCGGGTGGTGGTGTACAATACGTTTCAAATGTACCGCACCGACCGCTTGCAGTTTCTGATTGAAAGTTTTGATCGCTCCCGCAAGGAAGGTTTTTTACTAGGTGCCAAACTGGTGCGCGGAGCCTACATGGAAAAGGAACGCAACCGGGCAGCAACGATGGGTTATGTGAGTCCAATTAATGCCGACAAGTTGGCTACCGACGACCTATATAATACGGCCTTGCGTTTTTGCATCGACAATTACGCGCATATTGCTTTGTGCAACGCCAGCCACAACGCCGAAAGTGCCATGTTGCAGGTAAATTTGATGCAAAGCAGGGGCATTCCCAGTGATCATCCGCATTGTCTGTTCAGCCAGTTGTATGGCATGAGCGACAATATTACCTTTAACCTGGCCAAAGCAGGCTTCCGGGTGGGCAAGTATGTGCCGTATGGACAGGTGCAGGACGTGATTCCGTACCTTATTCGGCGTGCGCAGGAGAACACCTCCGTGACCGGCGATGCGGGCCGCGAATTTGCTTTGGTACTGCAGGAGAAACGGCGTCGTGGTCTTTAGGCTTATTTCAAAAAAAATAAACACATTTTTCACCATTAGCTTTGTAATTGGGTAATAATCGTATTACCTTTGCGCTCGCTTTTGAAACAGGTATAAATTTTAGCGCAAAAACAATGGAAATCATTGCGATTCAGGGACATATTAAAGAGGGTTCCGGTAAAGAAAAAGCACGCAAACTCCGTGATGCGGGTATCATCCCAGCGGTAATGTATAAGAGTGGTGGCGGTGAGAGCCATTCATTCGGCATCAATGCTCCAGAAGTACGCACTTTGGTGTTCACTTCTTCTTTCAAAATGGTAGAAATCACTTTGGATGGCAAGGTGCACAAGTGCATTTTGAAGGATATTCAGTTCCACCCGGTAAATGATCAGGTGATTCACCTGGATTTTCTGGAATTGGTTCCGGGCATTAAATTCAAGGCTTCTGTGCCTTTGCGTTTTAAAGGTACTGCTCCTGGCGTAAAAAATGGTGGCAAGTTTTTGACCAAAATGCGCAATATCAACATCCTTACCACACCAGAACACGTGGTGGATGAAGTGTTTGCGGATATTTCTGATATGGAATTGGGCTCTACCTTGCGTATTCGCGATATCATCATCCCAACCGGCGTTGATATTACCAACAGCCCGGCGGTTCCAGTTGCTTCGATTGAAATTCCACGCGCACTCCGCGGAAAATAAGGATTCACTTCCTGTATTATATTTTATGCCAAAGGCAGGTCGCAACCGACCTGCCTTTGGTGTGTTATATTTATGCTAATCTACTTACAAGTATGTGACACTTGGGTATTTTTGCCGTTATAATAGCCAACTTATTCAAAACCTATGTTGAAAAAACTTTTTTTCGTCCTCCCGATCCTGCTGGTGCTGCTTGCTTGCAGCAAAACCGCGTTTACGGGCCGCAAACAATTGAACCTCATTCCGACACAAACCATCAATCAATTGAGTTTTACGGAGTACAAAACCTTCCTCCAGCAAAACAAAACCTTATCCTCTGGTAAGGAGGTAGACATGGTACGCCGGATCGGAAACGACCTACGGGCTGCCGTGGATGTTTACTACAAGGCTAAAAACATGCAAAAGGATCTCAAGGACTTTGCCTGGGAGTTCAATGTGGTGGATGATGCCAACACCGTAAATGCCTTTTGCATGCCCGGCGGTAAAGTGGTGGTATACACGGGTATCCTGAAGGTTACCCAAAATGAAGATGCGCTAGCCTGCGTAATGGGACACGAAATTGCGCACGCATTGGCCAACCATGGCAACGAACGTATGAGCCAGGGCATGGTAGCACAATTGGGCCTGAGTTCGCTTGATCTTGCCTTGTCACAACAACCGGCTGCTACACGGCAGGTTTTGATGAATGCGGCAGGTGCAGGTGCACAAGTGGGCGTTTTATTGCCTTTTAGCCGCAAACACGAAACAGAAGCCGACGAGATAGGCCTGTATCTGATGGCCATGGCGGGTTACAATGCCAATGAAGCCGGCCCTTTTTGGGAACGGATGAATAAATTAGGCGGTAGCCGTCCGGCAGCATTTTTGAGTACCCACCCGGATCCTGCCAAACGCAGCCAAACCTTGAAAAGTTTGATTCCGAAGGCACAAGCGTATGCGCGCCGCTATCCAGTAACGGCCAGTTCCCGGTACAAAAAGTAAACTACAAGGCTTTGCTTTGGAAGGTTCCATCCTGCAAGCGCGTTGTTAAGAGATCACCCGATATGATGTCAGACGGGGAGCGCAACAGCTCCCCGTTTTTTGTGGTGATGCTGTACCCGCGCTGCAAAACATTGTCGGGATGCACGGCATGGCACAACAGCAAGGCTTGCTCTAATTGTTGTACCTGCCCCTGAATCAGGTGTTTGACCCAAACAGGCAAATTGCGTTCGATGGATTCAAGTTGAGCCGTTTGTTTGCGTTGAAAATCGCGTACGCCCCATTGCAGGGCAGATTCAATCCCTTGCAACGCAAGTGTCTGATAACGAACTTGTTGGGTGGATATTTGCGCCAAATGGTTGCTCAAGCCTAAGAGCGCACCCTCAAATTGGGCATTGTGCTGTACGATAAAATCGGCAACAGCGGTAGGTGTTTTTAAACTACTGTGCGCCACCAGATCGAGCACTGTTTCATCTACATCATGGCCGATGCCCACCAAAACAGGCAAGGGTAAATGCGCGACGGCCTGACACAATTGCAATCCGTCAAAAGCCGCCAAATCGAGGCGCGCACCACCACCGCGTAAAATTGCCACACAATCGAAATCGGCCACCCGTTTTTCAATTAATTCAGCAGCGGCTTTTATTTCAGATTCGGCATTGCGCCCTTGCATGGCCGCCGGAAACAACTGACAATCAAACTGATAGCCAAAAATATTTTGCTGTAAATGTTGGTTAAAATCTTGCAAACCCGCTGCCGTTTCAGAACTGATGATGGCGATGCGCTGTAAAACAAGGGGAAGTGGCAGTTTGCGATTTTTTTCCAGCAGTCCTTTTTTCCGTAAAACCTCCAGGGTTTCGCGGCGTTGCAAACTTAATTGGCCAAAAGTAAAGGTCGGGTCAACATCCACAATTTGCAATTTCAGGCCATAACGCTCATGAAAATCGACCTGCACACGAATTTTCACCTCCAGGCCTTCGATTAAAATGGCTTCGAGCGTGGGGCCAATGCTGCGCAACAAACGTCGGTAATCGGCTGCCCACAAGACCGCCTGGGCCTGGGCGATGGGTTCGGCCCCCTCCCCTTTTTGCACCAATTCGAAATAAGTATGCCCCCGCGATTGCCCGGCTTGTGCAATTTCGGCAGCAATCCATACAGGCTGCTGAAAATTCAGGGCCAGTACCTGCCGGATGTGTTCGTTGAGGTCGAAAAGGCTATATACCTGCATGGCTATTTTTTAAGATAGGCCTGTATGCGATCTTGTGCATTTTTCTGCACATTCATATAAAAGAGATTCAGGTCGCCTGGGTGGTAGTTTTTGGTGCGCATGAATACACTACCCGGAAATTTAGGTTTTACACTCATCACCACACCATTGTACACTTCGGCATCGGTGAGTTCCGGGTAAATAGCACAAAAAGGCCGTACCACCCCGCCCATATTGGCCGATTTGGGCGCATACACCCGTGGTTCAATGCTCCAGTTGATTGGATTGGTGCATACGATGCCTTTTTGGGGCAGTTTTTCAGCGTTTTTAAGCACATAATTGCGTTCGTAGGTGCGCCAGGTGCAATAACAGTCCGTTTGATCGGGTGTTGCACAAGGTTTGGCAGACTTAA
>Ga0247839_1000429_pt1 | contig 74507 bp, 57 predicted proteins | sample LaCruzMarch2015__6_FD_192405 | JGI IMG/M metagenome (GOLD analysis project Ga0247839, IMG submission 192405) | Freshwater microbial communities from meromictic Lake La Cruz, Castile-La Mancha, Spain - LaCruzMarch2015_16m | ecosystem: Environmental > Aquatic > Freshwater > Lake | place: Spain...
GGAAGTTAATGCAGCGCTCACAGTATCGAGTGTGAGAAAATCCTCATCCATAGGTTGTGGATAACTTGTTAATTACTCGAGAATCGTTCGAGCCGCCCCTATGAGAAGTTCAACACTGTGATCAAGTCCAGGGATGGACTCCTCGAATCCCCACCACCGAGTCTGCGCCTCTTCGGTGATGTCACGGACTTGAGTGCAATCGACCAGGGCAAGAAACTGTACATCCCAATGAACGCTGTGGATCACTTCGCCTGTGGGTGACTTGCACACAACGTCATGGCGATCCAATCGCACGGGAAACTGACCCACGTCAATCTGGGCATAGCCACTTTCTTCCCGGCTTTCGCGCAATGCCGCTTCGCGAAAACCTTGATCGGTGGATTCGATGTGACCGCCCATTTGCAGCCAGCGCTTTACCCGCGGATGCATTACCAACATTACTTCGGCGCGCATAGGGTCGACTAATAACGCACTCGCGGTGAAATGTCCCTGCAGGCGTGATCGATCAAGTGACAAGTGATCTGTGGCTATTAGATCGCTGTATTCGCGATACAACGCCATTTGATCGGCATCGGTGGAAAAATTCCAGTGATTGAGTTCCTTCGTAAATTGCTCCACCCGGGTGGGTACGAGCACTTACCCTTGCTCCTCATCCGTTTCGAAATCACTCATAGAGATGTCATCGAATGCAGATCCTCCAGTGACACTTTCGGCAAAACCAAGAGGATCAGCCAAACTTTCCGCATCGGGTAACAGGTCGGGGTGATTCCACAGTGCATCACGTGCCTCAATGCCCGACTTTGCCCGCACTGCCGCGAAGACAGTATTTGCCTCACGGAAAAGTGTTGGTCGCAGCTTCATGCCGACCAACGTGCTGAAAGTTGTTTCCGCTGGTCCCCCGGTAGCACGGCGGCGCCCCATGGTCTCGCGCAGTTGAGCCAGGCTTGCCAGGCGTTCGCCCGCAGCCTGTGACACGACTTCATCAACCCAACCTTCGATCAAGGCGAGCAGGGTTTCCAGTCGCAGAATGGCGGCGCGTTGTTCAGCAGTGTCCTCGGGTTCGATCACACCCGATGCCATGATTTCTTGGAGGGCTTCCGGGTTTGACAAATCAAACCCATCGAATTTTTCTCCCATGGTAGCCATGTCAACATCCATATAGCGCGCATACTCTTCAACGGCAGACATTAAACGTGGGCGAAGCCAAGGCACATGGTCAAACAGGCGTTGATGCGCACTCTCACGCAGCGCGAAGAAAAGAAAAAGATCCCGCTCATCAATGCCGAGCCCGGTGGAAAATTCCGAAATATTCATGGGAATCAAAGCACGGATTCCGACAGGGGCTAGCGGTATTCCGACATCGGTAGAGGAAACAACTTCCTTCGCCAAGGCTGACAGGGCTTGCCCAAGTTGATAGGCGAATGCGCTCGCACCTATCTGAGTAACCATGTCCATCATCGGTTTGAGCATCGCCATCATTTCGGGGGTCACACCATCGGGCAACAATGCCTTGAGTTGTTCAGGCAACTGGTCCTGGATCGCGCTTGAATCCTCGGTGCCCGTCAGTTCGGGCAACATGGCTTCCATGCGCGCAGACATTGTGGTTGCAATGGGCAAAATAATTGTCTGCCAGACCGGCCCGGTTTCAACGATCCACTCACTACGTGACCAAGCTTTGACCTTTGTGCTGCTTGCGGGGAAACTCACACTGTCATTGAGCCACAGGTCTGCAAGTTCCATTGCACTCTCGACAGCGCGAACCGAGGCTTCGGACACGCTGGGATCAGTACCGAGTCCGGCACGCGCAACCTGTATCACCGTGGTCCACGGGAGCGGTCCCTCATTTTGGGACTGCTGCAGCATTTGACCGAATTGGGTGAACATTGCACCCAGATTGTTCATATCGAATCGACCAGGTTCATTGCTATCTGGTGCGCCGAAGCCAAACGGAAATTGGGACATGCCATTACGGTAATACAGCGCCGCGCCTTCGGCCCCCTCGGTTGCCCTGCGCACAGTTCACCCTCTGCGAAATCTTCATGCTTCCGGAGGACTAAAAATGGGCAAACTCAAAGGGACGGCCCTCAGGGGCCGCCCCTCTAAAGTTTTAATTATGTGAAAATTTACTGAGATAAAACGCAGTATTTAGGCTTTGCCCAAAATACGCGTTACTTTGGTGCCGCACGTTGGGCAAATGCCCTTTGCGAAACGACGACCATTGGTTTCTTCCACGTGTCCGGTAAATTCACGCTTGGCCTTGCACTTAACGCAATATGCCTCGCCGGTGTAGCTTTCCTCCGCCATGGGGTCCTCCTGTTAAACATTCGCCGCCGGAGCGGTGGTGGCGGGCGCCACCCTCGTGGCCTATAACTTGCGGCCGGCTCCACCATAGGGCAGAAACACCCACCCTCAGGCTCTACGCACAGGCTCATTTCGGCGTGGCGGCAAAAAACTCCCAATTTACCCGACAAAACGGACATTTATTCAATTGTGGCCCACCATTTCCCCGTGAACTCGGGTCACGCCACAATTCACCCGTGGCCAAGAACAAACATGACAAACAAGAACTCCTACTCGCTCCAGCAATCATGGAGGATCTCAACGCACTACTTTGCATTGCCTCTATGGGCGGGAGCGAAGCCGAGCAGCAGGCACAGGAATTTATGGCCAAACACCTGAGTGATGCCGGCCTAGAAGTGCATACCTGGGTCATGGACCTTGCGAGAATCACGGCCGACCCGCAATTTCCCGGTCAAGAGGTTGAGCGCGCTCGTGGACTGGGCGTTTTGGGGATTTGGCGCGGCACAGGCGGCAGGCCAGCGCTACTCATCAATGGCCACACCGATGTCGTCCCACCCGGAGACCTCAATGCTTGGAGCGGTGATCCATTCACCCCTGTGCACACCAGCATCAACGGTGAGGACGTGGTGATAGCTCGGGGAGCCTGCGACATGAAAGGTGGGTTGATTGCGGCTCTTGCGGCCGTGAAACACCTTCGTGAATCTGGATTCACGCCACAGGGTGATCTGCTTTTCGCACCCGTGATCGGTGAAGAAGACGGCGGCTTAGGCACTTATTCACTGATCACGGAAGGACTGCCACGTTTCTACAATTTAGATGAGCACCACATCATGGGCGCAATCATCCCTGAACCAACCTCACTCGCTGCGATCAGCGCCAACGGTGGGGCGCTGACATTTCGCCTGCTCGTGCATGGTGCTGCGATTCACGCCTCACGCCGCACCGAGGGAGTTAGCGCAATTGAAAAGTTTTACCCGATTTATCAAGCGTTGGCAGATTTCGAGATGAGACGAAATATTGATGTCGATCCACGAATGCAGCGGTGGCCAATCGCCTATCCGATTTCAATCGGGACCGTGCACAGTGGTGATTGGGCCTCAACCGTCCCTGACCTGCTTATTGCTGAAGGTCGATTCGGAGTCGCACTCGGCGAAGATACTGCCGTTGCGCAACAGGAATTTGAAGAATGTATTTCGCAGGCATGTTCACGTGATGACTGGCTTGCCGAGAATCCGGTAGAAATCCAATGGTGGGGTGGACAATTCGCTTCCGGGCAAACGGAACCGGATTCCCAGATCATAAAAAATCTTGCAACCGTGCACGAGCAGATCACTGAAACGTCGCTTGCGGAATATGGCGCTCCCTACGGGTCGGATCTGCGCCTGCTCACCGGTCTGGTAGGTGTTCCCACGGTTCAGTACGGACCGGGTGATGCAGGTGTTGCCCATGCACCCGATGAATATGTTCAGGTTTCTGAACTTGTTACAACCGCGCGCGTAATCGCTGAACTCATCAAAATAAGTATCGGCTAGTTCCCTGATAAAGCTCTCCACTTATATCTAGTTTGCCTGTGGATTGCACCTCGCTATCCACAGGTCACCGGTTTCACACTTTCCACATGGATGATTCATTTTTTCAACGCGTGTACCCCCAATACAATCACCGCATTCCGGTGATTAGCCGAGCCGATGGTTCGGTTGAATTCGGCGACTATCAATTGTTACGAGCCCCAAGTTCGAAAAGTGTTGAGTGGTTTATGTCACTGGATGGTTCACGGAGCGCCAAACAGGCCAGCATTGAGTGGTGCGAACAAATCGGGGTTCCCCGACACGTGGTCACACGATTACTGATTGACGGATTTGAATCAGGAGCGCTCGTTGACTCTCGCACCCCGCCACGAACCGCACGCTGGCTCAATGAAAAGAGCAGGGATCGCACTCACACTGATATTGCCTGTGCCCAAAAGCATGTGATTGATTACACGGATAAGTCACCCAAGCAGGATGCGGCTGAAATCATTGACCACCGAAGTGCAGTTCAAATTGAGTTGGTGGGTCAAGGTCCACTAGCTGAGGTGATCCATCAACTGGGACGTGATTCAGGGTATGAATTCACCCACCGGAGATCTTGCGCATCCGTCGTTGTTTTTGTGAGCAGAGCTCACCCACGTGTTTTTGAACATGCAAATTCGCATCTATGTTCACTACCCCACCTTCACGTGGGGACACGCCTGGACAGTGCGCAAATTGGTCCCCTCGTGATTCCTGGTGAAAGTTCCTGCTTTCGTTGCGCCCAACTGCATCACCGCGATTCCTCGCCCGACTGGATGGGTGTTGATCTGCAGTGGCGACACCATGCAAACTCCGGAGAAGCTGACTCGATCCTGAACTACCAAAGCGCTGCCTACACACTGTTGCTTCTTCGACACTGGATGGACGGGATGGCAATAACGAATACCGTGTGGAGAGCGGGTCTCCCGTGGCTACATTTTCGATCCCAGCCGGCGCTACCGCACCCTTTGTGCGGATGTCAGCTTCACACATCCGACTTCGCCGGGTAAATTCACCGGATAAACATCGGTGGGGAAGCCCGACCGTGCATGATTCTGCCTTTGGCCACACAATAGGAGCGTGCCAGAACTACCAAAAAATGCGTTCACCCGCGGGATCCGGATGGCGTCGCTGCCGGCGACCTACGCGGGCCGGACGGCGCTTGGCTTCGGAAAGCGAGTCGGCGGTAAACCCGCCGAAGCAATTGCGGCAGAAATGTCCGCCCGTACGGCTGAACAAATGTTTAAGGTGCTGGGCGAGCTCAAGGGTGGCGCGATGAAACTCGGCCAAGCTATGAGCGTTTTTGAAGCCGCACTCCCCGAAGAATTCGCAGCTCCATATCGAGCCATGCTCACCAAACTGCAGGACTCCGCCCCCGCAATGCCGACCAGCGCTATTCACAAAATCTTGGCCGAGGAACTCGGTGAAGATTGGCGTGATCGATTCATTGAATTTAATGACCAGCCTGCTGCGGCGGCATCAATTGGCCAAGTCCATAGGGCAATCTGGCATGACGGGCGTGTTGTTGCCGTCAAAGTGCAATACCCAGGCGCCGATAAAGCACTCATAGCTGATTTGAATCAGATGATCCGCATGGGAAAACTCTTCGCTGGCTGGATTCCAGGGCTTGACATCAAGCCACTACTTGAGGAGTTAAAAGAGCGAGCCATCGAGGAGCTTGACTATCTTCTCGAGTCACAGAATCAACGGGCGTTTGCGGTTGCATTCGAAGGTGATCCTGATTTTCACATTCCCCATGTTCTCGCAGCAGCCCCACATGTTTTAGTCAGTGAGTGGATTGATGGTCGCCCACTATCAGACATCATCAAGCAGGGAACACGGGCTGAGCGTGATCGTGCCGGTTTGCTTTATGAGCGGTTCCTATTAGCCGGTCCCTCGCGGGCAGGGCTTTTGCACGCTGACCCTCACCCCGGCAACTTTCGGATTACAGCCGAAGACAAGTTATGCGTTTTGGATTTTGGCGCTGTATCTCGGCTGCCTGACGGCTTACCCGTTGCGATGGGAACCCTCCTGCGAATTGCCCAGAGTGGAAATGCAGAAGACGTACTTGAGGGATTGCGCGCTGAAGGGTTTGTGAAACCCAATATTGACGTCGACGCCGATGCGGTTCTGAGTTACCTCGAACCCTTTGTTGAGCCAACTCGCTATGAAAGTTTTCACTTCAATCGTGACTGGATCCGCGGGGAATTCGTCAGGATCAATGACATGAAAAGTCCTGACTTCACCATTGGGCTCAAAATCAATCTGCCGCCCTCCTATGCACTGATCCACCGGGTATGGATGGGAAGTATCGCGGTGTTGTGTCAACTCGATGCCAACGTTCCCGTACTCGCGGAACTCAACGCCTGGGTACCTGGCTTTATGGTTGAAAACATTACTGCTGAACGTGAATAATTTCCAAAAGTTGCTCACCGTACTCAGTTAGTTTTGCGGGGCCAACTCCAGGAATTGCTGAAAGTTCGTCGAAATCGCGTGGCATCAGTTCAGCCATTGCGGTCAGTGTCGCGTCAGTGAAAACAATGTATGCGGGAACGTTTTTTTCTAGTGACCTTTCCTTGCGCCACGCTCGCAAACTTTCAAAAATCAATTCATTGGGTTCTCCGGGACATTTTTGGCAACGACCAATTGTTCGTTCAGAGGGAGTCACCAGTCCCTTACCGCATACTCGACAGGGTTTAGGCCCCGTTCTTTTACGGTTGTGTGTGACTTGAGAACTGCCCCGCACAACCGAACCGGCAACGCCAATTCCTCCGTCAACACTTGCACCTTCCAAGCCTTGCGGCTCAGGTACAAAAAACCTGCTCAAGGATCGGTTCGCTTTCCCACCAGGGGCCCGCGACTTACCCCAGCTCACCTCAAGAATTCGAGCCGCACGGGTAACTCCAACATAAGCCAGTCGTCTTTCTTCATCAACGCCATCCTCAGAGTCGGCATAGGACAGGGGAAGCAACCCTTCACTGCAACCCACGAGAAAGACGACGGGCCATTCCAATCCTTTTGCCGAATGGATCGAGGCGAGAGTAACTGCATCTGCTGTGGGTGCATGTTCAACTGATGCTCGAGCATCAAGGTCTGCAATGAAATCGCTCAGTGAGGTATTGGGATCCGTTTCCTCAGCCATGGTCATCAATGCCAGTAACGACTCCCACTTTTCGCGAACCGCCCCGCTACCACGGGGGGCCTGCGGACTCCACCCGGTTCCTGAAAGAACATCACGGACATGTTCAGCAAGGTTGGTCGGAGATAGTCCCGTGTTTTTTGCATCCCCTCGCAAGAGCGTCAAAGCCGATTTGACTTCGGGTCTTTCGAAAAAACGTTCGGTGCCGCGCAGCACGAGTGGGATATTCAGATTCGTGAGTGCTGTTTCACATTCAGCAGACTGCGCGTTGATTCGAAAAAGAATAGCAATATCGGATGCCGCGGTTCCCGAATCGATAAGTTCTTTAATCGCCTGAGCTACATTTTCTGCTTCATCGTGGTCATCGGCGTAAGCCGAGATTCTGGGAGCTACGCCTGATTCTTTCTGGGAACGCAGCACCAACGCCTTGGTTCGCGTATCACCGTTAATAACCGCATTGGCCATCTTCACAATTTCCGGGGAACAGCGATAACAACGAATCAATTCAATTTGGGTCGCGCTGGGGTAGGTCGCAACAAAGTCGAGCAAGTACTTCGAGCTCGCGCCTGTGAAGGAATAGATCGTCTGGCTGGGGTCCCCCACCACGCATAGATCATCTCGTTCACCGACCCAGAGGTCCAACACGCTTTTTTGTAATGGATTTACGTCTTGGAATTCGTCAACGGTGAACCACCTGTAGGCCGAATGCACTGCGGTAGCAATGTCAGGACGGGAACGAATTGCGGCCGACATCAGCATCAAAATATCGTCGAAGTCCAAAAGATTACGCTCTTTTTTGAGGCTCTCATATGAGTCCATAACTTTGGCAAGGGTCGCGACGTCGATCGCAAAGTCACGTTTCGCTTTGTGGATCAGGGCTGAATCCATCATGTTGGACTTGCACCACTCAAGATCACCACTGACATCACGCACCAAAGCTGTGTCACTATCGACTTTGCAATGGGACAAGGCGCGAGCAACTATCGGGGCCTTACTCGACATGAGTTCCGGGAATGCTGTCCGCGAAAGTTGTGGCCAAAAGAATCGAAGTTGACGTAGTGCTGCAGCGTGGAAGGTGCGTACCTGTGCACCTTGGACGCCAAGACCCCTAAGCCTGTGACGCATTTCCCCGGCTGCACGATTGGTGAATGTCAGTGCGAGGGTGCGCTCAGCTTCACTGGATCCCGTTGCAACCGAGTACGCAATGCGGTGGGTGATCGCCCTTGTTTTACCGGTACCAGCACCAGCGAGAACCCGAACCGGGCCACTCACTGCTAGAGCAACCTCGCGTTGCTCAGCATCCAGGCCCGTCAAGATGTCCTGTGCGCGCTGCTCTGAATCCACTCGCTGATCCTGTCATGGGGATCTGACCCTCTCGCACCAACTCCGGCGCACCCGTAGGCTTGCCTTATGAGCGAGGCATCTTCAGTAATTATGTACAGCACGGAGTGGTGTGGCTATTGCCAGCGCCTTAAGGCCCAGATGAAGCGGGCAGGAATCGAGTACACCGAGGTAGACATTGAAGTTGACCCCGAGTCTGCGGCTTTTGTCGCCTCCGTCAATGGTGGCAACGAGGTCGTTCCCACACTTAAATTTCCCGATGGAACCACGTTGACCAACCCACCTATCGCCGACGTAATTGCCAAGATGGCGGTTTAACAATCTTTATTGGCTAGCGAAATGACGTGTTGCTGGGTAGCTTTTCTCCATACCAACGGGTGATCAGTTGGTGGGCAATGCTCACTCGTGGTGGCAGGTGCATTTTCTGGGTTTCACACAATTCCCGTACTTGCTTTCGGTCGTACCAGTGGGCTTCAACAATTTCCTCACCATCAACACAAATGTCAGTATTGAGGGCCCTAGCTTGATAGCCCAGCATTAGCGAGTTGGGAAATGGCCACGGCTGGCTCCCCAGATAATCAATACTTTCAGGATTGATCCTAATTCCAGATTCTTCGTATATTTCGCGGATAACGGCTGCTTCGGCCGGTTCGCCCGCTTCAACAAACCCGGCGAGAACCGACACCCATCCTTCTGGCCAGCGACTTTGCCGCGCAAGCAATACGCGGTCATCAGGGTCACTCACTAAAACAATCACGGCTGGGTCTGTTCGTGGAAAATGGATTGAGTCATCGGTTGGACAACGCCTGGTCCAGCCAGCCTCATGTTGCACAGTGTGCGTGCCACACCGCGGGCAGTGGGTATGCGTGACATTCCAATTGTCTAAAGCCACCGCAGCAACTAACAATCCGGCATCACGGTCACTCAACAGTGACCCGCTGGCGCGCAAGTTCAACCACGAGTCAGGCTCATGGGTTGAAACGAAGTTGGCATCGACGCCGACGCCAAAGAATGCAACATCACCTTCGCGACCGAGAAAATAGGTCAACGAATCCTGCGGGATTTCCTCGAAGGTGAAGAATCGAAGGTCCTTCTCATTGACGGGCGAACATGAATTATTCACGCAAATGAACAACGTGGCTGGATCCTTCAACGCTCCCGCAATCCACTCAGGATTATTGCGCAATTCCGCACTTCGATCAGTCGCGCTGCGGGACAGTAATAAATCGGCCAGTATCGGCGAATGTGACATGGAATCCTCTCAACAGAGGTCAACCTACCCTCTGATTGCGCCGTGAGCGCATAGGGTTTAGACGTGAACGTGTTCATCAGACAGCTGACCGGTATTCGACTCGTCGCTGCGGTCTGGGTTTTGCTCTATCACTCACAAGCCCAGCTAGATGCAATTGGACTCATGGACATACCGGTCCTGCCCGACTTCATACGCATAGGTCGACTCGGAGTTGACTTGTTTTTCGCCCTATCCGGATTTATTTTGGCTCATACCTATCTCAATTCATTGGGCGAACGCCTCAAAGCGAAGAAATCACTCAGGTTTTGGTGGCTTCGGCTAGCCCGCATCTACCCCGTGCATCTGGTCATGCTCTTCGTTGCGGGATTTGCCATCGTGGCTCAATCCATCGTTACCGGTGAAGAAATCAATCGAAGTTGGCTCAATCCGTGGGACTTCATTAAGAATCTGTTGCTCATCCAAGAGTGGGGTTCAGATCCCCAAAGGGGTTGGAACTTTGTTGCCTGGTCCCTCTCAATGGAATGGCTTGCCTACCTGCTTTTCCCACTGATGGCACTTGTGCTTTGGCGGATGCACAAGCATTTGCCCACTTGGGCGCTCGGTCTTTTCTGGTTGCTCACGCTTGCCCCGCTGGTAATTTACGGACTGGGAACGACCGATCCGTATTACATGGATAGTTGGGGTTCTACCTACCGCGTCCTCACCGCATTTGTTGCAGGTGCGGTCTCCTATTTGATTGTTGATCGACTTCGCGACTCTGACCGCACGGCATCAGTGTGTGACGTTCTCGCCTTTGTGCTACCAGCTGTTGTCGTTGCCGGCTCTGTGTTCCTCGCATGGCTTCCCGCTGCTGCCGCACCAATTACTTCCACGGATCCAGATGCAGAACCGCTACCTCCCTACTTCCACCTAGTCTTGGTTCCCGTCCTCGTCGCCTGGATCGGTGTACTTGCACTCTCTCGCCGGGGAATGTCTAACTGGCTAGCAACCAAAATCATGGTGTTTGGTGGGTTTATTTCTTACTCGCTGTACATGACACATCTGGTGTGGTTCGGTCTATGGCGCGCGGGCATGAATGCACTTGGGATCGATGGTGGCGCTCTCTATGCACTGGCAGTTGTGATTCTCCTTGGAATGTCTTTTGTGATTGCTTATGTAATGTGGCGTTTCATTGAAGAACCTGCCCGAGTGAAAATGCGCAACTGGATTGGGGTCCGCCCAACACCAACGGAAGAAGCGGGTGAAGCGATCGTTGAGTCGACCGATCCCAAGACTGCTAAACCAATTGACGTTCCAGATCGCGAATAATTTCGTCAGTGTCCACCGCAAGTTCAGTCCCCAGTGACAACATCACGAATGCAGTGTCAACATCTCGCCAATCAACTCCAGCAATGCGCGCCCACGCTAGCCGGTAGAAGGCAAGTTGAGCCGGATCCAAGTGCTCGGTCCCACCCGTTTTCCAGTCGACGACTAGATATCGGCCATTTACCTCAAATACGGCATCGATGTAACCGGTGATCGAACGGCCCGAGATAGTCAAAGCGAATTGCTGTTCAACGGCGGCCGGAGTCAGTTGGGCAAATCGACTCGCTAAAAATGCCTCTTTGAGTTTGCGGGTAATTGCGGTGTCTTTGGTTCCAGAATCCAATGCACCTTCGAGTTCATCCCAGTCAAAAAGGGTTTGCATTCCAAAATAGTTCTCGATGAAGGCGTGAATTTCGGTGCCACGAGCAGCGACATAATTGGGTTTACGTGGCATGGGTCGCGCAAGTTCCACCGCGAAAACTTCCGGCTCGTGCATTGCACGCAACATGGAACTCGCGCCCAAACTTCTCGGCAATGACACTTTGCGAATAGGTGACTCCAAACGAGCACGTTCACTATTGACCGCCGCGAGTGATTGCACCCAAAGGGCCGCTGTGGCTGACTCGGTGGGTGTTAAACCATCACGGCTCACATAATCACCCACATATTCGGACTCCGCAATGAGCTGTTTCACAATGCTTTGTGGAACTTGCGTTGGCCAGGACAACTCTTGGGTATCTTGCACCCGCTCGGGGCGATCCCCTTCTGGTTCTGGAGCCCAAAACGGAATATGTGCGCTGGTGCCGGCCAGTAGGTTGTGAGCTGCGGCGAGAAATGGGTGCGGGCCATGTGGTCTCTTCCAATTCACTCCCCACCAACTTCCGCTCAAAGTCAATGAATCTTTGGCGCGGGTAAATGCGACATAGGCCAACCGCTCATTGTCACGATCTTTGAGTGCATCAAAGTGTGCAAGATAGTTCTTTTTGAAATCTGATTCAGAAAGTTTAGTTAGCGTGTAATCCGGGAAGTCGGCAATAGGCGCTGGTGCATCTTGGCGTAGTGGCCAGGGAGCCATGGTGGCATCACTACTCCAATTACTTCGCGCTCTTCCTCCTGGGAAAGCTCGATCACTGAGGTTGGGCAAGTAGACGTGCGAGTACTCGAGACCCTTGGCTTTGTAAATCGTGATGAGTTGAACCGCACTTTTTTCTACGGGTTGTTCAAAATCAAGACTGATATCAAATCTTTCAATGTCATTGAGGCGAGAAATGAATGCACCCAAGGACACTCTGCCATCAATATCGTTGAAGTCGGCTGCGAGATTGATGAGTTCATTGATCACGACTGCGTCATTTTCATTAAGTTGGGCCTGAATATCTATTCCCGTCTTGCGAATCACTCGACCCATGAATTCCAGCAGGGGCTCCCCCGCGTGGGAGCGTAGTGACCGGATTTGCTGCGCCATAGCGCCAAATCTTTCAATCGCACCGGTCGAGTAGCGATCAAGCTCACCAAGATCAAAGAGTGCATCAGAGAGGGACACGACATCTACTAAATCAATACCTTCAACCGCTGCCTCAAGAGCTTGTTCAATGTTTTCAGCATTGACTCGTCCTTGTGACTTGGCGAGCTCGCCCGCACGGGCACCCAACGCGGCCAAATCTCGTGCACCTATGCGCCACTTAACCCCACTAGCCCAACGCACAAAGGATGGATTAGCAGTTGGCTCGTGGATGATCTCCAGTATTGCCCGCAGATCCATGACGAGGGGTTGTGAAAGCAAACCGGCCGCTGAATGCAACTGCACGGGCACTCCGCGCTGTTGCAGAGCCTCGCGCATACGCAGCAGTGGATTCCCGGTTGCGGCCAAAACGGCAATATCTTCATCGAGTCCAGCAGCGCTTATTGCACCGTGTTGAATGGCAATCTGATCAGCCATCCAGTTCATTTCTTCGTCTGCAAAGTCAAAAAGTGCCAAAGTGACTTCACCCTGAATATCACGCGTGGGATCCAAGCGTTGAACTTTTGGGTGTTCGGCCCGCAAATTTTCCGAGATCAGATTCGCCAATTCAAGAATCTGCCAACCCGAGCGTCGATTGGCCGACAGTGGATATACGGGGGCATCTTGTTTATCCACATTCTGGAATTGTTGAGGGAACTTATTGATGTTGTCAACACTGGCGCCCCGCCAACCATAAATCGCTTGGCATGGATCCCCGACCGCCGTTACGGGGAAGCCATCAGAAAATATTGTTTCTAAAAGAATTCGTTGACTAATCGACGTGTCCTGGTATTCATCGAGTAAAGCAATAGAAAAACGTGACCGAATTTCCTTTGCCACGTGGGGGAATTCAATAACTATTTTATTGGCAAGCCTTACTTGATCAGAGAATTCAATGAGCTCACGTGAGTCTTTCAGTGCCCGCCAATCTTGTACCAGGCGTGAGAGGGCGATTCTTCTCGATGATGTTCGCGAGATCTTTCGCAGCGTATCATTTGAATTCGTCAGTCCGTTGATGAAATTTAATACCTTCTGGTCGTACTCCATAACGGCCGTTGGCCCAATCGCAAGTTCGCTGAGTTCACTGTCGAGGGCTAATAAATCAGAAGTGATTTTTGCTGGACCTACAGGGATCCCGCTGAGATCTTGTTGGGTGTTGCACACAAGTCGATACGCCAATTGCTGGCGCGCACCATCGGTGAGTACATCGGAGCTGAAGTCCCGACCGAGAAGGGCTCCGAATTCTTTGACTATTCCGGATGCAAATGAGTTGTAGGTCAAAATGACGGGATCCCCACCCTCAGTGTCGAAGCTCTGGGGGTACAACCTCGCAAGGTCGGCGATTCGAGAGCGCGCAGAATCCAGTAATTGAGCGGTCGCTTTCGTGGTGAAAGTGAGACCCAGAACCTGTTCGGGTGTGACGTATCCGCTACCGATGAGAAAGGCGATCCGCGCTGACATAGATGTCGTTTTCCCCGATCCGGCGCCAGCCACCATGACGGCAGGTTCACGAGGGGCTTTGACCGCATTCAATTGCTGTTCGGAGAGGGCGAAACCAAGAATCTTTTTAAGATCTACGTCACTGAGTTCATTGTGTGAATTAGTTGTCATCGCTTTCTCCCTCCTCCACCACGCCACGGTTGAAAACATCTGTTGATGTGGTCGGGCACACGCTCTTATAGGAACAGTAACGACAGGAAGGATTCACTTTCGGTGTGAATGATTCGGTGCGAATAATCTCTGCGGCTTCACCAAGTTTCACTTCAATCCACGTGGGCGATTGTGAAAAGTCAATGGCCTCTTGCGGTTGAATTTTTGGTTTCGAGGTATCTACTTTCAACTGGACGAGCGCTGCACCAACGGGGATTTCGTCTTGATTCTGGGCATCCCAATTCAGGTCTGGGTTCTGTTGGTCGCGGAGTAACAATTGATAGATCCCCAACTGACCGTTCTCCGCGATTTCGGCTTTCGTGGGTTGGGTGGCGACGTTTTTGAAGTCGATGGCGACAAGTCGTCCGTCAGTATCTATTTCCACCCGGTCCAAGATGCCGCTGAGTTCAATCTCTTCGCACTCACCATTTGGCGTGACAACCGTGAGTTCAGTTTCGTATCTACCTTCAGCCTGCTTGAAAACTCGCGGTGAAAGATTGTGGTAATCAAGGAAAAGCTCAGCCGCTTTATAGGCCTTGGCCAATTCTGCTTCTGACTGCCATTGCGCTTCAAATGCCACGGCATGCCAGGAATCATTTATCAATTCGCGAATGCGCACTGGATCTTGGTCCAGTTCCTCTTTGGCAACAAACTCAGCGATTGCATGGACAATACTGCCAAATGCCGTTGCTGATCCGCGAGAAACCTTGGCATTCACCTCTCGATCCAAGAACCATTTCAGCGGGCATTGCAACAGCGAGTCCAGTGAACTGCCTGACATGTGAATGGGTAAGTGAGCCGGCCGGACCGGGCGACTGGATTCCGTAAGGGGCGCTAATCCCCACCACGAGGGCGGCCCAACACTTGGCCCCATCTCGTGGAGCACATTTCCCGCGATGGATTTGAGTGATGGACTCGCCAGTGGATCTGCAAGTGTCGTTCGCAGACTTGCCGCAAGCCCCGACCAGCTTGAACGGTTTTTTGGGTAACCGCTCACAGAGTGGGGGGTTACCCCACCGGCGACAACATCGCGAATAAATCGGCTGGGCTGATCCCCACCTTCACTACCTTGGTCAATGCAGGTCAAGGTCAGTAGCACGCGTGCACGCGTACTGGCCACATAAAACAGGTTTCGTTCCTCCCGCAGGAGCGCAACCGGGTTTGTGCCGGGAACCGCGCGCCCCGGACCAATTTCTTCGGCTCGCAATAAACTCCCGCGGGATACGAGATTCGGCCAAATTCCTTCTTCGAGCCCAACCACCCACACGCGATCCCATTCTCGGCCTTTGCTCTGGTGAACGGTCATTACTTGTACAGCATCAGCGCGCAAGCCCCGCGCAGAAACCGGCTCAGCGGGCAAGTTTTGATATCGCAGTTGATTCAGGAAGTTATCAATTCCCGCGTTCGTTCGCTCTGAGAATCGAGTGGCTGTATCAAAGAGAGCAATGATCGAATCAAGGTCGTGGTGCGCGCTTGCACTGTGAGCGAGAGCGGCTTGCTGTAGGCGTTGCGGCCAACCGTGCGAGTGCTTGGGATCGCCACTCCATGCGGTCCACAAAATATCTATGACCGGTTTGTGGCTCGCAATCTCACTTCGAATAAGTGTGATGAGTCCGGTTATTGCTTTTACCCGAGCACCCAACTCTCCAGGAATTTCAGTCGCAGACCCAACTCCAACGATTAATTCACGAATCAATTCTGATGAACTGACATTGGGTTGGGTGGTGCGCAAGACTCGACCAAGGCGACGGATCTCACTCGCATCAAATCCATAGATCGGTCCGGTCAACAGATCCGATACGTCCGAGGCGGTGCTCTGTTGCGGACGGGCGGCTAAGGAAATCAGACCAAGTAGGACCTGTACTGCCGGTTCATCTTTTAATGCAATTTCATCGGTTCCCACGACGACAGGAACACCTGCGCGATTCAGGGCCCGGGTGATCAGCGGAATGTCTGAGCGCGCCCGGCCGATAACGGCGATTGACCTCCAGGGAACGCTCTCAGTCATGTGGGCACTAAATATGTCTTCCGCTACGAATGCTGCGCGTGCGTTTCGGGAGGAGTATTTCTTGACAACCACCGAACCCGTGTCAACAAAAAAGTCTCCGTAACCAACTTGTGCCATAGCGCCCCCGGCAAAGGGTGCCGTGGCAGCAGCAGCAATTTCGGGTCCAAACCGCCAGCCACCATTAAGTTCATGAACTTTCGAATGTGAAAATTCCTGCGCAAACCCGGTAGCCATGTCAGTTTCTGATCCTCGGAAACCAAAAACACTCTCATGTGGATTACCAGCAGCGACGAGCACCTGAGCTTTCTGGGCGAGTGCGGAAAGGAGTTCGCGGTGTAGCGGGCCAACTTCTTGGTACTCATCCACGTATATATGCGTGATTCGTGAAGTTACCGGTGATTGCGGTGCCAAGGAAATCGCTTCCAGCAATAGAGAGTTGTAATCCATGACATTCTCCAGAGCCATAACTTCAGCGTCATTAGAGGCAATATGTCCCGCAACTACCCACTCGGGCCGATCGAGTTGTTTACCCAATGCAATCAGATCTGCTCCACTTAAATGCAGTTCCTTCAGTCGGGCAATGACATTACGCACTTCCCGCGCAAAACTTTGAGTAGTGGCGGCGCTTCGAAGTGAGGCCGGCCATTGACTCGTTGCGCCAATATCCGATGAACCCGGTTGATCTGAGAGCAAACCTTTAATGAGGTCACGGATCCGAGCATCTTCCTCGGCACCGGAAAGCAGTTTGGGTAATTCCCGTGAATCGGGCTGAACTATTTCGGGGGCGCCCATCACGATCGAGTAGGCCAATGAGTGAAATGTGCCGATATACGGGAGGACGGTGTTGTTCACCTGCCCAGCGAGCTTCTCGCGGAAGTCGCGAACGGCTAATTTCCCGTAGGTCAGAATCAAGATTTGGTTGGGTGAAACTCCCCCACGAAGAACTTTGGCGGTGGCAGCGAGCAGTGTTGTCGTTTTCCCTGAGCCGGCCGAACCGATGACCAGATTGCGTCCCGAATCGAGATTGACCACAGCATCCTGGGCCGCATTGGCCAATATCGCCTCTGGCGCGCTCAGATCTGTATCCAGTTCCCAACGCATGGACTATGAATACCATGTTTGGCTGACAAATCTGCCTGACAAACCCCCGAAACGTTGAACGGGCATCTTGGGTTGGCCTATTGCAGAGTCGTATTGCATCGAAGGGGGAGGCCTGTGACACGATCACCCCGTGGCGCCCGAACCGGATTCAGGAATTGAGACGCAGTTCACCATTGCTGGTCCCATTCCCTATATCCCCCAAGACACTGCCCAAGATTCCGGCAGGGCCCACGGCTCAAGCCCAACCGTGGACCCGGTCGTCATCGATGACGGAGCCATCAAGAAAAGAATTCGTCGTCCACTTGATCTTGTTCGTTTCGTTGTGGCGCTTGCTTTGGCTGCCGGAACTATCGCACTTGGCTATTTCGCAACAAGTACAACCGCTGGCCTAGATACCGACATTGAAGGCGGTGTGGCCCTCCTTCCATCTCTGGTTGTGCTCGCTCTGAACATCGTTGGTGGTATCGGATCATTGGGTCTACCCATTGCGGGCTCCATCAACTTAATTGTGCGTCGGCGTTTTCGACAGCTTTTTGATGCCCTGGTGGCACTGTTCCTCGCTGTGACCGTGTTATCGGTCGTAGCCATCGTGATAGGTAACTTGGACAACACTCGACTACTTGTCGCCATGGCGGGTTCGACCAGCAGCACGAGTGGTTCTACCGCCCCCATCCTTGGCGGCATCCTTGCTTTCATCACTGTTGCGCGACTGATGGGTCGGCGCCCGTGGAATGTTCTCTCCAGTCTGGTCGTAGTGTCACTGATTTTGGTCACGGTGCTCAGTTCTGGGATTGCTCTTGCTGGAATTGGCTTTTCACTGGCGATCGGCTGGGCGATTGGTCTATTGACCCGTTACGCCCTTGGCACCACGACAACTCGGCCCAGTGGCGCTGCAGTTGCCGCAGCTTTAGAGCGTGGCGGTTATCCCGTCACCCAACTGCGGATCGACAACCTCACCAGCCGCGGACGCCGCTATTCGGCGACAACCAGAAATGGTGACACTCTGCGAATCAGTGTTCTTGACCGAGACCTTGAAGGCGCCGGATTGGTTAATGCTGCCTGGACAAGTCTTCGGTTGCGTGATGAACCGGGAAAAGGTGCATTCAACCTGCGTAAAGCAGTTGAACACTCTGCCTTGATCGCCTACGCCGCGCAGGCGGCCGGCGTTCCCGCTCCCCGCCTACTACTCACCACTGAGGTTGGCCCCGATTCGGTCGCGCTCGTTTTCCAGCACATCCCGGGAATACCATTTGATGAACTTGCAGATATCAGTGATAGCGAGTTGGAAAGTTCGTGGCGAGCCATCAGAACACTGCATGAACACCAAATGAGTCACCGAGCCTTGTCGGGTCGACACCTGCTACGCGGGGCCGATGATTCAACGTGGTTACTCGGCATGGATCAAGGATCAATTGCAGCAAGTGATGTAGCAATGCGTTTGGACCTTGCTGAATTATTGTGTTCATTGGCAATGCTGACATCGGTTGACCGCAGCGTTGATTCCGCACGGCGGGTGCTTGGCAGTGACGCGATAGCGCGGGCGCTTCCCGCACTGCAACCTGTTGCCCTTTCTTCCAGCACCCGCAAGGCACTACGTAAGCACAAAGGCATGATCGTTGCCCTGCGTGATGCAATCGTTGAATTGCGACCCGATGCCGACATGGAACAAATCCAATTCCAACGGATTAAACCTCGAACCCTGGTCATGATCGTGGTGGGAACAATCGCCGGTTATGTCTTACTTTCCCAACTCACCTCGGTTGACCTTGCGACCCTGTTTAGCACCGCTCAATGGTCATGGGTGGCTGCGGCACTTGGATTCAGTTTGATTACCTATGCGGGTGCCGCCTGGTCGCTCTCCGGCTTTGTCCCCGAGAGGTTGTCATTCGGAAAAACTGTTTTGGCTCAGGTTGCCGGCGATTTCGCCACGTTAGTTTCACCGCCAACATTGGGCGCGATCGCAATCAATGTGCGTTTCCTCCAAAAATCTGGACTGCACCCAGCACTTGCCGCGGCCAGTGTCGGCGTCTCCCAGGTCGCTGCCTTCGCGACTCATATTCTCCTGTTGCTCGCATTTGGTATTGCCGCAGGAACTCAAGCAGACTTCACATTTGATCCCCCCGTTTGGGCGGTAGTCGGTGTGACCGCAGTTGCCGTAATCCTTTTGGCACTGCTGGCCGTGCCGGCCGTTCGACGCGAGATTAGTAAAAGAATCGGTCCGCTTATCAAGGAAGTGATCCCCCGACTTGTCACGATTGCTCAGCGACCAACCAAATTACTTGAAGGCATTGGTGGAATTCTTCTTCTCAATATTGCCTACATTGCCGTGCTCTATTCCTGCGTTACCGCTTTTGACGGCAATTTGAGTATCGCGGTTGTTGCTGTCGTCTACCTCGCCGGTGCCACAATCGGTCAAGCGGCTCCAACTCCCGGTGGCCTCGGAGCGGTTGAAGCAGCCCTCGCCGCAGGACTCACCGCCGCTGGCCTTGACGCCGGATTGGCTGTTTCTGCGGTGTTGCTCTTCCGCTTGGTGACTTTCTGGCTGCCCACAATTCCTGGTTACTGGTCCTTTACCTACCTCACAAAAAAGAACCTGCTTTAGGCATCAGGTGTGGGGCGAGCCACCCAATCGAGATAACCGCCGCCGTAATGCTTGACTCCGGAATGCCCTTGTTTGGCGAGCTCGTGCAACAAATGCTCGGAACGAACCCCGGCTTGGCAATACACAATTACTTCCCCCGAAAGTGCATCCGGTTCAAATGTTGAAAGGGGCATATTGATTGCTCCAGGAATGTAACCATGGAAGAGTTCGTATTCCTCTCGAATGTCAACCAAGGTGAAATCAGTTTCACCATGCTCCCGCATCCGCAGAAGTTCAATCAGTTGCTGCCGGGTCACCGTGTCCGAACTCATCCCGCTTGAGCCACCAAATTTCGTAGGACCCTGAGTCCAACTGACAGGGTGGCTAGGTCCGCTTCCTCTACTTGCAGAATTTCGTCAAGTGTTGCTCTGGTTCTAGCGATCCCCTCAGTGCGTTGCTCCTCCCATTGACTTATCCGAGTTGATGCTTCCCCAACTTGTGTCCCCCGGTAAACCCGGCCGGTGAGTTCAGCAATCACGGAATATAAGTCCGACCGCAGTGCCTGGCGCGCCAATGAAGTCCAACGATCTCCCCTTGGTAGGGCCGAGATCTGAACAAGTAATCGATCAATGTCAAAACGTTCGGAGAGGGCGAAGTACAAACTAATCACGTCACTCATATCGGCATTCAGCGAACTCGCCAACTTCGTGATGTCCAAAAGGGTGAAAACGTCAAGGCCACTGGCTGCGCGGTCGGCTAAATCCTTGGGCGCCCCAGCATCAACGAATCGCTGCGACAACCTTTCAAACCGTTCCGACTCCTGACCCTTTAAGGCTTGAGGCACACCCCCGGCGTACTGCGCCACGTTGTTTGTGAAAGTTGAAATCTCGGATTCAAGCTCAATCCCAGAGCCCCGATTTTGTAGGAACCAACGAGCAGATCGATCAAGAAGTCGGCGAACTTCGAGGTGCAGCACGGTTCGAGCACTCGCAGGGACATCTTCGGGAAGTGTATTGATCCAACGCCACAGGTCCCTAATCCCGAAGACTTCCATCGCCGCGAATGCCGCCTTGACCACCTCAACCGTAGTGGACCCGGTTTCTTCAACCGCGCGAAAAACAAAAGTGATCCCACCGATGTTTATCAATTCATTCGCCATCACGGTGTTTGCAATCTCTGAACGAAGCAAATGTGACTTTATTTCCTCGCAATAACGATCTTGGATTTCTTTCGGAAAATACTCGATTACAATCTGATCGCACCAAGGGTCATTACCCAGACCCACCGCGTTGAGTTCTTTTGTAACCTGAATTTTGGCGTAGGCCAACAAAACCGCCAATTCAGGTGAAGTGAGCCCTTCTCCGGCCAACCGCCTTGTTTCCAACTCCGCGTCGTCGGGTAGGTACTCCAATGCCCGACTGAAAAGTTCCTGGCGCTCTAGTTCCCGAATCATCCGTTGATGTACCTGAATCAGTCTCGCAGATCCAGCACGAGAGTTGGAGAGCACGACATTTTGATTGAAATTGTCCGCTAAGACCAAAGTCGCCACCGACTCGGTCATGCTATGGAGGAGCTCGTCACGCTTTTCCATAGTGAGCGCGCCGCTTGCTACCAACGGGGCGAACAGAATCTTTAGATTCACTTCGTGATCGGAGGTGTCAACCCCAGCAGAGTTGTCAATAGCATCCGTGTTGAGTCGAACTCCACTTCGAGCAGCCTCAACTCGGCCAAGTTGAGTCATCCCAAGATTGCCACCCTCGCCGACTACCTGGACACGCAACTCGCCGCCGTTGACTCGAATTGAATCATTTGTTCTGTCACCTACGTCAACATTCGTTTCCGTGCTGGCCTTGACGTAAGTTCCGATTCCGCCGTTCCACAAAAGCTGGGCGGGGGCTTTGAGAATCGCATTAATGAGCTGATCCGGCGTACACGAACCTGCTTCGATATTGAAATCGAGTGCATCTTTAATCTCCTGAGTAAGAGCAATGCTTTTCGCTCTACGATCGAAGACACCACCACCATCTGAGATCAATTCCGTGTTGTAGTCCGCCCATGAACTTCTGGGTAGCTCGGCCAATCGTTTTCTTTCCACAAAGCTTACTGCAGCATTCGGACTTGGATCGATAAAGATATTTCTATGGTCGAATGCAGCAACCAGCCTTATGTGTTCGCTGAGCAGCATCCCGTTGCCAAAAACGTCACCGCTCATGTCACCAATACCGATAACCGTAAAATCTTGCCGTTGGGTGTCAATGTTCATCTCGAAAAAGTGCCGTTTGACGGATTCCCACGCACCGAGTGCGGTGATTGCCATTGACTTATGGTCGTAACCGGCAGAACCGCCGGATGCAAAAGCATCACCCAGCCAGAAATTCTCCTCGATGGCAATTGCATTCGCGATGTCAGAAAAACTTGCTGTTCCCTTGTCTGCTGCAACAACCAAATAGGAGTCATCACGATCGTGGCGGACAACACCGATGGGTGGAATGACAACAGAGTCGACAATATTGTCCGTTACTGAGAGCAGCGCCCTGATGAAGTCTTGATAGGCGCCAATTCCTTCATTCATCCATGCTTCCCGGTCCACAGCGGGATCTGGTAGCTGCTTGGCGAAAAACCCACCCTTTGCCCCAGCGGGAACAATCACGGCGTTTTTCACTTCCTGAGCCTTGACCAGCCCAAGGATTTCCGTTCGGAAGTCCTCGCGTCGATCACTCCAGCGCAAACCGCCACGAGCAACAGCACCGAAACGCAGATGCACTCCCTCGACCCGCGGGGAATAAACCCAGATTTCATGTGCCGGCTTGGGCAATGGAAGATCGTTGATCATCATGGGCGCCAATTTGAATGCCAGGGTTTGCGCTCCCGTGAAATAGTTTGTCCGCATCGTGGCCTCAAATAGGGACCAAAACAGACGCAGAATCCGATCGTGATCCAATGAAGGAACTAGTGCAAGGAGTGCCTCAAATTGCTCGCGGGCGGAATCAGACTCCCTCTCCCGATCTCCGGTAAACGCAGGATCAAATCGAACCCGGAAGAATTCGATAAGCAAACGAGTGATCTCAGCATTTCCCACAATCACTGACTCGATGTAATCCTGGCCGAAAGTAGAACCGATCTGTCGAATGTAACGTGCATATGCTCGAATCAGTTTGGCGTCTTGCCACGTTAAACCTGCTCGAGTGACTAAGGCATTGAATACATCACTTGCTATTTGACCATGCCAGGCTGATTCAAATGCCGATTCAAATCGGGTGAATAGTGTTTCCGCACCATAAATTTCCCCCTTTGGGAGAACCAGACCAAAATCGAGGATCCATGCCGGTACGCGATCGGTTCGCGTAATCTCATAGGGATGCTCGTCCAAGACTTCCACACCAAGGCGCTCGAGAATCGGCAAGATTTTGGTCAGCGGCATTGCTGATCCCACCCGAATCACCTTAAATCGCAGTTCGCGAGAGTCACTGGCGACCGGCGCATAGAGGTTGAGTGACAGCTCACCCGGCTCAAGTTGTTCAATGATCAAGGCATCACTCACGCCTACGCTGGGATCAAAGTCCCCTTTATAACCTTCCGGAAAAGCATCCGCATAAACGGGAATGAGCTCGGAGTTGTTTCCAGCCAAGACAAGTGACTGATACTCATCCATCCAACTCCGACTGGCACTGGTTAATCTCACTTCGAGTTCCCCCAGATCTGGGCGAGCAATTTCGACTCCACTGGGCATGTGAATTACGTAATGCAATCTCGCTAACACCGACTCGGAAACGCGTGCACTGTAATCCACGCTAACTCCCCCAAAGGCTTCCCGCAAAATACCTTCCAAGCTCAGTCGGACGGCTGTCGTATACCGGTCTCTGGGGAAATAAACCAGCGCTGAAACGAATCTTTCATAGGGGTCGTAACGGGTAAACAATTTTGTTTGACGCCGTTCTTGTAACTTCAAAACCGATTTCGCGATCTGATTGAGTTGGTCAACATCCATTTGAAAAAGTTCATCACGTGGATAGGTATCCAAAAATTCTTCAAGGTCTTTCGCGCTGTGGGATCCGGTAACGAAATCAAGTTTTCTTTCGACATTTAGATGCTTTGCACGCAAGACGGGAATGTCAGTGACCCTGTTTGAATACGCTCGACCGGCAAAAAGTCCGAGAAAACGCCTCTCACCAATAACATTTCCTTGGCTGTCAAATTTCTTGACACCGACATAATCTAAAAATGCTGGTCGGTGAACAGTTGATCGGGAATTTGCTTTACTCAACACTAAAATAGTTTTCTCCCGAGCCTTGGCTCGCACGGCGGGTGGCAAGATTGAAAAACTCTTCGAGTTTTTTTCGTCAGGGCTTTCCCGTAAAATACCCAAACCTGAACCAGGGACTGGCCGCAATGCATCCTCGCCATCTTGTACAACTAAGTCGTATTCGCGATACCCAATAAATGTGAAACTTTCCTGGGTCAACCACTCAAGAAATGCAATCGATTCGACAATTTCATCTGGGTCAACACCTAAAGGTGGTAGACGACGCAGATCATCGGAGACTTCAATGGCTTTTGTTCGCATTGAGCCCCAGTCATTCACACACTTGCGAACATCGTTGAGGACCCGCTCAACCCCAGCAACAAGTTCAACGAGATTATCAGAGATGAAGTCCCGCTCGATATGAATGCGCATCCAAGATTCTGCAGTCATCCCTTTTTTGATTTCATCAACGTCAAGGTCATGCACTTCAGTTAACTGATGCCTCTCATCACGAGTTACAGCAAAGAGCGGATGTGCGAGCAGTTGAATTGCTCGACCTTCACGCGTTAGCTCTGAAGTGACCGAGTCAACCAAGAAGGGCATGTCATCTGTGACTATTTCGATAACCGAGTAACTCACTCCCGGTAGATCCGGGGTCCATGCCCGAACCATCGTTTTCCCGTGCATTCCATTTGGTCTGACACTGGCCCATACCACCATCTCTGCGGCTTGCTCAATTGCAACCGGATCACTTGCTTCAAAACCCAAATCTGTACGGGACTGATCCTTAAACAGTCGCCGAGCAACCAGGTCGACTAATCCTGGGACCGACGCGCGTGGGGAGCTCACTCCCTTAGGCTAGCCGTGAAAAGCGATCCAAGTATAGAGGAGATGAGATTTACATGCCCACCTCGTTTGAGTACACCCAAAATTTCACTGGTAGTCCATCTGATGTTTTTTCAGTGCTTTCCCAAGAAGAATTCATCATGGCGAAATGCGACGCAACCGGTTCACTCTCGACCCAGGTCAGGGTAAGTCAAGACATAGACAGTCAGGTAGACACCCTGACGAGCATCCGAGTACTGCCTGCGGACTTGCCAGCACCGGCTAAATCACTCGTCGGGGACACAATTACCGTCACGGAGACCCAGGTGTGGAGTGCGCCAGGCCCAGACGGTGGTCGAACGGCAACCGTCACCGTTGAATTCTCTGGCCCCATGGGCTTTACCGGAACCCTAGAACTCGTCCCAACCCCAGCAGGTAATTCAACAATAACGAGTCGTGGCACATTTACTGCCAATGTTCCATTTATCGGTGGCAAAATCGAGAAAGTGGCCGCCGAACAAACCCAGCGCTATCTCTCTGCCGAAGAGCGCGTCGCAGGCGAGTGGCTCGCGCGCTGACAAGTTACGCGGTTAGACCGTTTGCTTAGCCCAGGTCTTCGGGCTTGTACGCATGGACGTTTGCAGGACCAGTTTCCTTCGGGTTGAATCCATCAAGTTGGTTCCGATCGCGGTTAAGTCCTCTGCCGTCGGGGTGGCAATGAAGACTTGAGCGCCACCCGCTTCAACGGCAGCGATTTCGCTTGCCGCAGTTCGAGCAACGACACCTCGCCACTGGCGCTCTAATTTAGCGGTGAGACTTTTTGGATGATCTGATTCAGTGATCGACATTGGGGCGATTACATACACTTCTTCATAGCCTTCGTGACTAACAACATCAATGCTGGTTGCAGACACCGCACCGCCGTCGACATAAGTGCGGTTACCGATCTTTACGGGTGCATACCAACCTGGAATTGCGCAACTCGCCATAACTGCCTCAGATAATGAGGCATGGGGTGCTCCCGCCCTACCGAATACAACTCGTTTACCGCTTTCGTAGTCCATAGCAACAATCCACACGGCTGGGTGGCTGCCGTCAGCATGTTCCCCCGTTTGTGCCCACTCACCCAGTGGTGAGACCGCGTCAATCAGGTGCCCGACCCGCTCTAGGCTCTTACCGCCCGGTGGTAGCAGTCCCGAAAGCATTGCCGTGAGGGGGAGTTCCCCCAAGTTAAGCAAACCGGAGCCAAACAACTTGGGCGAACCCGGCCTCAAGATGCGTGGCCATCCGGGTCGTGATCCACCGGTTGCCCGCACTGGATTCCATTCGTAACCTGCCAATGGACCGCTGGTCACTTTTTCGTCACCGTACTCCTGACGAAGCTCACCGGTGGTGACCCCACTTGCAATTAGCGCGGCCAAAACGGAGCCAGCGGATGTGCCCACGAGTAATTCACATTCACCCGCGGCGATACCGAGTTCGGCTTCCAGCGCACTTAATGCACCAACAGCCCAAGTTCCACCCAGTACACCTCCACCACCAATGACGATTGCGCGGCGGGGCATCAGGAGGCAACCACCCGAAGGTGTTTCTCACCGGTGGTCCCAGGTGAACTGCTTCGTTGTTCAATTGAAGCACGCAAACCAATGATCGACTCGCGGATGCTTGTTGCAATGACGTCAAGGTCTTCGAGCGCATCCCGATCTGCCATGAGCCCGATGTACAGGCCACCGTTGTAACTCGTCAGCCCAATACTCAAAGCTTGACCGGGTACCAAGGGAACACAGGGATACGAGGAAAGCATTTCTGATCCCGCCGCATACAGCGCGTGCTGCGGCCCGGGAACATTGGTGATTGTTACGTCATATGCTCGACGCGTAAGCGTTGAAGCCATCCGTGCACCCAGTGCATGAACTGAGGCTGGCCCGAATCCTGCAATGTCAATAATCGCGCGCGCACCAAGAAACTCACCGGTTGGGTCAAGGTCAGACATTTGTTCAACAACACTGAGTAGACGGTCAACCGGTTCGAACTGCGCAACCGGCAACTCAATTACATAAGCATTCACTGCGCCGCCCAGCGTTGGTTGCTCAACGCGTGAATCAAGGGATACCGGGACCAATGCATTGAATCTTTCTTGACCACTTGGCATTCCATCGCGTCTGATCAACCAATTCCGCAGAGCTCCTGTGAGAACGGTCAAAATGATGTCATTAACGTTCACGCTTTGACCCGTTAATGCCGATGCGGATTTACGTATTTCTCGTAATTCCTGCAGATCCACATCCACGGAAACGAACCGGCGTTGCGCACCAATCTTGACCTTCAAGGGTGAGCGAGTGCGAAAGCGAGCTAAAGAAATAAGGTCATTTATTGCTGATTGAGCGGCACCCACCGCGCTACCAACAACAGCCTGCGTTCCTGCAACAACTTCGCCGGTGGTGCTCACCGCAAGTTCGAGTGCTGCGGTGGGATGGGTGAAGACCTCAGTAAATGCCGCACTGATTAATTCAATACCTGATGGCTCCGCGGTTGGGCGCCATGAGCTCGGTGGTCCAACGGTGACTTGTGACTCGCTGTCGAAGATCACTTGGGAAATGTCAAGGGCTGCGAGGCCATCGACAAGTGCTTCATGACTTTTGGTGACTATTGCGAATCGTCCACCGGAGAGTCCTTCAATTAAATACATTTCCCACAATGGACGGGTTCTATCCAGCGGCCGACTCATCAGCCTTGCTACCAACTCGTCAAGTTGGTCCCGGCTGCCCGGCTTGGGCAACGCGGATCGCCTCACGTGATAGGAGACATCAAAGGATGTGTCGTCGACCCAGACGGGGCGAAACATGCCCAATGGGATGTCCTTCACCCGCTGGCGGTAACGAGGCACAAAGGCCAATCGGGCTTTGATCAATTTCACCAAAGTTTCGTGATCAAAGCCGGTGTCCGGGGCGGTAAAAATGGACACACTCCCAATGTTCATAGGGGTTTCGGAGCTCTCGATATAGAGAAACGATGCGTCAAGACTGCTCAACCGCTCCATCCCTTAAAGCCCCTTCCTCGCGACGCAAAACCCCGGCAGAACTGCCCAAGGTGCGTATTCGGACATGTTAGTGGCAGAATGTGCAAGTGCCACTTCCCACATGGGTTCGCTTTGTTCGCGCCTCCATAATCATCCCGATTCTTGGTATTTCCCTGCTCGCTGGTCTTCTCATTGGCTTTCTGGCGACTTCGGACTCCCCCAGCGCAACCGCTCAACCGGTCGCGGCCAGCGAAATCGTGGTTGAATCCACCGCGACGCCTACTCCGACACCCACCGCAACTCCTACTCCGACACCCACCGCAACTCCTACTCCGACACCCACCGCAACTCCTACTCCGACACCCACCGCGAAGCCAATCAAGCCCAAGAAACCAAAGCCCGCAACCCGCGAACGCAAAGCCAAAAATGTCCCTGAACGTCCGCTTGATGACAACATTGGTCGACGGATCGTCTATGACAAGGCATTGATGACCGTGTGGGTCATGGATGAATTTGATGAAGTGGTTTACCGCTTCCCCGTTGTCGGACGGTGGGATCGCCCCGTAATGGGGAAATACAAAATATATTCGCAGTCACAACACAGTGGTAATCCCAATTCCAAGGTTACCTTTGATCACATGACGCGATTCGCTTATGGGATGGATGGCAAAACCCCCATTGGTTTTCATAGCATTCCCGAGTATTACAACGGTGAAATGATGCATTCAACCGACCAGTTGGGACTACCCGTTGCTACTGGCGGTTGCATTCGGATGGATGCGAAAGATGCGAAGAAGCTGTACAAGTGGGCTGAAATTGGTGACACGGTCTACGTTCTCCCTTCTCCGTAGAGACGCACTGGCACACTCACCAATTGCTTTCATCAATGCCCCACGGTAATTCAGCTCTCCCAACGTGCTCACTTTTTTGACCATGTCAGTTGCGATCGGGTCGCTGGGCAAGTACCGAACTTCAAGTTCAGGATCAAGTGCGGCACAGATCGACCCAAATTCGCGTTGAACCTGATTCGAGTCTGCTTTGTGGACCGTGTTTACGAGAACACACCTGCGTGCATGTGCAAACAGTGAACCATGTGTGCTGTATGCATTGGCTAGCCTTTGAGCACCTAATGCGTCAGCCCTGGTTACAAGAAACACTTGGTCCGAATTCTCCAGGACCGTTCTTGTTACCACCGTTCGTTGAGGCACCAATGTCGGCGCCAGATTAATCCCGAGCTCGCCATCAATTTCATCAAGGCCAGCGCCAAGATCGATCACAACGTGATCGAAATACTCGCGGGCTCGGGCGACAATTTTCTCCATGGCTCCGGCCCTTACCTCAGGCCACCGCGAAGGGTCAGAAAGTCCGGTCATCACCCAGAAATTGGGTGCAATAGCCCTCACGCAGTTGGCTAAAGACCGCGAGTCCAACGCGTTCGCCTCGGCATAACGCGCTGCAACAACGATTCCACTAACGTCCTCTTCGATACCGAGTGTCAACGCAATTGATGGAGCGATGGTGTCCGCATCGATGAGGAGCACGCGGGCTCCACGCTTTCCCAGAGCCTCAGCGAACCCGATAGCAAACGTGGTTCGGCCATGTGAGCCGGGTGGCCCCCAGCATGCGCTCACTTCGCCGACCGTTTCAACAGTGTCAGTAGTGCCCGGTAGTTTTTTCTCCTGAACCCCAATGCGCTCGGACAAGTCTCGTCGCAGTTCGGAGGCCAGATCAAAGCCGGCATGATCAGCGCGCAAAATTCGGCGCGCATTCCACGAACGCGCAACCGCTTCCTCGTGATCATCAAATGCAATGACACCCACCGATGCCACATGTTGTGTAAGAATGGCGAAAATCTCGCTACTCATGCGTGGAAGTTGCGCTCCCACTAATACATGAGTTCCAGGAACTACCGCACACACCGAGAGAAGCTCTGGCGCATCAGTGCAACGTCGACTTACTTCAATCCCACCGGCGTTGGCTAATGCGATTAACTCGGCTTCCGCTGCTGTCCCAGTCAACGCCCAGACCATAGTGAATTCATGCGAGCCCGCACCATTTCTTTGGCTCACCGAGAACCCTGCGATTCCAATGGGACCTTGACCAAGTCAATCACTCCAACTCGAATTGCTTGGACGAGATCGGGTACTTGAGTGACCGGCACGAGAAGTACCACTCCAATTTCCCCGCCGGTCCCCACGACATCACTTGCGACAGCTCGCACTGTTATTCCTGTCAGCACCAACATTGGTGGCAGCATTGACCCGACATCTTTCGAACTCGACCATACGTCCACTTGATCTCCGGCGTTAAGCCCGATTGCTACGTGCAGCGGATCAACCGGAACCGTGACCACTCGGGAGTCGGGTGGAGGCAGCGCACTCAGTGCCGAACTGGGAATGAATTCCCCTGCTCCGATCGGCCTCACCACAATCCCTGAAGGTGGAACCGTTCCACGAAAATACGGTTCCTGCGCCCCATTGAGGGCGACAACAACGGCCTCGACCCCCGCAAGAGGACTTCCCAGTGCAAGTTCAGAACTCGCTCGCCACAGGGTTACCGTCTCTTCACCCGATGCCATAACCCGCGCCCCAACAAACATTGAGACAATCAAAAGTGAAATACCAAACCACAGCCTGATATCACTCCACCTTGCAGACTTTCGACTTCGCGGATTCACCGACCGCTCTTTACCCCAACGAACTCGCATGCAACACCTTCTCGCTAACTCACGTAATTCACGGCCAGCGTGCGATCACAACACCGGTGCTACCACTATCCGTCCTAACCTCAGATTCACGAAATTGTTATCCACAGGTCAAGGGTGGCTGCTGCGATTGTCTAGTGACTTTGACACTATGTGCCCATGGCCCGCTTTCTCACCCTTGCAGACGTTGCAGAGACACTCAACATTTCCGCGGCTCAAACCTACGCATTGGTACGAAGCGGTGATTTGCCTGCGATCAAAGTTGGTGGGCGTGGGCAATGGCGTGTGGAAGCCCAAGCACTTGAACAGTACATCGAAAATATGTACGCCCAGACCCGCGAATTCGTTTCCACCCACCCATTTGGAAAAGATGAAGAGTCCGGTCCGACCTCAGACTAGGCAACAACTTTCATCGAGATCAACGAGCCGAGTGCCACGACCAGTCGCATGTTAGTTCCGCCACCATTATCAATTTCAATAAAGTCACGCCCAACAGCTGCCACTATCCCGAAGATGGGACTCGCAGAGTCATTAGTTTTTATCACCACCCGGCTTCCCCACTGCCCGCGCAGCCAGGATCCCTCTCGAAAACCGATCCTGATTCGGGCCAATGCTTCAACGACCGGAGCTAGACCGCGAGGAAGTCCACGCGCCGAATTAATACAACCGGTCCGAATAAGGCACTCAATAGTTCGCGCCGACTCACCATCGGTGCACCGCAGCAAAATGAAATCACCCGATGCACTGACTTCGATGAGAACGCCACAATAACGACTTCCGCGGACATCAAGGTCAACCTGCTCTCCCCGCGCCTGCGTGAGACGGGCGACCAGGGTCATCTCACTCCACTGCGCTTCGGCAAGCTCAGCTGCTTCAGCGACCACCTCTTGATCAAGTTGGGCCTGCACACTGGCCTGGGCCTGAATCCAAACCTCGGGAATGTGCACTTCGCAAGTTTGGGTGCGCCCCTCACGTATTTGCCAATTGATTTCGTGGCCTGTGGATAAAACCCTCACCTGATGCGGTATTTCACTCACCCGTGTTTGAAATTCATCTTTGTGGGCATAACCGGGGTGTAGGCAAAATTGGGTCTTGACAAAAGCAATGTCCTTACCCACATAATGCATACGTATTTAAAATGAAGCAAACGTAAGCAAACAAAGGTAAATGCTAACAAGCATCCACCGCGAATTCTTGTGAGGATCACCATGACGAACTACTTAATCACCCATAGCAAGGGAAGTATTGGCAAAACTGACCGAGCGCCAACACCACCGCCAAATCTACGCGTGATCAACGGGGGTTTACCAGACCATGTTGACTACAAGGAGCAACTTCCACTACCCCTGATGTGGCAGGTCGCTCCCGGTGTGCCGGCTTCTCGTCCACTTGAGTTAGTGCCCGATACAACTGGATCATCAGTGTTACCCAGTCATATTCGGGTTCCCAACGAAGAGGGCGAACTTGTTGACGTTCCTCACCCGATAAGTTGGGCAGGTCACATGGCCCGAATGGTCTTTGAGGTGGGTTGCGGTGAAAGACCCAGTGCACAGCTCAATCGCTGGGTGAGCCGCGATCAACTTTCACTGCTGGCAATGCGCGGTCGAAGTTACGCGCGACACCCTTCAACGCGAGCCCAAAAAGGTTTGTCGCGATTGCGCAAAGTCCGCGGTGTGCGGGCAATGCAGGTTGCTCCGGGCATCATTGAGGCGAGTGCTGTACTTGTTGGCACGGCACGTTCACACGCTATTGCAATGCGCATGGAAGCTGTTGGAAACCAATGGCTGCTCACCGCTATCGAGATGCGCTAGCGCTTTCGATTAGCTCGTTCAATTCGCCTACGCTCGGCCCTGCTTGCGTTGGGATTCACCTCGATGATCCCGCCTTCCCCCGCATCCAGTTCGCCGTGCACCACTCCACCTTCTGCATCGACATCAGGTGCCGAATACTCCAAAAGCCTCGGGCGTTGCGGGGCCAATCCCTTGGCCTCTAAGTTCAGTGCAGCGCCAGCATTGGTTCCGGTTGCATCAACGAGTCCCTCAATTGCTGCTGCCGCTTCCTCTTCGACTTCGGGTTTGACAGCGACTTCTGCATGGAAGAGATATCCAACGGTCTCCTCCTTGATTGAATCCATCATTGCTGTAAACAAGTCGAATCCCTCACGCTGATACTCAATCAGCGGATCCCGCTGCGCCATGGCTCGCAATCCGATTCCATCACGCAAATAGTCCATCTCGTAAAGGTGCTCGCGCCATTTACGGTCCAGCACCGAGAGAATCACCCGACGCTCGAGTTCTCGTGTGACTTCCTCGCCCAATTCTTCTTCGCGGACGTCATATGCTTTCTCTGCATCTTCGACCAGCATGTTGCGCAGAAAATCTGCACTCAATCCACTGATGTCGCCACCGGATTCATCGAGGACCTCATCAATTGTTATTCCAACCGGGTACAGCGCCTTGAGCGCATCCCACATTCTGTTGAGATCCCATGACTCCGGGTAACCCTCGCTGGTCACCGAAGTTACATAACCGTCCACGGTTGCGGTAATGAATTCTCGCACTTGATCTTCGATATTCTCGCCCTGTAAAACACGACGTCTTTCGTCGTAAATGACGAGCCGCTGGCGGTTTAAGACATCATCATATTTAAGAACATCTTTTCGAATCTCGAAGTTCTGTGCTTCAACTTGGCTTTGTGCCGAGCGAATTGCATTCGACACCATTTTTGCTTCAATCGGGACGTCGTCGGGGACATTAAACCGTTGCAAGAATGCATTCACCATGTCGGCTTTGAATAGCCGCATAAGGTCGTCGTCGAGTGAGAGATAAAACTGAGACTCACCTGGGTCACCCTGTCGACCAGATCGGCCTCTGAATTGATTATCAATCCGGCGGGATTCATGCCTCTCGGTACTCAAAACATAGAGCCCACCGAGGGCAACAACTTCGTCGTGTTCGGCCTTCACGCTTGCTGCTGCTGCTGCTAAAGCTGGCTTCCAAGCCGCTTCATAACCTTCTGGGTCCTCTACCGGGTCCAGTCCCGTACGGGTGAGGTCAGCAGCTGCAATGGCCTCAGCATTTCCGCCCAGCATGATGTCAGTGCCTCGACCAGCCATATTGGTGGCAACGGTCACGGCGCCTCGACGACCCGCCATCGCGACAATTGCCGCTTCACGTTCGTGATGCTTAGCGTTAAGGACTTCGTGGGGGACACCATTTTTCTTCAACATGGCTGATAACGCTTCGGATTTGTCAACGCTTGTTGTTCCAATGAGAATTGGCTGTCCAGTCGCATGTCGTTCAACTATGTCTTCTAAGACCGCACTGAACTTTGCTTCTGCGGTTCGGTAAATCAGATCCGCATTATCCTGACGGATCATGTCTCGGTTGGTGGGAATTGGCACAACACCTAGGTCGTAAATCTGATTGAACTCGGCGGCCTCGGTCATGGCGGTACCGGTCATGCCACCCAATTTGTCATAGAGCCGGAAAAAATTCTGCAAGGTGACCGTGGCCAAAGTTTGATTCTCAGCCTTGATTTCGACGCCTTCTTTTGCCTCAATCGACTGATGTAGTCCCTCGTTGTAGCGGCGCCCTTTCAAGATACGGCCCGTATGTTCGTCAACAATAATTACTTCGCCGTCCATGACCACGTAATCGCGATCCTTTTTAAATAACTCTTTCGCGCGAATCGCGTTATTTAAATAGCCAACGAGGGGGGTATTAACCGTGTCATACAGATTGTCGATTCCCAGTTCGTCCTCGACAAAATCAATTGCCTCTTCATGCACGCCAACATTCTTCTTCTTCTCATCTACTTCATAATGCTGATCACGAACCATCTTCTTCGCAATACGAGCAAACTCCGCGTACCACTCGGTGGCTTGGTCAGCCGGTCCGCTAATAATGAGTGGTGTTCGTGCCTCGTCGATCAAAATTGAATCAACTTCGTCGATTATGGCAAAATTCTGGCCGCGCTGAACCATCTCCGCAGCGGTCCACGCCATGTTGTCGCGCAGGTAATCAAACCCGAATTCATTGTTCGTTCCATAGGTGATGTCTGCTGCATAGGCTTCGCGCCGTTCTGCAGGTGTCATGCCGTTCAGAATCGTGCCGACACTGAGACCGAGGAAACGATGAACACGTCCCATCCATTCGGAGTCACGTTCGGCGAGGTAGTCATTGACCGTGACCACGTGAACACCTTTGCCAGAAATCGCGTTGAGATAGGCGGGCAAAGTTGACACCAAGGTTTTACCTTCACCTGTGCGCATTTCCGCAATATTGCCTAAATGAAGTGCTGCGCCACCCATGATCTGGACGTCGTAGTGCCGCTGGCCCAATGTTCGCTTTGCAGCCTCCCGAACCGCCGCAAATGCCTCGGGCATTAGGTCATCAAGACTCTCGCCCTGGGCGTAACGCTCTTTAAATTCGTCAGTGAGTTCACGCAACTCCTCATCGGTGAGGTCAACGAAGTCAGCTTCAATCGAATTTACGGTCTTCGCGATCCCCTCCAGTTTGCGGAGTGTTTTGCCTTCGCCTGCGCGAAGAATCTTGTCAAGAACGCCCACGTGAAACCTTCCAAGTAACGATTAGATAAAGCAGCAGGTGCCATCGTAGTTCCACAGCCGGAAATTGCCTCTAGCCACCCAGATCCCGGCCCGATAGACATGCCGCATGCGATCTATCCTGCATAAATTTGTGACTGAAATCAGTGATCTTGTGCTCGCCCGCGAGTGCATTGGCTGCTCGTCCCTGGGGACACTGATCTGTACAAATTGCCAGGCTACCGTCCAGGATCGAGCACATATTATGCGTGATTTAAGGTTCAATGACCTGGCCGAGGACCTTCGAATTCCGGTGGCGATCGCCCACCGATACACGCCACCGGTTGACGCAATAATTTACCGTTACAAAGACAACGCGATCCCGGAACTTGCACGCCTGCTTGCCGATTTACTTAACGGGGCAATCGCACAAATTTCTCAGGTTTACCCCCAGGTTCATCCCAGAGGCGATTCTGAATTCGCCCAACTGCCTATCTTGATTCCCATTCCCTCTAGGAAGTCATCGATACGACTGCGCGGATTTGACCCGATGATTCTGATAGCTGACCACCTCGCGCACGATGGTTACCCGATTGCTCCTTGGCTGATAGACCAACGCGGTGCAGGTCGTTCAAAGACGTTGGGTTCGGCCGACCGAATGCATGCAGCACACGACGCTTTCCGCGTGGGACAAATTCCAGAGCGCTACGCATGTAACCCGGTTCCAGTGATTGTCATTGACGATGTCACTACGAGTGGAGCAACATTCAACGCTGCGGTCTCCCAACTCTTGCTAGCCGGCGTGCATGTCATTGGATGCGCTGCTGTCGCGGGTGCACGTAAGAGGTGACGGGACAAGACCTGGAATTTAACCGGGATAGGCGGCAGCACTTCCTTGAATGCGAACAATCCATGACTGTGATGAATTCTCATAGATGGAACCATCGGCAGAGGTCACGAGCGAGGGCAACCCTGGCGCAGCCGCAATCGATACGGGATCAGCCGGTGAACCTTGGGCTTGTACCTCACCGCGCCCCAAATCAATTTCATAAATTTGAAGTGTGCCCGCCGTTTCCGTCGCAATTACAGAAATCGTGTTGGCACTTGACCAAGCGAGCGCGGTTACTGCACTGAGTTTGGACTCGACTCTCATCGGCTTAAGCAATTGGATTCGAGTCACATTTGCAGGAGTTGGTCGAATCACTTGCGCGAGCAGCAGCACGGTACCTTTCTCGGTGGAAACAATCATCGCCGCGCGCGTACCATCACGTGATGGGATAACGGATTGCACAAAATCACCCTGGTCAAGGCCAAGAATTTCGATTTCATACGTTTCACCGGCTGGTAGCAATGTTTGCGCTGTACCGCTGTCATTTACAATCCAAGCAGTAGTGTCTCCATCAAATGCAAGCGACTGCGCTCCTACTAGAGCTTCTGACGTGGGAGTTACGGATTCAAATGCAGATCCGGTGAGCAGGCTGCCCCACAGGAGTTCACCATTCGGAGTGGATGCAATCACTCTCTTTCCATTATTGGAGACAGCGAATTTCGTAATGGCGCCCTCTTCTAGTGCCCCAAATTCACCCGGTACTGAAATATCTCCAGTGGAAGTCAGTCGCACCAAACCTGCGCCCGTCGCTGCGTAGCCAACGGCGTCAACCGGTAAGCCATTTGGATTCACTTCTGGCCACGCGTCCCGCGATTGTGGCGAAGTGGTCCCCGGAACACTCAAGGGTGTTCCATTCACCAGGATTTCAATGAATTGCACCTCGGGCAATTGCCTCAGGGTCCACACAATCTGCTGCGATAAGGCGACACGTGCAGCGTCATTCGCCAGCGCCACACTCGCAGTCAGGTTAACTCGCGCTATCCCGTTCTCAATGGGTACCGCGTCAACTGCCAGTTCAACACCTATGGGAAATCCGGTTCGTACCACCGGACGCAGCCATTGGTTCGGACCAGCAATGAGACGCTGAATCAGAGTTGTTCCTAGTGCAGGGCCAATGACCGGGATGAGTCTGGCATCGGGGACCAGCGTCTGAAAGCTTGGATTGAAAAAGTACAAGGGGAAACTTCGATAGGCCCGGTTAACGTCAAAATTCGAGAGCAGCAACCCATTTGGCGCAAGGTTAATCCGCCACTGGCCATCTCTTTGAGCAAGGAAAAAGCTCTGCTGCAGTTGGGTGCCCGGGTCTTCAACCGTATATCGGCCAATGCTTGAAATGCGTCCATTTAGTGTCGTGCTAAACAACACGGCCGCCCCCGCTTCGACGAGGGTTGGAATGCCGTCATACACGTCTACACCCGAACTTGGATCCCACTCCCCTGCAGCCTCGGGGGTCAGGTAGCTGCGAGCAACCGCATGATTATTGTCAAATGATGCTGAGGACTCCAGGAAACCTTGCACAATTTCGGTCGGTGTCATGCCATCACGCGGCGGCCTTGCAATTACTCGAATGAATTGATTGGCACTCGTATTTGCGACAAGTTGGCCTTGCTCGATCGGTCCTTCCGTTGGCACCTGCGCTACGAAGGAACCGGGCGCCATCCCACAGCCAGTGAGCAACACACTTACTATCGCGAAAAGAAGAATTCTGCGCATCACGGTCTACTCCTTTGCCATGGAGCAGTGTCAAGGGGATCTCGAGCTCGAGACGCCAGATCAGCTTGATCAGCTTGATCAGCTTGATCAGCTTGATCAGCTTGCGAAACAAAGTCCTCCACACCCGTTTCACCACCCGAGATCACGCTGTCGGTAAATCCTTCGACCATCGAGAGAGGTGAGGAACTAAACGCCTCCCCCGCAACCCTGGGCAGCGTCAACCGAAAACAAGCGCCGGCGCCGGGTTCACCGGCAGCCTCGAGCCAACCACTGTGAAGTCGAACGTCCTCTAATGCAATAGCGAGTCCCAAACCAGTTCCTCCGGTTGTTCGTGCCCGCGCCTTGTCTGCTCGCCAGAACCGACTAAATACCAAGCTGGCTTCACCCGGCATAAGACCTACTCCGAAATCACGAACCGTAATTGCGACCGCCTCGGCATTCCCGGCAATTTCTATGACAACGTCGGTTCCATTGGCATGCTCGATTGCATTGTCCACTAAATTCCGGATCACTCGATCAATTCTGCGCGGATCGCACTCAACAATCGCTGGACGTTCGTAGGCAGCAAAGCGAACTCGGAGGGAGTTTCGCTCAGCGAGTAGCCCGGTTGCGTGAATTATTCGCTCGATCATAGGTACAAGATCAGTTCGATCTCTTTCCAGGACAGCGGCCCCAGCATCAAAGCGCGAAATTTCTAGCAGGTCTACCAGCAATAACTCGAAACGATCAAGCTGTTCTTGGAGCAACTCCACCGATCGCGCATTGGATGCATCGAATGCACCACGATCCTCATACATGACATCAGCTGCCATACGGATGGTCGTTAATGGTGTGCGTAGTTCGTGGGAAACGTCGGAGACGAATCTCTGCTGCAGGAGTGAGAGTTGTTCCAACTGGCGAATTTGAGTTGCCAAATTCTGTGCCATCTCGTTAAATGAGGTTGCCAGTTGTGCAAGGTCATCCTCTTTTTTCACCTGCATTCGTTCATTCAGTTTTCCCGAAGAAAAGCGCCTGGCGATGCGCGCTGCTTCACGTACCGGAACGACTACTTGTCGGGTAACCAGCCAGGTTATACCGGCTACCAAGATCACCAAGACGATTCCAGTACCCAATACAGCGCTCGAGACGAGGTCAAGGGTTTCCTGTTCTTGATCGAGGTTAAACAGGTAATACAACTCATAAGGTCCAACCGTTGGAACGGTAAGTGGTGCACCGACAATCAAACCTGGTGCACTCCTGCCATCTAAGAAGACAATCGGTGCATAGGTCCATGACTGTCGCTTTGTTGAGGAAACTGATTCCCGCAATTCAACGGGGATACTCGAAACAGCAACCAAGTTTGTGCCACGCTCGGGCGCATTCGAGTTTGCATCAGTTGCAAGCAACAGGACATCAAATGCGGAGGGCGATCCAGAGCGTGCTCCCAAAGTTGCAATCACACTGTCAACCAACCGTGCTGCTGAGGGAGTCGCCGGACCTGTGTTGGCTGCATCAAGTAATCGTTGCGCCTCGCCTAATCCTGATGTCGCCTCACTAATTGCCGAGCGATCCTTGGAATCCAGGAGACCGGTTGTTACTCGCGATAGAAGAGAAAAACCCAGGATTGTCACGACTATGGCACTTAAGACCAAAGTTGATGCTGTGACTCGAAAAAGTAGTGAACGACGCCAAATCTTCCTACCCCCACGCAAGGGGGTCGTCAACAAATAGAAAATTCTCACGGTCGTGAAATCACGCTACAGAGGGCCAGCTTTATAGCCCACACCACGAACCGTCAAAACAATATCGGGGCGTTCAGGGTCATGTTCGATCTTTGCGCGTAGCCGCTGAACGTGAACATTGACAAGTCGGGTGTCTGCTGAGTGCCGGTATCCCCATACCTCTTCGAGTAAAGCCTCCCGTGTGAACACTTGACCCGGTTTACGTGCAAGGCAAAGCAGCAGGTCGAATTCGAGTGGTGTCAGCGAAAGGCTCTCCTCGCCACGCCGCACAGAGTGTCCCGTGACATCAATCTTCAGATCGCCGATCTGCAAACCTGCTATGGCTGGCTCTTCATTTCTTCGGACTCTGGCCCGAATACGGGCAACGAGTTCCTTAGGTTTGAAAGGTTTGACTATGTAGTCATCAGCACCGGCTTCTAAACCCACCACGACGTCAACCGTGTCGCTTTTTGCCGTCAACATGACGATAGGGGTTCCCGACTCTGCGCGAATGAGTCGACATACATCAACGCCATCTTTGCCGGGGAGCATTAAATCCAGAAGAACGATGTCGGGTCGACTTTCCCGGAAAACTCGCAATGCTTCAGATCCATTTGAGCAAAAGACTGGGTCAAAGCCTTCCCCACGCAACACAATCCCGAGCATCTCCGATAGGGCGATATCGTCGTCGACGACGAGTACCTTGCCACGTACCCCAGCGTCAGTGCGCGAACCTGCACCCACAATGCTCATCCCCCTATGTTGTCACCCTCGCACCGCGCCCACAAGCCCGGACATGCCAGAAATGCAAATGCGGGGCAAATACCCACTTATGAGTACCTACCCCGCACAAGATGCAGGAAAAACTAGTTTCCTAGTAGCGGTTTTTCTAGTAGCGGTACGTCTCTGGCTTGTAGGGGCCAGCCACGTCAAGTCCGAGGTACTCGGCCTGTGGCTTAGTCAACTCGGTGAGGTGCACACCCAGCGCGTCAAGGTGCAAACGAGCAACCATTTCGTCGAGGTGCTTGGGGAGAACATGAACACCGAGAGCGTAATCATCACGCTTGGTAAACAACTCGATCTGAGCCAGTACCTGGTTGGTGAATGAGTTGCTCATAACGAAGGATGGGTGACCCGTTGCATTTCCAAGGTTAAGCAAGCGCCCTTCGGAAAGCATGATGATCGAGTGACCATCAGGGAACGTCCATTCGTCAACTTGTGGCTTGATTGTCTTGCGCTTGATTCCAGGGAACTTAGCAAGACCCACGATGTCGATCTCATTGTCGAAGTGACCAATGTTGCCGACAATAGCCTGGTGCTTCATCTGTGACATGTGCTCGGCCGTAATGACGTCGAAGCAACCCGTTGCCGTGATAAAGATGTCAGCCTTGTCAATGACGTCTTCGATCGTTGCGACTTGGTAACCGTCCATTGCAGCTTGCATGGCGCAAATTGGATCAACTTCGGTGACGATAACGCGAGCGCCCTGTCCACGAAGTGAATCTGCTGAGCCTTTGCCGACATCGCCGTATCCTGCGATGACCGCAACCTTGCCACCGATGAGAACGTCAGTTGCCCGGTTGATTCCGTCAACCAGGGAGTGACGACAGCCGTACTTATTGTCGAACTTGCTCTTGGTGACAGAGTCATTGACGTTGATTGCAGGGAATAGCAATGAACCTTCACGGAACATCTCATAGAGGCGGTGAACACCCGTTGTGGTTTCCTCGGTGACGCCGATGATTCCGGCACCAACATTTGTCCAGCGCTGTGGATCTTCAGTGAGGGTGCGAGCCAGTGTTTCGAGCACAACCGTGTACTCCTCGGATGTGTTCTCATCAGGCTTGGGTACAACTCCAGCAGCTTCGAATTCGGTGCCCTTGTGCACGAGCAGAGTTGCATCTCCACCGTCATCAAGGATCATGTTGGGTCCCTTGCCGTCTGGCCACATCAGGATCTGCTCGGTGCACCACCAGTACTCGGGAAGGGATTCACCCTTCCACGCGTAGACAGGAACACCCGATGGGCTGTCAACGGTGCCATTGGGGCCGACAACAACCGCTGCGGCTGAATGATCCTGGGTGGAGAAGATATTGCACGATGCCCAACGGACATCGGCTCCCAATTCAACCAGCGTCTCGATCAGCACGGCGGTTTGAACGGTCATATGCAGTGAGCCGGTGATCCGAGCCCCCGTTAGTGGCTTGGTAGTACCAAACTTTTCACGCATGGCCATCAAGCCTGGCATTTCGTGCTCGGCGAGACGGATTTCATCGCGTCCAAATTCGGCAAGGTTGAGGTCGGCAACCTTAAAATCTGGCGTTCCATCGGCCTTGAAAACACTTCCTTGACCGGTTGTGGCGTTTGCCATTGAAGCTCCTTTATTTAGTGCGGATGTCGAACGCCTACTTTTCACGCCTCGTGAATGGTGCATGGCGATAGCAAAGTAGATGCTCAATAATTGGATTTCCACAACAAATTCCAGGGCTCCGGCTGCGTGGCATCTCCTATTCTGCCAGATATCCACTTATTCGCACGTCGGCACACCCCAATCCTGCCTGAGAATTCCCTCTCGGCACCGTTCAGTCGTTGGGGTTCTGAACATCTAGGCCGGGCGCGGCACTGTCGGCATCGAGGCCACGATCAAGGTCGGGTTCCAAGAAAATGTACTTTGCACTGGGAACGGCGCTACGCAAGGACGCTTCAGCCTCATTGATCGCTCTCGCAATTTGGGCGCCGGTGTCAGATTCATGAATTGCAATCTTGGCAGCAACCAGCAGTTCATCAGGTCCAACATGCATTGTGCGCAGGTGGATTACTCGCTCGACACCGGAGGAGTCTTCGAGTGCCTTGCGAATAGCCGCGACTTCTTCGGGTAAGGCGCTCTCACCGACAAGCATTGCAGTCATCTCAATGGCGAGGAAGATGGCGATAACAATCAGTAACGTGCCAATTCCCATTGCTCCCACAGCATCAAAGCGGCCGTCGCCTGTGATCACCGCCGCACCCACTCCAAGAAGGGCTAGGACAAGTCCGGTGAGGGCGCCAGCGTCTTCAAGCAGAATGACCGGGAGTTCAGGTTGGCGAGCGTCCTTTACAAATTTGAAAAGTGAACGCTTTCCACGCGATTTATTTGCTTCACGGAATGCGGTGCGAAATGAGTAGCTCTCTAGCCCAATTGCGATCACCAAAACAAGAACAGCGATCCACCAATCATTGAGCGGTTCAGGGTGCTGCCACTTGTGAATACCTTCATAGAGTGAGAACAATCCGCCGATGAGAAAAAGAACTATCGCAACGATGAACCCGTACACGTAGCGCCGTCTGCCGTAACCAAATGGATGACTTTCATCGGCCTTCTTCTTTGAGCGCCTATTTCCCACTAACAACAAAATTTGGTTTCCCGAATCAGCAACACTGTGAATCGCCTCAGAGAGCATTGAAGATGAACCGGTAAAGGCAAAGGCCACAAATTTACTTATTGCAATTCCGATATTTGCCATCAACGCCGCGATGATGGCTTTGATGCCACCCTCGGTGCTCATAGTTTTGTTCGAATGATTGCGCAGCGGCCGGCCGCCAAGATCGTGGCAGTAGGTTCAACGGCGGTCATGACAGCAGCTTGTCCGGGAACGAGTGTGGTGTCACGGATCTGTGCGGTGCCCTCGAGACATAGAACTAAACGAAATTCACCGGCAGATACATTGATTTCTGTGGGAATCCTGGATTCATTCCCAAAAACTTCGACACTAAATGGCGCATCAGCTACGGAGGGTAGTGACCCATCCCAATCAAGTGCGCGCAATGCCAACTCGGCATAAATCGCTTTGGGGGTGAGTCCAAGTCGCAGGACGTTGTCGGAGGAAGTCATAACCTCAATGCCTGTTCCCGCAATGTAACTGTGGGGGATGCCTGCGGGAATGTAAACGCTTTCACCTGGCGCTAATGAGATCGGCTGCAGAAAAACTGCGAGTAGTGCGCCTTGATCCCCGGGGTATTGCGCAGCAACAGTTGTGTAGGCAGCAACTTCACTCAGTGAAAGCCCGGCCTCCTGAACAGCCTGGGGTAATGCTTCAAGCATTTCACGCGAGAATGTGTTGGCAACAACGTATTCGAATAATTCGCGACGCGCACTGGTGGTTTTGGGAGAATAATCTTGCGGGAGGTCAAGGGAAAGTGCCGCAAAAACCTGCAAGACCTGTTCCAGTGGGCGCCATCCGCAGAAGGCTGTAAATGGCGTCAGCGCATACAGCAATTCAGTTTTTTCATACGAGTCAGCAAATGCACCGGCAAACTGCTGTGTGTTGTTGAGTTCGGTGAAACCCTCGCGCGCCAGCGCACTATGCGGGTGCACCTGAATCGACAGCGGTTTGGCAGCCGCCAAGATTTTTACTAAAACTGGAACATCGTCTCGGTTCAGGACCTCCCCCAATGTCAGTTCTGAATCAATAATTTTTGATGCCCCGCTGGGATGCACTCCAAACCACAGCTCTGCTTGAGGCTCAAGGACATAATTCCCTGCAAGGGGCCCCAGCCAAGGCGCAAGACCCCCGGGGATTCCCCACTCATAAGTTTTGAGCGCTCCGGTCATTACCTGCATAAAATCACCTGCATTTTGTACGTACATTTCGCTCGTTCATGACAGGAGCATGACCGGGATTCCGTCGCGCACAGGAAAATGAACGCCACATACGGTGCATACGAGTTCAGGGGTCTGCGAATCTGTACCAGGGATAAGCGCACCGTGAGCCGGGCATGGACATGCAAGGACATTCCACAATTCCGGCGCAATTCCCCACGGAATGCCCGACGGAGCAGGGGATATTGGTTCCGTTGGTGCATTCATCAGCTCTAGGACCTCGTCTCGTAGTTGCTGCATTTGTGAAAGGTCACGCGCTTCAACATTAAGACGTAGCAGCGGCTCTGTATTGCTCGCTCGCACGTTAAACCACCAAGAGTCCGAAGACACAGTTAGACCATCAAGTTCGTCGAGGTCGTTCTGCAAATACTTGGACTTGATTGCAGAGATAACACGCCCTTGATTGTCAACACGTGTATTAATCTCACCGCTTGCCTCATACCGGTTAAATGGGGTCATCAAACTTGAGAATGTTGTTCCTGGCGTCGTTTCACCCAACGCCGCAATGCAATGCAGGGCCGCCAGCATGCCTGAATCAGCCCGCCAAAAGTCGCGGAAGTAAAAGTGACCCGAGTGCTCACCACCGAACACGGCATTTGTCTCGGCCATGGTTGCTTTGATGAATGAGTGGCCAACGCGAGTTCGAATGGCGGTGCCACCATTTTCCTTAATCACCTCGGGAACAGTTCGAGAGGTAATCAGATTATGGATCACATTGCTTCCCGGATGGCGGGCTAATTCCCGGGTGGCGATCAGAGCCGTGATCGCAGATGGAGTAATCGCATCTCCGTTTTCATCGATAACAAAACAACGATCCGCATCGCCATCAAATGCGAGGCCGAGATCTGCCTTGTGCTCGATAACTGCTTTTTGAAGGTCAACCAGATTTGCCGGTTCAATGGGGTTGGCTTCGTGGTTCGGGAAACTTCCGTCAAGTTCGAAATACATCGGGATGATGGTGAGTGGCAGTTCCGGCAACCCAGCCCCTGTACCCAAAACCGCAGGCACTGTGAAACCGCCCATACCGTTGCCGGCGTCAACCACGATTGTGAGATGTCGGCCATTTTCAACAGGAACAAGTTCACGCAGGTAGCCCGCGTATTCAGGGAGTACGTCGCGCTCGGAAGTTTCACCCAGTGGGTGCATCGGCGAATCCGCGGCCCGCTTGGGATCAACCGAACCGCTTGAGATCAACTCCGAGATTTCACGCAAACCGGAATCTTGTCCGACAGGTGCTGCGCCTGCGCGACACAACTTGATTCCGTTGTATTCCGCCGGATTGTGGCTTGCCGTGAACATTGCGCCTGGCAGATTCGCACTGCCCGATGCGAAATACAGTCCATCGGTGCTCGCTAATCCGATTTCAATTACATCGCAACCGGCTTCGCGGACTCCTTGAGCAAATGAGGCAACCAGCGACGGACCAGATGGCCGCATGTCATGACCGACAACAACAGCCCCAGCACCTCCATCGGATGCGCGGATGCGCAGTGCCTCGACAAATGCGGTCCCGACGGCGTGAGCAAGATCCTCATCCAATTGGTCGGGGTAGGTGCCTCGAATGTCATAGGCCTTAATAATCGCGCTGAGGTCACGCTCATGGAGTTCACTCACGGGCTAAACCTATCGCTTCGAGCGAAGCAGTCGGAAACTATTGCTCGGGTGTGACAAGAACACGCAAATGACCCCGCCGGGCAACTTCAACCGTGCTACCGGCCGTGGTGGCCGCGGCTTCACGTTCAAGGTAGCGTGGTTTGGCTGCCTCACGCACTGCATCGGCCAAAGCTTCTAGGTCATCAGAGGACGGCTTCAATGCGTCAGCGTCGGGTGTAATGCGAACTATTTCCCAGCCTCGAGGCGCCGTGAGCCGTTCACTGTGCATCAGGCACATGTCATAGCAATGTGGTTCAGCATAGGTTGCTAACGGACCAAGAACTGCGGTCGAATCTGCATAGACATAGGTCAACGTGGACACCGCAGAGCCATTACAGGATGGCTTTGAGCACCGGCGTTTACTCACCCAACGGACGTTAGTAGCAGATGCGGACTATCTCGTGGCGGCGCGCCGGACAGCGACGGCTTCATTCTGCGCGGCACTGGGAACTGCAACCTCAATACGCAATGGACTCCACGGATAACCAGTGATCAAATCACCAAAACGCGACTTCTCACGGATTCTGTGCGCCAGCAAAACGGGACCTGAGCCTTCAACTGGGGTGACAATCGCGGTGTACCAATCGATACCGGTCGGTGGCTCCAACTTAATGTTGCGGAGTTTTCCCGCTGCAACCGTTATCCGGCGAGGTGCCGTTAACTCACCAACGATTTTCCCACCAAGAAACGGGAGGTAGGCAATATCTACTTCAACGTCGCCTTCGGGAGCACTGATAGCCAATCGAACGTCGGTCGCCACACGCACAGGAAGCCCGGAAACTGCCGATGGACCATTAATGGGTTGAGCCCCTGCGCTGAACGCGGTTTCATCTTGCACGCGACTTCCGCCAAAGAACTGGCGCATCCCGACAACTATCGGTTGATCCGAAGTCAATTCCAGAGTTACCGGCAATGAACCATCAGGGGTTTGCGGCAACGCGGTCGTCATGTCGCTTGTAAGTACGGCGCCGGCCGTAACGGTAAATGTGTTGCGTTCCGCGGGTTCAAATGTGCCATCGGATGAAATAACACGCACGGTTACGTTCGCATCATTCTCACTTGTCGAGACTATCGACAGAACACGCGGACCCAGACCGTTGATCACACCGGGGACATAGACCTTGTTCGCAGGCATTGCTGATTGCGGGATCCAGTCTGTTCCAATGGATTGCAAACCCGATCGTTGCTCGTCATCGACGGATGCACCGATTCGACCGGTGCGCGCAAGAACATGAAAGGCCGTTGCGGCTACACCGGGTGCGAGTACGTCAAGTTGCACATCTATTCGATCAAGGGGTGGGACCACAAGTCCCCGGCCGGCTGGAGCATCGATAATTCCATCGGGTCCGTGAATAATCACGTCGACAATTGCTGCCGTGTCGTCCGGGTTCACCAAAATCACGCTGGTTTTGCGACCGGCTATTGAACCGCCGCCCACGAACCAGAACTCGGATGCGGCGGGAGCGCATGCGGTACTCGCCATGCCGCGACCTTGTCCACTGGGATCCCGGCCCCACTGATCAGCAACTAGTCCTGGGGCAAGGGACCCCTCACCGTATGCGCGAATTGCCGGTAAGCGATCACCGAACGCCTCAATTTGACCTTGCTCCCCCGGCGCGGTGATGCGCGAGCTCGCCGATTCTTTCCCCGGTAAAGTTTCGATTCCCGCTGAACCAGTTCCGGCATCTTGCCCAGGTTGGCCGGGAACGACCGCTGCGGTGACGCGCACCCCGAGGTCCCCACCGGTACCCGGCTCAGGACACAGCAGCACCGATGAACCAATTGGTTCAATGGTGACCGCACCTTCTGAGGCTTTCGGCAGATCAACTTGAATGAATGAAGAAATTCCGATCACAAGTGCAGCAGCCACCACAACCGCAACGGGTGCGAAGAAGCGCGAGTGAATTATTGACGAATCGACGTTAACCACGAGCATCACCGCTTTCTCTCATGTGTGCAATCTCGGGCGAAACATCAAGATCCGGATCAATTTCAATTCGTGAGCGAGTAGGTAGCGCGATCACAATGAGTGAGAGCACGGTGAAAAGTTGTACGAGCAGCCACAACATGCGTGATGAGTCGTCAAATGCAACGCGAACACTGGGGCTTCCGGTCGGGATCTCAAATGTTGCGGACCAGTCCAACAGGCCCGCAGTTGTCACGGATTCCAAATCCCCCGCGTTCCAACGCGAATCCGCACTCGCCCCGACGAACAGCACACGCGTGCCGGACCCTTCGGGCAACGCTTGCTCAATGTAGGGATCTGTACCCAGATTTGCCGGCGATGCAATTCCAATCGGCGACGTGGTGACTCCGTCACTGATACTCGCTCGCGAGGTGACACCGGAAACCCGCCAAAGCACTTCACCATCAGAGCTGGCAAGCCGGCGCAAACCAGGTTCCGAATCCAAAATGGGGATGATTTCTTTTGATGAACCAGGGGCCAACAGGACGTAACGCACCCCGTATCCGCCCAGTGCAACGATTTCTTCACCGCCGCGACCTGAAGCCATTGCAGCAACAAACGGGTCGATTGCACGCCACACTTCTGCCGCAGGTGGAGTATCAGCGTCACCCAAACGCAATCCGTCACCGTTGATCAAGGTGTACTCAATGCTTCCCGCTGCCAACTGGGTAAGCATCAGCGTTCGCGGGGCTTGCGGACCAAATGCATCGGCAGCAACAAACGCGGGTACCGAAGAAGGTGATGTTCTCGCAAGCGCACTCGTGTTTGCTGGGACAAGCCAGATCAAGGAGAGCAGCGGGGCGGCCAGCGCTGCCAGCACTGCTATCGCTGCAACCGGTTGGCCAATGCTGAAGCTCTGCCCGGCGAACCGTGTGCGTAATCCTTGCGCACCCAGCGCTGCCGCGGTAACAAGCATTAAGCCAATGAACAAAGTAGCCGGCCCGGGCCAGGTTCGCATTTGGGTAGTGGAGCCGACAGGTGTGAAAAGGAATACAACTTGGATGAGGGCAAAAAGCATCCCTACCCACGCCGCAACAATAATCAGGATGACGACGGATCGGCGGTCCGTTCGCAGCAGGGCAAGCACGGCTGCGAGAATTACTCCGATCGTGATAACGATGGGTGAGCTACCAGGTCCGCCCGGATGCAGAAGGAAAATGTCAAGCATTGAAATATTGGGGTCGGTCAGCTCTGCCGAGTTCATACCCGGTTCAAAAAAGAACTTCACTGGATTGAGCACCAATGAAAAACTCCAGGGTACGAGGGCGGCAAAAGATGCGCCAAAAGCAATTCCCGCCTTGATAACAACTTCCCTTGTGCGACGAATGAAGACAATCACCAAGATCGCACAAACCAGCAAAATCAGCCACAGAGACGGTGCGAAAGCCAGAAGCAATGCAAGGAGCAGGGCCGTTCCAGCGGCCCGTCGTTTCGTTGACCCGGGGGTAAACAGGCGAACACCTGATCGCAGAGCGAATGGTAAAACAAATGCCGCAAAACTGGTGCCCAGTCGACCCTGTGCAAGCGCACCCGTCATGGCAGGTAATAGCGCGTAGGTAGCGGCGCCCCAGAAACGAATGGCCTTGCTCGGAATGAGGGTTCGAGACGCGAAGTATGCAGCCCAACCGGCCAGGGGAATAGCTAACAGCAGCATGAAGGTAACCGCCGCTGTTGCCTTGCCAAGCATCAACGTTGACAGTAGGGCGATCACTGCCAAGTAGGGCGGTGAATCACTTACCGAACCGGGCCCAACGTTGTGCCAGCCTTGTAGATAGAAACTCCACAAATCTGACGCGCCCCACGGACTGGGTAGTAGCGCGCCGCCTTGAATAACACCCTCGCCCAGCCACAATGAACGAGATGTAATTACAGCAACAAGTGTCAACAACAGAACTATTACAACACTGGGCTTGCGCAGTACCCGTTTGATAAAACTTGTTGACGACTCCTCGAGGTAGGACGCGTCTTCATCCGTGGGACCGGAGTCAAGTGCACTCAACGTGTTCGTTGTAGATCCACTGGTTGTTGCAAGTCCCGCTGCCGCTTCCCCGAGTAAACGAATTTGCTCCCACGTACTAGGTCGTAAGTGTCGAACTACCGATGCAGGCTCAATCGATGTCGCTGCGACCAACGCACGGGATCTTCGCAACCGCGAGGGGTGCGCGAGCACCGAAAAGATCGCCCCAAATTCGGCCCTCGCATCGCTGACATCTTTACCCAACAAATAGACGACTGAGCGAATCGCGCTGCCCAGAAACAGGCGAAGAGCAAGGAGCGCTCCCCCGATCCCGCCGGATTGCGCCAGCAACACGTAAATGGCGGCCTGTCGATCAGCGCGCAGTAGCCGAGAACTTGCATCCTTAGCCTCTTTACCTGAACTTTGCTGATCAAGTCTGCGCCCATGGGCCGAGGCCTCACGGTGATGTAGACGCGCATTCGTGGCCACAACCACCCGCTCACCCATGCGGTGTGCTCGCCAACACAGGTCTAAATCATCGCGGAATAGTGGTAGTTCTGGATCAAATCCGCCGAGGGCATCGAAAACATCGCGTCTAATGAGCATTCCCGCGGAACTGACCGCCAAAACATCTCGATCACCATCATGTTGGCCCTGATCGTGTTCGCCTCGCTCAAGCCCGGTGACACGCCGCCCATCCGAGGTGATCCCGACACCGATTTCCAGTAGGAGCCGACGGTCATGCCAACCGAGAATTTTGGGTCCGAGTACGGCGACACTGGGTTGACGGTCTGCCGCTATAAGTAGTTGCTCAAGCGCTGTTGAATCTGGTGCACTGTCGTCATGCAATAACCAAATCCATTCAATCGTGTCATCTGGCCGGGAGTCTGCCGTGAAATCCGGACGCGGGACCAATGCGAGCCCAGCATCAACGCACGATCCAAATCCTGGATTCACGTTGAGGGCGACCACCCGATCCTCGCCCAAACTGCGGGTCAGGATTTCACGTGATGAATCCGTTGAGTTGGCGTCAACCCCGACAATTACTTCAGGGGGGCGAGTAGTCACTGCCAACTGCGTCAAAACTGCTGGTAACCATGTTTCACCGTTGTGTGAGACCAGTACCGTGCTGACGAAATGGGAACGGGTGATGACATCTTCGAAGGGCGAATCCTCTTCGAATTCGAAACTGGTATCGGGATCGAACCACGGCGACTCCGAATCAATCGCCGCTTCCGGCTCGAACACGATTCCCGGCTCGGACGCGGCTCCCGGCTCGGACGCGGCTCCCGGCTCGGACGCGGCTCCCGGCTCGGACGCGGCTCCCGGCTCGGACGCGGCTCCCGGCTCGAACACTGACTCGTTCACCAGCCCACCCTACGTCGCGCACCCGATTGAGCGGGCCACCCGCCATTGGGGACTCGCGTTGAGTCTTCTAGGAGACGTTCAGCTTTTTCAAGCGACGACGCTCACGCTCGGAGAGCCCGCCCCAGATTCCAAAACGCTCGTCCTGTTCAAGTGCGTATTCCAGACAATCGACGCGCACCTCACATGAGAGGCACACTTTCTTGGCCTCCCGGGTACTTCCGCCTTTTTCGGGGAAGAAGGCCTCCGGATCGGTTTGTGCGCATAGGGCATGCTCCTGCCACGCGAGTTCCTCAACGTCGGATAGGGGTATAAGACCCAACACGACTCCTTGAGTTTGACGTGTGTCGACCACAGTTCTTCCTTCCTCGACCCAAAACTTATATCCACCCATGGGGCGTTGTCCGACTGTCGCAATTGTTGGCTAAAAAGTTACTACGCTGTATTACAGAGGTGTGATTCACAAACGTCAAGCGCAATATGGACATTTTGGACATAATTCTTGAATATTTTGAAAAAAGGCCACTTTTTAATGCGTGTGTGAGTTTTTCCGAGTCTTTCGGTTCCGCGCTAAGGCCACGTGACTACCGAGTAAATAAGTAGGAAAACTGTGCCAAGATAGCGCCGTGAAAATCACTGCGTTAGCCGGCGGCATAGGCGGAGCCCGATTTTTACGCGGTCTAACCCAATCGGAGAAAGTCACCCGAGAGGTCGACGTCACCGTGATTGCCAATACGGGAGATGACATCTGGGTACATGGCGTTCGAGTCTGCCCTGACCTTGACACCGTCATGTACACCCTCGGTGGTGGCATCAGCGCCGAGCGCGGTTGGGGTCGCGAAGGTGAAACATTCACCTCGAAGGAAGAACTTGCGATCTACGGTGTTGAACCAACCTGGTTCGGTTTGGGTGACAAAGACTTGGCAACCCATTTGATTCGCACAACCTCGCTGAACGCGGGCTACCCGCTCAGCGAAGTGACACAAGCTTTGTGTGAACGCTGGAAGCCGGGTGTGGGTTTAATCCCCATGTCGGATCAACGCTGTGAAACCCACGTTGTGGTTGACCACCCGGAAACAGGTGCGCGAGTTGCCATGCACTTCCAAGAATGGTGGATTCGCTACGGAGCCACGCTGCCCGCCCATGAATTCATTCAGGTTGGCTTGGACACTGCACTACCGGCGCCAGGGGTCATTGACGCGATCAACAACGCGGATCTCATAATGTTGCCCCCCAGTAACCCGGTGGTCTCAATCGGAACAATCTTGGCTGTCCCTGGAATTCTTGATGCAATCCGAAATACGTCCGCACCGGTCATTGGGCTGTCTCCCATAATTGATAACGCACCCGTGCGTGGAATGGCTGATGCATGCCTTCGTGCAATTAACGTGGAGACAAATGCGGCAGCGGTTGCGCGCCATTACGGCAGTAGATCCAATGGTGGGATTTTGGACTACTGGTTAATTGATCACCGCGATTCGGATTCACTGGGTGACATTGAAGAACTAGGAATCAGCGCCCGCGCAATCCCGCTCCTGATGACCGATGTTGATGCTGCAGGTGCCATGGCGAACTCTGCACTTGACCTAGTACTTGGCAATTAAGTCACGTTTCCGATGCACCCCGATGCTGGCATACAGGTTTACGGAATTCCCACCAACCGTCAATTCACTTCAGGGGATGACCTAGCTGCAACGTTCCTTGAGGCACTCGCACCCGATAAAGCTGTGCAAGACGGAGACATAATCGTGATCACCAGCAAAGTTGTCGCAAAAAGCGAAGGGCGAGTAGTCACGGGCGTTTATGACCGCGATGAAGCTATTCAAGGCGAAGCAAAACGCATCGTTGCTAAAAAAACCCATGCTCGCGGTGTGACCACAATCGTAGAAACACACACCGGATTAGTACTTGCTGCTGCCGGCATTGATGCAAGCAACACTGAACCAGGCACAATCGTGCTGCTTCCCGTTGACCCCGATCACAGTGCGCGTGAGCTTCGCGAGCGCTTTGAAATATTGACCGGGAAGACTGTTGGCGTTGTCATTACCGACACCCTCGGCCGCGCTTGGCGAGTTGGAGTCACCGACCATGCGATAGGTGCCGCAGGAATCACCGTTCTTGACGACCTCACCGGAAAGCACGACGCCTTCAACCGCACACTCGAGATGACCGTTGTGGCCGTAGCCGACGAAATAGCTGCCGCGAGTGAATTAGTTCGCCCAAAAGCCTCTCTCACGCCTTTTGCCCTCATTCGCGGCCTGGAGCATTTGGTGACCAAGGAGCACGGACCCGGTGCTCAGGCAATCGTTCGACCGACTGAGGAAGACCTGTTTTCCCTTGGCACTGCTGAGTCAATTGCGCTCGGCAAGCAGCAGGCAGTTGCCGATCGGCGAACAATAAGAGACTTTCAACAGCAGCAGGTCCCTGAGATAGTTATTGAAAAAGCAATCGAGGCTGCAATAACTGCACCTGCACCGCATCACAGCACTCCCTGGAGATTCCTTGTTCTCAATTCGGGTGAAGAACAGCAGCACAGTAAGCGGATCGCACTACTTGACGCAATGGCGCAAACTTGGGAACACGACTTGAAAGCGGAAGGTAAATCAGAAGATGAAATAGCTAAACGCATTGCACGTGGAGACATTTTGCGTACAGCACCGTGTGTCGTAGTTGCGTTCATGGACCTTGCAGCAGGTGCGCACACCTACCCCGAAGAAGGTGGACGCAATAACAGTGAGCGAGAAATGTTTTTGGTTGCTGGAGGCGCCGCCGTTGAAAACTTTTTGATCAGCATCAGTACTCAGGGCTATGGTTCGGCTTGGATTTCCTCAACGCTTTTTTGTCCAGAGACTGTGCGAGCCCACCTTTCGCTCCCAGAGTCATTTATTTCTTTGGGTGCAATCGCAATCGGTGTGCCGAAAGCAACTCCGAGTCAACGCCCAACCAGATCCGCCAAAGACTTCCGAATCAACTAATGCTTTACTGATCTGTTGAGAACCGAACGGCCAAATTACCCAGTTGCGCATTAGCCCACACCCTTGCTCCATTAAGCAGTTCATTGCCAGCGCCAATCGTCGCAAAATCGCCGACCACACTGTCGCGGATCACACATGAGTCCCCGATTACTGCACCTTGACCAATAATGCTGTTTGAAATCTTGACATTGGCGCCAATAACGACCGAGTCAAAAATCACGCTCGCACTCACATCGGAGTCTGGTCCAACACTTGACCCTGCACCGATAGTTGTGCCACCGTGAATGAGGGCTGTGTCAGAAATTATTGCTCCAGCCAGAATGAGCGATTGACCCGGAGTGGTTACAGCGGGTGATGGTGCCTTACCCAATACCAGGTCAACTGAACCTGCAACGAAATCCATCGGCTGACCAAGGTCGAGCCAATAGCCGGGGTCAACAACGCCCATGACTATTCGATCCGATGCCAAGAGCGCCGGGAAAATTTCACGCTCTACTGAGACCGCTCTTCCCTGCGGGATTGATTCAATTACTGAGCGGGTGAAAACGTAGCAGCCAGCATTGATTTGGTCGGTGACGATTTCTTCCGGGGTTTGTGGTTTTTCCAGAAATTGCAGAACGCGGCCATGACTTGACGTTGGCACAAGTCCATAAGCTCGCGGATCCGCCACGCGGGTCAAATACAGAGTTACATCTGCTGCGCTGTCCTGGTGGGTTGAAATGAGGGCATCGATATCAAGACCGGTGAGTACATCTCCATTGAAAATCACAACGGGGTCCTCCGGACCACCCTGCAGGAAACTCGAAGCAAAACGAATAGCTCCCCCCGTGCCCAAAGGAACCTCCTCGGTGGCAATAACAACGTCAATGCCCAAGTCAGCATCCGCTATGAAACTGGCAAAAACCTCCGCGCGATAACTGGTTGCCAACACAATCCGGGTGATACCTGAATCGCGTGCTCGCAGAATCTGGTGCACCGTGAAAGGAACACCGGCCACCGGGAGCATCGGTTTGGGAGTGTTGATTGTCAGAGGGCGCAGTCGAGTGCCCTGACCGCCGACGAGGAGGATTGCTTCGCGCATAGGGGCAGCCTGCCATAGCTGGAGCGCGCGTCATGCGCATACACGTACGCTCAGCCGGGTGAAGTCGCAAAAGTTCAAGGATGTCTGGCAATTACTCAATAGTTTCCCCGATCCGCAGCGTCCTTTCATCACAACAAATTTCCCCGCCACGGGTCGTATTGAACTCTCGGTTACGACTTTTCTTAATGGTGCAGCTAAGGCCGCTAACGCATTGCGTGACGTGATTGATGTGGAGCCAGGTACGCCAGTGCACGTTGAACTGGGGTGGTCCTGGCAGCAGGCGGTGTGGCAAGCCGGTGCACTGATCTCCGGGAATGACCTGGTGACACATAACCCGGAAGTCAGGATTGTCCCTGCCGGGCAGTCAGGAGCAACCGGTACGGGTGACGTATTTGGCATTTCACTCGACGGCTGGGGTCGGCCACAGGGTTGTGAGGGTGAAATTACCGCCGAAGTTCTAGGCCAACCCGATGGGTGGATGTACCCAGAATTTTTTGGGCAGCAGCAAGACACCGTTGAATTGGCGCACCAATGGGGACTTGAGCGAGGGGTCGATCTGGGTGCGCGGATCGGAATCGATACTCGAAACACGGAACCAACTATTTTCATTCCGTTCCTGCTGCCATTAGTTTTTGGTGGGTCCATAGTCCTTAGCGACAACCTTGACGAGCACCTCGTTGAGCAGGAACAGATAACTTGCGTACTTGGCTAGTGAATCAGGTAACAGTTACTGCAATGACGGGACTCACGCCCGCTGCTTGGCGGTCATCAACTACGACTATTCGATAAAGGTAGCTCGATCCAGCAGGTGTTGCCTTCTTTATGGTGAAGGAGATCTTGCCGCCGGCTTGTGTCTTCTTAGTGCCGATAGTTCGCCATTCACCAGTTTCAGGGTCGCCATTCACCAGCACTTGGTGCCATACCGTGAGACCTTTTTTACCCGGACGCATCTTGGCCTTAATGGTGAAGGACTTCCCCTGCTTCTTGGTCACGGCTGCCGGACTTAATAGGGAGACGGTTCGTTGTTTGACACTGGGCACTACACCAATGGCGAGTTCGGTGCTCGTGCCAACAATTACTGTCTTTTTGGTTGTCACAACCCGGTACACAAGGGTTGTTGCAGGTGGCCATGGATCTTTGATCGTGAACGAGACCTTGCCCTTAGCCTTGGTCTTCTTTTTCACAAGAGTTGTCCACTCTTCACCCACGCGTTGTTGTAACCACACGCGTAATCCCTTTTGGGCCGGGTCAACTTTGGCTTTGATGTCGAATGGTTTCCCGGCTGGCTGATCAACTCTTGCCCCGGTGAGAAGTTCAACAGAGCGTTCGCTGGGGGGAACCTCAACAACAGGGACGCCCGGCGCAACCGGCTGGGCAACGGGAACGCCCGCGTTACCGTCAATCGCTGTGACGTAGTTTGACTTGAGACCGAACAGGCTGCGCATTTCATTTCCTGTTCTCGTTACGGAACTACCGTCAGCCAATGTTGCTGCAATCCTTTTAACAGCACCGGCGGTCGTGCGCTCCGTAACCGCAAGTTGCCACACTCCGGGAACTCCGAACGCTTGCGCCGCTTGGGCTTGGGTGATCACCTTGGTCCACGAAGCATCAGGATTGGATGGATCCAGTGAATAAGGGTCCGGTACTGAGATCAAGTAAGGGAATGTCTCCCCACCCCATGCCTCGGCGACCGCCTGCGATGCACCGCCATTTGACGAGGAGTAGAACGCCTTAATTGCTTTACCGTCCTTGAGAATCGCAAGTCCAGTCGTGGGTGATGCATGAGTTGCGTTCACAGCTGCAAGCCAACGGCCACCTTGTGCACTCGCTTGTTTGGTCCAGCCGGTAAAGGCTTGATCCGAGAAAGGACCGTAGCCGTCATCGAGGTGACAATTACAACTTTTCCGAAGGCCTGCGTCGATCTTGGAAAGTGCATACGTCCGAGCCGCGAGCACCTGTGTCTGAAGTGCAGCGTCGGGCCACGAATTGGAAACCTCAGATATGCCGTAAAGGTATTCGTCATGGAGCCTTAACCTGTTGACGGCATTGAGCTGGGCCTTTCCATTAACCGTAATCGGCGTTACCTCGACGTAGCCGTAACGGAATCGACTCCCCGGCTGTGACAACGGGCGGGCCTGGTTAGTTACATGAACAATGGTGGCGCCCAGCGGCCGAGCGGTAGCCGAAGGACCTTGGCCAATGTCACTCGAGACTCCTCCGGTAATTCGAACAACTTTGACCTGCCCACCGGCACGTTGGAATTGGAAAACATCAGCTGGGCTGCCGGTAGTGATGACACCACCCACGGAGACTTCGAGTGCACCGCCGGTTGCATCCAGGGCTTCACTTTGCATGTCAATCCGTGATTTTTGGTACTCGATATTGACCGAGATCTCCATGTCGTCCTGCACTGGTACAACTTGCGTTCCCGGGTAGTAATAGGTGACTATCGAGGTTACGTCCATCCCCGCATTGGCCATTGCTCGCGCTCCCCATTGGGATAATCCGACCCCGTGCCCGTATCCCGAACCGGTCAGGGTGAAACTCGCTGGTGGAGCGCATGGATCCGGTGGTGAATCATTCGTTGCCAATACCCGTGCTTGACCGACCCAGGGATAGAGAACCTCACCATTGCCTGTTGAATTCATTGTCACCGTGTAAGTGCCGGGAGGCACCGGTTGACCGGCATCATTTTTCTTGTCCCAATCAATACTGAGAGCTCCAAGTTCACCTTGTCCGCCACTCATACTGCGAACAACTTCCCCACATTGCGAACGAACAGATAAATTCCATTGCAGCGGAGCATTTGTAACTGCAGCAATGCGTACAGGTTGGGCCTCACCCCATTTGGCTGGCGCAGCTGCTGGATTGATCATGCTGGCGCCCATTTTTGCTCCAGCGGCGGCGCGGATTGCGGGTAATTGCGATTCCAAAAACTTGCCCGGGCAAGACGTTGAACCGATGTCACCGTGGCCACCAACGACTAATGCGGTTGCGGTTACCCCAGGTTTGTACTTTGACGTCCCGGCATCAGAGTCAGAAACAAGTGTTGTTTGTCCATTGGGGTCACGGTGATTCATCGATAACTTCCAGGCCAGCAAGGAAGAAATCGAGTCGACCATTGCAACCATTTCAGGGTCATTCGGCTTAAATGTTTGGAAGTTTCCGAGGGCTGAAATTGCAAAAGTTTCATCATTAAAACCAGCCGTGTGGCCACCAACAACGGCCTTGTCTACTCCCCCTCCACGCCCTTCATAGAGTCGTCCGAAACGATCAACAATGAAGTTGTAAGCCATATCGGAGTACTTCAAACCCTTAGTGAAATACGTATAAAGATTCCGCATTTGCGCGGGTGCTTCTTCTGGCGTGTAGTTGCTTTGACTCGCAGTGTGATGAATAAACGCAGCCTTGATTGTGGGTGCAATTTTCGGTCCACTTCGAGTCAAGCTTTCGTCAGCACCCCACTGCGATCTCGAGATGATCGCCGGCATTGGCGCACTTACCGTGCTCGCGGCTACCGTACTTAGGGGCCCTGAGTTCGTTGAATCCAAATCAGGTTCGGGAATTGTTGCATCAGATTTAATCGTTGGCGAATCAAGTAAGACCATTGACGGCTCGGCGACCTCAACTCCGTCAGGTGTGTCAATGCGCACCTCCACACCGGTTGCCGACTTGGTCATCAAGGGCTGTGTTCCATAGAGAATGTTTTCCGCCTCGGCACCATCGGGTTGGTCCATCGAGATCTCAAGTGGTGTCCACGAACTCCAACCAGAGTCTTCCTGCACTCGAACGAGAACACGGGTGCCGGCAGCGAATGGTTCGGCCGAAGTAACCCCCACCAATGTGAATGGTTGTGTGTCCGTGTTACGCGTTGCCACAACCGGCTCCAGGTCGGTGAATTGATCAACCTGATGCGAATGATGTTCATCCGATGCCGGTGCCAAAGAGAGAAAATCCACCGAGTGCCCGTCACCGGACTCTTGCGCGAAGGTGGCCTGTAGGGCCGACTGGGATTCCGTGACAATCGTTGGGTCCACACCGTCGAGTTGTATGTGCTGCTCAATAAGTGGAGGGGGTGTTTCCGCGGTGGGCGGTGGTCCGGATGGAAGTGAACCCCAAACGGGCAGGACCAGGCTGGCGGAGAGCACCGCAATAACGGTAAGAGCCCCCCGGATGCGGGGGGTGCCAGGCTTTGGATTAAACAACTGCCCACACCTTCCTCATCGTGATCAAACGTCCCACCTGCCACACAGGCCCCATGAATTACGTCTCAGTAGTGTCACACACACTCACCGCCTACACCAAACTCCGCCCCGCACTACTTTCCCACATCTGACTGAAGCGGCTCCCACTTTGCTCAAGGGCCTCCCGCGGAGGGGAACCAATAAGGGCTTTGGGTGCGTCCTAGCCTCTGATAGCAGGCTTCCCGCTTACTATTGAGGTTGATTCAGCCATGTAGATGAGCAGAACCACCAAGAAATGCTTCCCAGGATTAAGGATCCCATTGAGTAACCGACGTTGGCCAAAAGTTGTCGTAGCAGTCACCGCCGGTGCGATTTTGGCCGTGACAGCGGTTGGTGCGGGTGTGACCGCGGTCCTTGGGCAACTTGAAGGCAATATCACGGCCCTTGATGTATCTGATGAAACCGGGAGCACCGTTACCAGTAGCGAATCAGTCGTCGTTGACGAAACAACGGGGGAAACCGCGCCATTTAACGTCCTGCTGATGGGCAGCGACTCCCGCGCCGGCAAAGACAATAAAGGCTACGGAAGCACCGCAAAATTTGGATCAACCGAACGCTCCGACACCACAATTCTGCTGCACGTCAGTGCTGATCGAAGCCAAGCGGTCGCAGTGAGTATCCCCCGCGACACCCTGATTGACCTACCAACCTGCAAAAACTCGAATGGTGAAAGCGTTAATGGGGGCTCCGGAAAATTCAATGAAGCCATGTCTCGTGGTGGCCCAGGTTGCACCCTCAAAGCGGTTGAAAATATGACCGGAATGAAGATCGACAACTTTATGGTGGTCGACTTCGGTGGATTTAAGGCGATCACCGAGGCCGTCGGCGGAGTCGAAATCTGTCTCAGCGAGGCGGTCAATGATCCACTCAGCGGTCTTAAGCTCAGCGCAGGAAAGCACACTATTTCAGGCGAAGAAGCACTTGCCTTCGTACGTGCCCGTAAAACATTGGGCGACGGCTCAGACACCTCTCGCATTAGACGGCAACAGGCTTTTCTTTCATCCATGGCCAAGAAGGTGCTCTCCAGCGGGACACTACTTAACCCCGCCGCACTGCTCGGGGTTCTTAACGCGGCGACCGAGTCACTCACCGCAGACCCGCAATTGGCCAATATCGATAATCTACGTGAGTTGGCGGTGAGCATGAAGGACTTGAGCCCTTCCAACATCACCTTCACCACGCTGCCTTGGTATCCCGCCGGTGACGGCGCAAACGTCTTGATGAACAAGAAAAAAGCTAAAGGACTTCTCAATGCGATCAAAAATGACACGGCGTGGCCACCCAAGGCTGCCAATGACCAACCACTTCTGCGCACGGTCCCTGAAAATATCCGTGTAGAAGTAATCAATGGCACGGGCGTAAAGGGTGCTGGCAAAAGCGCCAAGAAGGCATTACGCGATCAAGGTTTCATCGTGGTTAATGTCAAAAATGGCGATCCAGTTGCCGCAACAACGCTTAACTATGACCCCGAGTGGGACAACTCCGCTAAAACATTGGCGTACTCCGCGAGCGCAACAGTGCTTGAACCGGTAGCGGGTTCAGGATCTACACTCCAACTTGTGATCGGACCGGACTTCACTGGAACTAAAGCCGTCCAAATCAGTGAAGCTCTCAAAGACAAAACGGCAAATATCAACACCGCCGATGAAAGTTACTGCGCTAGTTAACAGGTTAAATCACGGGTGGTCGACCGGCTTTGGTCATTGCCCATACGGTTTTCCACCTCATGGTCTTACGTCCGCTGGGTCGCACGGACATCCCTTCACGCATTCCCGCAATCCAAGCTTTACGGGCCGCGGGGTCACGAACCCGTAACATGGTCAATCCGGCCCAACTACCAACATAAAACGGCTCAAGTACTACCGGGAGATTGCGTCGCGCAAGCCACACCCGATTTCGTGCATTCATTCGGTAAAACTCTTCGTGTCGTAATGGATTGATCACCGGGTGATACACATCGATGTCGCCGGCATACCACGGGATGAATCCGGAGTCCCACACTCGCCACACCAGGTCAATACCTTCATGGGCGTAAAAGAACTCTTCCGGCCAACCACCGCATGTGTCGAAAACGCAGCGCCGAATTACCGTTGCCCCTTCCCACAGCGAGGTTGCCGGACCGGGTGAGCTTGGATCACCCACCCGCAGCCGAGGAACCCAACGGCCAGGGGCAACCTTGCCCGTTGGATCGACCACCCGTGGCTGGATCAGTCCAATTTCAGGCCGAGCCTGCAACAAAGCAGCCATGCGTTCTAAGAAATGCGAGTCGGGTAACTCGGCGTCGTCATCAAGGAAAAACAAAGTCTCGCCACGAACGTGACTCACACCTGCATTGCGTCCCGCTGGAATACCAACATTTTCCGCAAGCGCTAACGCCTTCACTCCGACAGGTAAATCAGCGGGCTCCCAGCCATTGCCCACAACCACGATGTCGGTATCAACATTGCTTTGCATCATGACCGATTCGATTGCCTTGTGTAACTCAACGGGGCGTTTCCCCATGGTCAAAATCACGACACCGAATAGCGGGGGGCTCATTGATACTGCCATCACTTCAACTTGCTGGACGTCATGATCGCCATAAAGTGGCCAGTAATTGTCAAGACTCCGAGAATCGCAAGCCCAGCAACCAGAATGCGAGTTACCTGTAATTCTCCAGTGAACAGATCGCCGACGGCAGCAATGAAAGCCAAAATCGTGAGTTCAACCGAATGGTAAGCCCGGTGAAATGGCACAAAACGAGCGATGGATCGAACCTTGCGTAAACCGGAAACGCTTGGAACGCCAACGGATTCTTTGTCCTCCAACTTGGGCATATTGTTGTAGGCGCGCGAGACGTGGACCATGTCGTTGAGCGCTTTATTGAACATAATGATTAAAGCGAGCAATGCTCCGATCAATGGCCACGGTGAATCCAACCAACCAGAGTCAGGGAAGCCGCCAGCGCGTAAGCCCAGCGCGAGGGGAATAAACGCTTCAGCAACATAGTGGCCAACGCGATCCAGGAAGACACCTTTGGGTGACGAGGTTCCTCGCCACCGAGCAATTTCACCGTCTGAACAATCCCACAACATTTGCATTTGTCCCAACAGCAAAGCCAAACTTGCTCCGGGCATCCCAGGAATGAGGAGTGCGACACCGGCAAGTGCGCCAGTCACGATCATTAAATAGGTGACACCGTTTGCGGTAATTGAAGTACGTAACAAAAGACTCGTCAAATACGGTGAGATGTCCCGAAGGTAAACGTCAGCAACCCAGTGTTCAGAATTCTTGCGGTCCCGAACAGATGGCGGTTGACAGACTTCCCTGATCTGCTCAATGCTCGGGTGCACTGCCTTTTCTGGTCTCACAGCCTTATCACTTTCCGCGCGGACAAGTACTGGGCCCAAGCAATAATTACGCGCCACATGAACGACCACACTACCCCCAGGTTGAGTGCGTTATAGAAAACCGTGATTCCTCCCTCGGCTGCAATTGTCGTTATGACATTTGTTGAACTGGGAGCGACGGACACATGGGTCAGCCTATTCCCCGCGGGGCTCCCGCCTAGCCCCACGCGCGAGGGCAAGCGCTTGAGGAACCGTGGTGTCGGCGATGAGGACGCCCTGGTCAACATACAAACCACGATCACAGAATCTGCGATACTCCTTGGCCCCGTGTGCGGAAACAAGGAAGGTCGCGCCGTTTTCGCGCAGGGTGTCTACTGCACTCCAGCATTTCTGCCGAAATTCAAGTTCGCCAACAACCAAGGATTGGTCAATTGCATACACGTCCGCATCTACAGCCATGGCGATACTCCACGCAAGTCGTTGCCGCGCACCCTGCGGTGCCCCCCGCAGGTGGCGGTCAAGGTGATTACCCAATTCGGCAAATTCGATTATTGAGGGCATCTTCTCCGTCAGTTCCTCCGGGCTCATTCCGAGCAGACCACCCACCAAATAAGCATTTTGTCGAATCGTGAATGTGGGACCCATAACCCTGCCGATAGCAATCATCGGGACCACACGTTCTGCCCGAGTCACCGAACCTGAATCGGGAATCAGTGTCGCCGCGGCAAGCCGAATCAATGACGTGCGTGCTATGGGCTTGCTGCTAATAATTCCCACCGACTCGCCCCTGTTAACCGTGAAGGAAACATCCTGCAGAACCAGCACCATAGTTCGAGATGTTTCACCGGCGAGACGCCGCAGGCGATTTTTGCGGCCCGAGCCTTGCCGCCGTTTCGTCCGAGGCATGGTGAGTGAAACATGAGAGAATTCAAGAACGCCCACTACGCCTCCTTCAATATTCGCGACTTCAGCCTATGAAATGTGTAAATTCCCGCGGTGAATAGTACAGCAGCAACACTCAACGAGATCGTGAGTGAGGCAACCGTGGCGTGTTCCTCCGGCCACCACCCAATTCGGTACAGCCCAAGGATTCCAACGAGCGGGTTTACCGCCGCGATGGGTTGTAAACTCTGGGGGATATTTGTTATCGAGTAGAGAATTGGTGAGAGATAAAACATTGCACGCACCACTATTCTCACAACTCGAGCAAGGTCGGGAATGACAACACTTAACGATGAAACAAGTAATCCGATGCCATAAAGGAGTAAAAACTGTAACAGGATTGCGACCGGGAAAAACAATATGTAAATCCCGGGTAAATCCCGGGTGAGCGCAATTGCGAGTACGATCACAGGGAGTGAAAGAATGAACTCAACTGATGTAGAAAGCACCGTTCGCATTACCCAGATTTGCGGGGGTAAGATCGAGAAAGTTAACTCACCTCGGGCGCGGTGGAAGATTTTCGTTGATGCATTTACACACTTCGAAAACCACCACCACGGCAGAATCCCGACGGGAAGGAAAAGAAGGTACGGCGAAAGGCCCAATTCACGACCACCCAGGAGTACCGAGAAAACCAGCCACAAGACCAAGCACATTCCGAGTGGCTCGAGCAGCGACCAGAGGTAACCAAGCCTGAATTTGGTGTACTGGTTTTGCAGGTCGCGAAGGACCAGCATTCGGAGTACCTCGCGATGCTCCCAGAGTGCGCGCACGGACTTTACATTAGATGACGACCGCTCGCGTATCGTGCACCACGTAGACAACAAAGTGTCGAGATCCGAAAACACGGGCAGATTAAGCGCGTTTGCTCAGCGCGTGGCTCGTATCCTGAGCCGGCGCCTGCGCAATTTTTCAGACCGCTGACTCCTATTACACTAATAGAATGTGGGTCTAACCCGACTCAACTACTCACCGACTCCCCCATGTGTGCCGCGTGCGCCGTTACTGATCAGAATTGCTGTTAGCACACTGATGGACTGATTACTACAACTCTAGATGCTGATCCGCATCGCGATGATCGTGTTCGGGTGGGAACGTATTACTTCGGTGACACCGCTAAGGGAAGTAGCACGCAGGCGTTTTTGTCAGCAATCGCCTCGGAAATCGCTGTGTGGGAATCTGCATTCGGCCATATTCAACAAGTGCGGCAAGTTCAGTCCTAATCACCGTAGACAGTAGGCTCCCAAGGTGACTCAAACAGCCGTAATTTTGGCCGCAGGAATGGGGACTCGACTCGGGCGCCCATGGCCCAAGCCCCTCACTTCCCTTGCCGACGGTCGAACAATCATGCGTCAGCAAATGGATAATCTCAGCGCAGCTTTTGGTGAAGAGTTGCGAGTCATGACTGTGATTGGTTTTAAACTTGAACTCATTATTGAATCCTTCCCAAATAACCTCTACGTTTACAACGAGTCCTATGACCAGACAAATACCAATCGCAGTCTGCTCAAGGCGCTGCGGCTCACTGGTCCCGGTGGAGTGATTTGGCTCAATGGTGACGTGGTCTTTGACCCCCGAGTACTCGAACGAGTCAAGGAATACATCGAAAGCGACGAATCAATCATTTGCGTCAACACTGCCGTTGTTGGCGACGAAGAAGTCAAATACCGAGTTGACGCAGACGGTTTCGTGAGTGAACTTTCAAAACAGGTGGTGGATGCCCTCGGTGAATCAGTGGGAATCAACTTCGTTGCCGACAAAGACAAACAAAGGTTAATCGAAGGGCTGGAAGCCTGCGCGGACGATGACTATTTTGAACGTGGCATTGAAATCATGATTGACACCCACAGAACGCGAGTCCGACCTGTTGATATTTCCGACCTTTTCGCGGTGGAAGTCGACTTCGAGGAAGACCTAACGCGCGCAAATTCGCACCTGTAGCATTTCACATCACAATAAATCAAATACTGCAGTCCAATTTTCGTAAACCGAACTGGACACCCGACTCTTAGTGGGAATGACAATGGCCTCAGCCTGTGAAAATCTAATGAGGGAATCAGCAATTGCCCTGGGATTCTCACGGGCGATGAGATCCGTATAGTCACCCTCATTAGCCTGAAAGAATTCCCGCACCCCTGCAGAACAATCGGTGGCGATCACCGGGACACCTGCCGCCAGCGCTTCAGCAACGACGAGTGGAGCTCCCTCTGTTCGCGAAGTCAGAAGCAGCACACCGCTCTCACACAAGATTGATTCAATGTCGGTGGTGGGGGCAACGAACTCCACCTGGGGGCCAGCTAGCTCACGTAGCTCGGATTCCAATGGACCTGAGCCGATCATGCGCAGTCTCATGTCCGGTCCGAGATCAGTTCGGGCCATTTCAAATCCAACCATCGCCAGATCCGGTCCCTTTTCCAGTGAGAATCTGCCAATGAAGTCGATGAATTTTTTCGGCGAACGGGTGAAGCCCGGTGTGGGGTTCCATGTACTGGGGTTAGGAATCACCATCACATTGGTTAATCCGCATTGCGCGAAAGCCTGAGCGTCTTCACGGGTCAGAACCGCAAAAAAATCGCACGAAGGGGCCAGTCGTAGGGCTCGTTTTAAGTCCCTACCACTAGCGGCTGCAGCAAATGCACCGTGATACTGACCGATTATGCGCCATGCTGACCTTAGGTCAACGTGCTTCATGGCGTCCAATAAGATTTTCAGTGACCAGAGTTGAGCGGCAATGACAAACCCCGGCTCAAGTGAGTTCAATAGGTCGGCGAGATTGTGCACCGCCAAACGACGCAGTTCAGTTCGATCCTTTGCATTCTGCGGATCATCTGGGATTGACAGTGGCCAAATTCTTGGCATAAGTGTCGTGGTTTCACTTTTACCAAAATCATGCGGTTCTGCATGTGGAGTAACACCCACCACAAAACATTTATGTCCATTGGATGCAAAAACTGTTGCCAAGGTGTGGACAACGACTTGCGCTCCGCCAAGTTCCTGAACATTATTTGCCATGATCACTACGGGTTTCATTTTTGCACCTGCTGTGAATCAAGCCGCGTACGAATAACTTTATGGAGCACCCGCTGATCCTCAATCGGTGCTCCATTAATGGGGGGCAGCAGATAACGCGCAGCACCAAGGTCCTCACGAAAGATTATTGACCTCGAATCAGCGATCAGCTCGGGTCGGTCCGTGATCACAATGTCTGCGATTGCAAGTGCCATATTGAGCTGGCTGGGGGTATAACTTCGATAGGCAAATTGAGATCGTTTTGGCGCCGGTGTGAAAGCTTCTAGAGGTGTCAGGAGATAAGTATTCGTACCGAACTCATCAATCCAAGCCTGCGTATCAAATCGCTCAATTCTGCTATCAAATGCATTTAAATCTGCGGGCGCAAACACTACAGTGGGACGATTCGGGACCTTTATCAGTGGTAAATGAGATGGAGTTGGTGCGTTATTGCGCATGCGTCGAAGTCTGCGCACTGCTCCCGTTAGAGTCATCGACATTCTTTTTGCTTTCCAGAAAATACGCAGATTAGGTCGCGTTTCAAAAACTATTTGATCCGCGCAGCCAAGTGATGCCAACCTCCTGATCGACAACTCTGGAATATCTTGACCCGCCTTGATGTGTAAATCTGAAAGATTCACGCCCAGTGCGCAGGTTAACTGAATTTGAACAGATCCATGTTCATCAGGCTTAATCCCGCGCTCTTGGATCAGTTCCGCGCTGGGTGAATCCAGATTGACCTCGAAACTCCTGCCTGGCGCACTGGCCTGAACCGGAGTTGCACGAAAGGAGATAAGCGCCCCGGATTTGCTTTCACGCAAGATCACCTGTGCGGCCGTGTCAACTGGTAGATCACCCGCAAAATCAACACAGGAGATCAACCACTGAGCAGGTTCCTGACCCTTTTCCATTGTCGCGAAATAACGTCTTTGGTCAAATGGGATGAGAGTGAGATGCAGCTCGCTGACATCAAGCCACCAAGACGCTGGGCGCCCCATAAGTTCCGTGTCCTCACGCGACCACAGGTCACGTTTCCCTTCAACTAATTCGGTGTTAATGAATCCACCGCCTTTTTCCCAGTACAGTGCTCTGCGCATTTGCTCTTGGTCACCCAGCAGCAGGTAGTAGGTAGCCACCCGCAAGCCGGGTCGCAGGCATTCAAAGTCTGCAATCGGAATGGTACGGACGTAATCGGATAGAATCTGAATAATTCCATGTGACTGATCTTGTGTGAGTTCAAAGAGAGTTGCGAGGTAGAGAGAAAGATCGTGTTGGAGAAACTTCTGGTTTTTGAAGTGGGCCAAAATTTGATTGGACTCAAGCTCGCGATCCATTAACTCATTGATTGCAATGCGATCGCGCACATTGCGCAATTCACTTCTCGATTGGGTAATCGAACCTAGGTTCGCGGTTCGCTCAACATTCCAATTGTAAACAACTTGGGGAATCACTCCAATGCGTGAGGCTGCGAGGTAACACTTGAGAGTGAACAGTTGGTCCTCAAAAAGTAACCCACTGGGGAAATCAATGCTGTTAGCAAGTAAGAAATCAGTTCGGTAAATTTTATTGACCGAAATTGTGTCAAACAATAACCCTGGTTGTTCACTGAGTGACTCAAAGACTTGCGATCGAACGTGCAATTCGGGTCGCCAAATTTTCTTCTGACCTGAATGAGAAATATTGCGCCTGGCTGCTCCCACTACTAGATCGGCCTTCATGGCATTAATCGCTGTGTAAAGGTTTCGCACTGCATGCGGGTCGAAGGTGTCATCTGAGTCACAGAACATGACACAGGGCGCAGTCGCCAGCTGCATACCGCGATTACGCGGGGCGCTGCACCCACCTGAGTTGTGAGAAAGGACTTCAATTCGAATCCGAGGATCGAGTTCCGCGGCAGCGCGAAGAATCTCAACCGAATCATCGGTTGAACAGTCATCAACCGCAATTATTTCAATGTCGCGAAATGATTGAGTGGTAAGGGACTCCAAGGCGGTGGGTAGGCGCTTCGCGTCGTTGTACCCAATCAAGATGATTGAAACTTGCGGTCTAGACATTGCGCGCTGAACCCGCTGCTGCAATTAATGCCCGGGCACGTGTTCGAAAATCATGTTCGGCTCGAATCCTTTGTGCATCAACTGAATCGACCGGGAAATATGCATCTGGATTACGATAAATCTCAGCCAACTCCTCCGGTCCCCGGTAGGTAACAACACTGGAGCCAAAAACTTCACTGATACCCGATGCGGGGTCACTTACGACCCGAGCACCTGCAGCGACCGAGTCAAATAGCCGATTAGAAAGAAACCCAAGTTCAGCCATTTCCCGGTGATGATCATTGAGCACAATTGCGCTGTTTGCATAGGCGTTGGGTAACTCGCTATTGGGCAGAAACTCACCCGCTATTTGATCGGGGGTAAGGAATTCCTCCCAGCCAACTCCATAAACTTCCAATGGAATTCCCGCCGCGAGTGCATCGCGCACAACTGGACGAAACTCACCACGGGTTGATCCAACAAAAAGAACGCCCGATTTTTGCGTTGAAGTCGTTGGTGTGAAGCGGTTCGCATTGGTGGCCTGTAAAAGCGGGGTGAATTCACCAATCTCTGGTTCAGGGCTCCAGTGACTACTTGCGGCAAATGCTCGTGAATACTGGCCGGCCTCACCGGGCTCAACGAGTTCAGGGTGCGAGATCACCCACAGCATCCACGTTGCACTGGTATTGGAAGGAACAACTCGGCGTAGCCCACGCAGGACCACGACAACGTCATCACTATCGCGCTTTTCGCTATTGGCACCAGCGCGGGAAACCACTTTTGCCTCCACTCCCTCAGCAATGAGGGCTTGGGCTAGATCTGTGGCAAACCAGTAATCCCCCCACTGCTTTCCTGCTTCTCCTTTGGGCGCTGAAGTAACTATGGACCACTGGGGTTTGCGCGTGAAAAGTTTCATGACTTAGCCCGACCAAGGAGAAACCCGAGCCCCCATGAAATATGCATTACGGGAAAAACGACGGGCAATAAAAGTCCACTCGTACCAGCCCGGGAAATCACGCTTGCACCAACTACTCCCAGTAAATACGCAACGAGTGGGATCAAGCCAATCCATACCAATAATTTCAATGATGCAAGCCCACCAACAAGTATTAGCAATGATCCGAGTAAAAGCCCGATAACAAGCACGGGGGCTGCCAGGTAGCGCAATGAAATCGTTTCGCGGTAGCGACGAGCAACTTCCCGGCGCCAGGTTCCGTAACCAAAATATTGACGCGCAAGTTCACGAAGACTCAAGCGAGGGCGGTAGGTCACCACCATCTCCGGGGTGAACCAAACTTTTCCACCGGTCTCACGGATTCGGTGGTTCATCTCCCAGTCCTGGGCTCGCACCATTGATTCGTCATAGCCGCCAACGCGCTCCAGAGCCGTGCGACGAAAGCAACCCAAATACACGGTCAGCGCTTCACCCTCGGCGCCACCGACATGAAATGCTGCCCCGCCAACACCAAATTTTGACGTCATCGCAGCTGCTATCGCCTTTTGCATCGATGTCAGACCACTTGCAGCCATAATGCCACCGACGTTGTCGGCACCACTTCGATTCAAAGTCTCGACGCCAATGCGAATGTAATCAGAAGGTATGAGTGCGTGACCGTCAACCCGAACAACTACTTCAGAGGTTGTCGCCCCGATTGCCGCGTTGAGCGCTGAAGGGGTTTTTCCGCTGGGATTAGCGACCACTCGCACACTCGGGTGACGGTCCGCTAGTTCGGCCGCAATCACTTCGGTTCGATCCCGTGATGGGGCAACAGCAAGAGCAATCACCATGTCACCTTGATAGTCCTGATCCAGTAAGCGCTGGATCGCGGACTCAAGGTGTTCTTCTTCATTGAGCACCGGCATCACGATTGCAACACTTGGGAGAGGATTCATTGATCTAGAGCTCCAAGTCCAGATCTGCGTATCCGCGCAAAATATTGCTGTCGACACCGCTTACCTCACCAGAGATGTCTTTTCGAAAATGCGCGTCAGAAACGAGTGACGTATTGACCGCCTCAGATTCCTGAGCGTGCCGGACATAGATATAACCCTGCCCGTGGGTTCGGTAGATCAATCCCCCGTGTTCGATGACGCGCTCGATCAGAGCCAGGTCAACTGATTTAGGAACGGGCCGCCACCCACCCACTTCGCGAAGGTCGGCTTGGGAAATCAACATGGTTCCACCGGCGACAAACTTCGCGTACTTTTCAGCAGCGTACGTCGGTCGAAACACCGTGACGTCTTCGCCGGCAAGATAAATGTTGTCGAGCGCCTTGCCCACAAGTTGCGCCCCTGAGAACATGCGAGCTGTGACCAAATCCCAGACATGCTCGGGTCCATAGCAATCGTCATCGTCTATTTTCGTAATGAGTTCACCGCTGGCAAGGGAACTCGCCACCGTTAGCACCTCGCCCAAGTTGAGAGAGTCAGGTACCGCACGAGTCAAAGCGTCAAAGGGCAAATCAGAAAGGCGCGCGCCAATATGGGCATCGAGTTCAAACCCATGGGTGAGTAACACGAGTTCAAGATTCGGGTACGTTTGCCGGGAAAGGAACTCAACTATTTCGGGTAAACGATTTTCTCGATTCGTTACCAACACCATGGAAACATTGGGCCAACCAAAAATCTCAGGGTGCGGCGAATGTCTACGTAATGCTTTATTTCGCCGGGCAATCGATCTAAATTCACTCTCCCGAGGATCAGCCGTTGAATCATCAAGATTGACGCCACAGGCTTGTAATTGGATTTTTTGGGTGAGCGTGAGCTCGGTTGTTTCCGTTAACCCGGTGACCCCGCGAAGTTGGTGAACGGTGGCGGAATCAAGTGAATCAGGAAGTGAAAGAGATGTTGCCGGGACTACATTCGCTTGCGCCAGTGAGCGACGACCAATTGGGCGGTGTACGAGTGGGTTCACCACAAACTCGGTGTCTGGGGCCGTCAACCAGGTGTTCTCTTGTGTAACTGTCAGATCAGTAGAACGAAGGTGAGGATTTTTACTTGAATTTGTGCCGGATAAGTGTCGAAGAGTCTCAGCCAGGTTTCCATTGCGCGGAAGTGCTTTCGGCCCCCAACTGACTTTGGGGGCAAAAAGCCCACCCGGCGTTGGAGTGCAAGCGCGCAATAAGCCCGACAACATGACTGCCAGCGAAAGTTCGGTAGCAACACTTGCTTCTGCTTCAAAACCGGACGCAGTCCATCGCGCAGAAAATTGCGACAACGCAAGTTCAGGTTTTCCCAGCCAACCCGAACGCGGAGCAGGAGCGTAGTCAATTTCCAAACTGACAGACAATGCGACTTCCCCTGTTGAAGCCACATCGGCTATCAATTCACGCAATGAATCACGGTCGTAAACCCGGATCGTGTAATCCCCAGAGCGACCTTTGCGCACTTTGGGAGCCGCCACGCGATTTGAGCCCTTCACGGTCAGCACTTTAGAGGGTAAGACCCGCCCAGCGGGGCTAGCGGTGAGAATCAGCCGCCCAATCACACTAATCTTGCCCCATGACCGTGCCTACCCAGCCGTCCCAGCACATCTTGCGACTCTCCGTGATTGGCACCGGCTACCTCGGAGCAACCCACGCAGCCTGCATGGCCGAATTGGGATTTGAGGTGATCGGACTCGATGTTGTCCGCGAGAAGGTCGACCTGCTTAATTCCGGCAAAGTTCCTTTCTACGAACCCGAACTCGAAGAGGTTCTCCAGCGCAATATCGCAGCAGGGCGGGTGAAGTTCACCACCTCATTTGCCGAGGTCGCCGACTTCGCTGACATTCACTTCATTTGCGTGGGAACACCACAACAATCTGGGTCCTATGCCGCCGACGTATCCCAAGTTTTTGGTGCTGTTGCCTCACTCGCCCCGCATCTGTCACCGGGTGATCTCGTTGTTGGCAAGTCGACCGTCCCGGTGGGTACGGCTGAGAAAATAGCCGAAATATTGAAAATTTCAGCACCCGGAGTTGAGGTTGTGTGGAACCCCGAGTTCCTGCGCGAGGGTTTTGCAGTACAAGACACTTTGGAACCGGATCGCTTGGTCGTCGGGGTTAACTCTCCCGGAACCGAGGCACGAATGCGTGCGGTGTACGCCCCCATGATCGAGAAAGGGATTCCTTTTCTCGTTACCGATTTTCCCACCGCCGAGTTGGTCAAAGTCGCGGCTAACTCATTTTTAGCCACCAAGATCTCATTTATTAATGCGATGGCAGAGGTGTGCGAATCAGCCGGAGCCGATGTTGTGCAATTGGCGGAAGCAATCGGTTACGACACTCGAATTGGCAACAAGTTCCTGGGAGCTGGTCTCGGCTTTGGTGGTGGTTGCCTTCCCAAAGATATTCGGGCATTCATGGCACGGGCCGGAGAAATCGGCGCGGAAGAGGCTCTCACATTCTTGCGCGAAGTGGACCAGATAAACCTTCGTCGTCGCAGTCACACGGTTGACCTTGCCCGAAAGGAACTTGGTGGTGAACTTCGCGGGAAAACTATTTGCATGTTTGGCGCAACGTTTAAGCCGGATAGCGACGACGTTCGCGACTCACCGGCGCTTGATGTTGCGGTTGCTCTTGCCAATGCCGGCGCAACGGTTGTCGTGCACGACCCCAAGGGGACGGTTAATGCGGAACGCGTTTACCCAACGTTGACCTACTCGACTGATGCGATGAAGGCTGCTGCCGATGCGGATCTGATTATTCACGCAACCGAATGGATGCAGTACCGGGAAATTGATCCAGCAGAGCTTGCAAAAGTAGTTTCCCAAAAAAATATCATTGATGCTCGAAACAGACTAGATGTCACTGCTTGGCGTTCGGCTGGCTGGAATATCCGGGCACTGGGTCGACCTACCGCATAATCGATTACATGGAAATTCCCGCGATTCTTGAAAACACACACCTATGGTTTGTTGTCGGTCTGGGAGACAATCCTGATCGAGCTGCATTTGGAGTTGCGAAATTTCTCCAAGATCGCGGCAAACACATTATTCCGATTTATCCGCGCGCCGAACTGGTTCACGGTGAGCAAGGTTTCGCCACTATTTCGCAAGCAAGTGAAGTGTGGGGTCCCCCCGATGTTGTTGATCTCTTTGTCAATAGTTCTCGTGCCGGTCAGTTAAGTGACCAAGGGGTTCAAGCGGGAGCAAAAGTGATCTGGATGCAACTTGGTGTGATCGACGAAATGGCCGCTGAACGAGCCCGCGCAGCTGGCCTCACTGTCGTGATGAATAAATGCCCGGCGATCGAATGGCGAAAAAGTTTCCCTGGTTAATTGAGCTAGATCAGTTTGCTTTGCTTGGCCCCAGCTTCGGCATTAAGTTCACGGGCGTAACTCTCAAGTTTTTGGGCGATTTCACTGCTTGTAATTCCCAGCATGCGAGCGGCCAGAAGCCCTGCATTTTTAGCGTTGTCAATTGCAACGGTTGCCACGGGTATTCCTGCCGGCATTTGGACAATTGATAGTAAGGCGTCCATGCCATCAAGTTTGGTTGCAGAAACAGGAACACCGATCACGGGAAGTGTTGTCAGGGAAGCGATCATGCCGGGGAGGTGCGCAGCCCCACCTGCTCCAGCAATAATCACGTCAAAGCCATTCTCGCGCGCACTTTGCGCAAATGCGGTCATTTCCAGTGGCATCCGATGGGCCGAAAGAACAAAGGGCTTGTTGCTAATTCCCAATTCGCTCAGAACTTGCGTGGCAGCGCACATGACGGGCCAATCGGAATCACTGCCCATGCAGACGGCAACTTGAATCTTTTCGCTACTCATTTATTTCTCCCGTGAAATAGGAAACCGCGTGCTCCACTCGATTTCGCAAGTCTGTCAGGTCCGATCCGCTAGCTGTCACGTGTCCCACTTTTCGGCCAGGTTTAACCACTTTTCCGTACAGATGCGTGTGCAGTTCTTGATCGCGAGCGAGAACATGACGGTAGGCGCTGTAAAGGTTAGGAACATCGCCG
>Ga0247839_1000430_pt1 | contig 74447 bp, 65 predicted proteins | sample LaCruzMarch2015__6_FD_192405 | JGI IMG/M metagenome (GOLD analysis project Ga0247839, IMG submission 192405) | Freshwater microbial communities from meromictic Lake La Cruz, Castile-La Mancha, Spain - LaCruzMarch2015_16m | ecosystem: Environmental > Aquatic > Freshwater > Lake | place: Spain...
AGCGTTGAGGGGAGGAGGGGTTGAAGCGTTGAGGGGAGGAGGGGTTGAAGCGTTGAGGGGAGGAGGGGTTGAAGCGTTGAGGGGAGGAGGAGAGAAGGACGGCGGGCGGTTGAGACTCTCGATCCCATTGCGGGCGGCGACGAAGACGGCCTGCCGGAGAAGGTCCGGACGGTGGAGGCGGATCTCCTTTTTTGCCGGATGCACATTACAATCAAACGCGAGCGGATCCATCGCGAGGCAGAGGATGGCGAGCGGGTGGCGGCCTTTTGGCAGCGCCTCGGAGTACGCTTCCCGCAGCGGCTGGTAGATCGCGGGGCAATGCACCACGCGCCCGTTGAGGATGATGAACTGCTGGTCGCGGTCCGGGCGGCCCTCGCCCGGCCGTGCGAGGAATCCGGAAATCGTGATCCCGTTTTCTTCTGTCCTGGGAATAGGGAACAGGCGGCGCAGAAAATCCGGCCCGAAAAGGTCGAGGAGCCGGACGCCGAGGTCGGACGTCGCGGCGGTCTGCCAGATCCGCCGTCCTTCCCGGCTGAGCGACATGGCGACATCCGGGTGGGCGATCGCGAGGGAGACCATCTGCTGGACGATGTGGGCGGCCTCGGTCTCGTCGCCCCGCAGGAATTTCCGGCGGGCTGGCAGGTTAAAAAACAGCGAGCGCACCTCGATCGATGTTCCGGGGGCCTCGCCGCAGTCCGAGACCGATTCGATCTTCCCTCCGGCGATGACAATTTCTGTGCCGCTGGCTGCTCCTGCCGGGCGGGTCACCATCCGGAACCTGGAGACGCTGGCAATGCTCGGCACCGCCTCCCCGCGGAACCCCATCGTCGCCACGCGGGAGAGGTCGTCAGCGGAGCGGATTTTGCTCGTGGCATGGCGCTCCAGCGACAGGAGGGCGTCCTCGCGGTCCATGCCGCAGCCGTCATCCGCCACGCGGATCAGGTGGGCTCCTCCGCGGGCGAACTCGACGGTGATCCGCCGGGCGCCGGCATCGAGGCTGTTTTCGACCAGCTCCTTGACGACCGAAGCCGGTCGCTCGACGACTTCCCCCGCCGCAACCTGGCTGGCAACCTCATCCGGCAGCAAACGAATCTTTCCCATGCATTTGACTTCGCACGGATTCGTTCATAAGAAAAGAACGTGATCACTGTGACCGATTCCGCCGCCGGGGCGATTCTGAACCTTCTGAGCGAAAAATCTGCCGCCGGCGGGCTTCGGCTCTCCATCGAAAAAGGTGGCTGCGCGGGCCTGCAATACGCGATGGAGCTCGGGGAGCCGGCCGCAGGAGACGAGGTGGCGGGCCACCTCGGAGCAGAGGTTTTTGTGGACGCGGCAAGCGTCGCGCTGCTCGACGGGTGTACCCTCGATTATGAGGACGGGCTCTCCGGGGCCGGCTTCCGCATCATCAATCCGCGGGCCGCGCGATCCTGCGGCTGCGGCACCTCGTTTGAACCCACCGCCTCCTGATGCCTCCGCCGCCCACACGCAGCAAAAAGATGGAGCCGAGATTCCGCGACCGGGAATACGACCCCGAGAGCGAGGCTCCAGCCGGAAAAGACGCCGGCCTTTTCATCTGGACGATCGTCCTCCTCCTGCTGGTCGGCCTTGCAATCGCGTGCTGGATCGGAAGCTTTTACATTTTCGGCCACCCCGAGAAGCCGTTCAGCTACGGGATCCTCGTCAAGCTCGACAAGCTGGAGCCGCCGAAGCGGTTCGAGCTCACCCAGGCCCCGCGCGGGGAATTTCTCAAGCCGGGACAGGCGCTCGCACGGTTCGAAAAAATGTCACCCCGCGAGCTCGCCCGCACGAACGAGACGCTGATCCGGAACTACCTCCGGAACTTCCGCCTCACCCAGGACCTCGTGCCGTATCTCGTCGGAACATATAACATTCTCGATTCCTACGAGCTCACGAAATCCGACTACTTCGATTCCGGGGTGGTCGCGCTCGCGCAGGCGAAGGACAGTCCCAAGGTCCTCCTCGAACAGATTTTTCCTGCTCCGGCCAAGGCGATCCCGGCCCTGCACCGGACCCTGCTGACCGGGCTCGATATCGACTTCAAGCGCGAGAACGAGCTCAGCGCGATCCTGCACGTGGAGAAGCTGACCGACGGCCGGATCAAGATCACGGCGGTTTCGATCCTCTATCCGAGCTACGGGGCCAGCGACAGCCCGGGAACATTTTCGCTCGAACCGCCCGCCCTGCTCAACGTGGCAGCCGGCCTGCCGGTCATTACCGAAGGCCGCCAGGCGGATGCCGAAAAAAAGCATATTGCCTACCGCCGCCGCGCCGGCCTGACCGAGGGTTCGCCGGATGCCGCCGCGCAGACGAAGCTCATGCGCGTGGCGCGCCCGGTTGCGGTGGCGACCCCGATCCCGGCCGCCACCCCGATTCCCGACGCCCCGTCCGCGCTGCCGGAAAATCCGACCGTGCTTCCGGCCATCCCGGTCAACGCGATCGCCTCAGTCTCCCCGGCCCCAGCCACGCCGGCTCCGACGGTCTCCCCATCGCCGGAGGCCTCTCCGGTCGCCGCCACGACCCCGCCTGCGGGCGGTTCCTGGCCCATTTATGAGGCGGGACAAATGCCCCGCGGACGCCTCTTCAACGTCAAGGACGTCTCGTCCAAGGGCGGAGTGAATCCTTCGAGCGAGCGGGTTTACCTCCAGGGAAATTTTGTTGTGACCGCGTCCGGGCCGAGCCGTGCGGTCCTTCGCTCTCAGGGCGCCCTCACCGAGGCGATCGGCCTGGGCGGACGCTCGGGGAACGTCCGCGTGATCGTTGAATTTCCGCCAGGCGCGCGCCCTCCGGCCGACGGGGCCACATTTTCCCGCGACGCCCGCCGGCCGTTCCAGATCACCGAGGTGAGCGAGGCGGCCGACGGCCAGGTGAATGTTTATGTGCGGGAAGTCACCCGCCCTTGAGGCCAGGCTGGCTGCGGAGATCCTGAGCGGCGGGCCGATGCCGTTCGACCGGTTCATGGCGCGCGCGCTCTATGACCCGGATGGCGGCTACTACGCATCGTCCGGGAAGCGGGTCGGGAAGTCCGGCGACTTCATCACGAACGTCAGCATGGGCCCGGTTTTCGGGGAGGTGATGGCCGGCCAGATTGTCGAGATGTGGGAGGCGCTCGGGCGCCCGGGCGATTTTGTCGTGTGCGAGCAGGGGGCGAATGACGGGCACCTTGCGGCAGACATCCTCCGGGGGTTGGAGCCCACCCCGCTTTCCGGCGTGCGGATGATTCTGATCGAGCCGGTTCCCGCCCTGCGCCGGGTCCAGCAGGAGCTGCTCCGCGGAGCAAACGTCAGCTGGGTGGCCGCACCGGACGAGCTTCCGGAAATGTGCGGGGTGCATTATTCCAACGAGCTCCTCGACGCGCTGCCCGTGCATGTCCTGCGGTCACACGGCACCGGGTGGAGCGAGCTCTCGGTCGCGCGAGAACACGACCGGTTTGTATGGAGCGAGGGGCCACCAGGAGACGAGGTCCGCCTGCTTGCAGAATCTCTCCCCCTGCGCCCGCAAGGCTTCACCACCGAGGTCTGCACTGGATATGGGGCACTGATGCGCGGCGTGGGCGAGCGGATCCGACGGGGATTTTTTCTGGCCATCGATTACGGGCTCAGCGCCCGCGAGTTCCTGGACGAACATCGCCGCGAGGGAACCCTGCGATGTTACAGCCGGCACCGGCAGGATGGCCGTCCGCTGGAGGACGTCGGCCAGAAGGACCTGACCGCGCACGTGAATTTTTCCCACCTGGTCCAGGCGGCGGATGCAGCCGGGTGGTCGCTTGGCGGGTTTGCCGACCAGCACCACTTCCTCGTCGGGGCCGCCACAAAAATGCTGCTCGCTCTCGATGGCCAGCCGAACCCGACGAAGCTGCGCCCCCTGACTGCGCTCCTGCACCCGGAGAATATGGGCCGGCAGTTTCAGGCCATCGTATTTTCCCGCAGCGTTTTGGATGCCCAGCTCAGCGGATTTCAATACGCCCGGCCGTCGGCCTCGCGCTTTCTCTCTTCACCCCCCGCACTGGCTGGGTCATGGTTATGCAATTGACATAATTAATACCATATGCCATAAAAAATGCCATGATCGTAATGATCCCGGTTGATCGTGCGGGGCGAATGGTATTGCCGAAGGCGATTCGCGCTCGATTGCAGCTTCGTGAAGGGGATGTGCTGGAAGCGGAGATGGGGGGTGACGAAGTGCGTCTGCGGCGCGTGCTGGTCAGTCCTTCTCGAATTATCCAGGACGGCGGGCGCTCGATCTGGGACGCTCCCAGTGCGTTGGCATCCGTCGAGGAGATCGAGCGGGCGATGGTGCGTGGAAGGCAGGAGAGGGATGAGCGGGCCTCGGGAATGCTTTGATGAGGGTCTTCCTCGATACCAATGTTTTGGTTGCCGCCAGCGTGCGGCAGCACCCGTATTTCCTGAGGGCCGATGCCGTGCTCCGTGCGTGTTTGGCGGGGGAGATGGAAGGCGTGGTGCATGCCCACAGCCTGCTGGAGTTCCATTCCGCGATCACCCAGCTCCCGGGTGGGTTGGCCGTGCCATCAGCTCAGGTTTCGGCACTGCTGGCGGGTGGAATTACCCCCCACGTCCGTTTGGTCACTCTTTCGGCAGAAGAGGTGTCCGCCGTCCAGAAGCGGGCGGGCGAGCTGGCTCTTGTTGGGGGAATCATCTACGACCTGTCTCACTTGGCTGCTGCCGAACGGGAGAATGTGGAGCGATTCTACACATTCAACCTTCGGCATTTTCAGGTTCTGGCGCCGCCCGATTTTTCTGGCCGCATTGTCGCTCCGTGATGGGAGGGGGCGCTACCCCGCGTACGAGCCCTCGACACGGGCGGCGACGTCGCGGTAGCCGTAGTCGATCTCGTAGATCTGCTTCATGCAGGCGATCGACTTTTCGGAGTCCCCCATTTTTTCATAGACGACCCCGAGGTTGTAGAGCGCGTCCTTTTTGATGCTGTCCATCACGCTGAGCTCCGCGACGACATCGGAAAACGTCTTGGCGGCGAGGTCGTACATCGCGCGCGCCGTGAAGCAGAGCCCGAGGAGGCTCATCGAGCGGATGCGGACGTTCGGGTTCTGCCGGGATTTTTGGAGCTCCGGGATCGCCTCCTGGTAGCGTTGGATGCTCACGAGGATCTCGCCGAGTTCGAACCGGTACTGGAGGTCGGTCGGATTGCGTTCGACCCGGCGGCGGGCCTCGTCGATGAGGATCTCGGCGCGCTGGAGCTTGAGGCCGTCGATGTCGGCCACGTACTGGGCGACCTCGTCGGCCCCCGGGTTGGCCTCGATAAATTCCTCGCGGGCCTTGATGGCGATATCAAACTGCTTGAGGTGGAGGTCGGCGGCCTTGCGGATCAGGCTCTGGTCGGCATTTCCGGCGAGGCCCGCCGCGTAGTTGTACCAGCTCGTCGCATTTTCGAGGTCCTCCCGCTGCTCGTAAAGCTCGGCAATTTTCCGGGCGGTATCGACGCTGCCCGGCTCCCGTTCCGCCTTGGCATGGAGCTCGGCGAGGAGTTGGTCGATCATCTCGTCGCTGCGGACGACGCGGTTCTGCTGCTCGAGCGAGACGGCCTGCTCCTTATCCCGGATCAGGTCGCGGTACGTGGTATCCTCGCGCTCCCATCCGCCCTGCTGCATCGAGGTGGCGGCCGAGGCGTCCTTGCCGCCCTTGATTGCCGCGAGGTCGTTGGGAACGAGTTCGGTGATCTTGCCGTAGACCTCGACCGCCTTGTGGGGGTCGCCATGATGCATGTGGTGCCTCGCGAGCTCGTGCATCGTCTTGGTGTCGCGAGGGTTTCCCTCGATGATCGTCTCGAGCGCGAACGCCGCCACCTCGGGCAGGTTCGCCGCCAGAGCCGCCTCGCGCAGGAGCTGGTTCACCTGCGGGCTGAACGGCTCGGTTTCCAAAATTTTTTCGGCGGCATCCATGGCGGCCAGGGGGTCCTTTTTGATCAGGCCCTGGACCTTCATCGTGCTGAACGAGGCGCTGGAGAGGCCGCCCAGCATGCTCTTTTTGCCAGCCGATTTGGCGATCGCAGCCTTGCGGGCGAGCTGCCGGGCCGTTAAAAACTCCGGGCAGGCCTTGAGGAGTGGCTGCAGGAGCTGCACGGCGTAGCCGTAGTTGCGAAGCTGCATGGCGCTCATGGCTTTCAGCCAGGTCGCGCGGAATTGTTCGGGGAGGTCTTTCTCAGTCTTGACGGCCATAGGAGAGCCCTACTCTACGGAGGACTCCGCCATTCATCAAGTCCCGCTATTCGTCGATTTTGCGGCGGGGGGTGGGGCCTGTTGGGAAGCCTGCTTCACCACGGCCATGGCGTCGCGCTGAAGATTTTCCAGGTAGTTTTGCGGCCCGTGCTCGTAGAGGACGACGAAGAGAAAAGTAAAGACAGCAAGGAGCGAGAGTCGGAAAATAAGATAGACGGTCGAAAGGATCATAGGGATGGACGGAGAGAAAACCCGCGGGTGAGGCGGGTCCCGGGGAGGATCGGCTGGATGCCGAGCTTGTTTTCAAATGCGACCGGCGGGTTGCTATCCGGCATCCCCCAGCACGGCTCGATGCAAACAAAGTTTTCCGCGTCGCTCCAGAACGTGACATACGGGACCTCGGAGAAGTCGAACTCGAGCGAGCGGCCGGAATCCTCAAGAAGAAATTTCCGGTCCGGCACGCCCTCGATTCCGACGAGGAACGATCCGGGAAGCTCGTTGATGGGGTAGGGGAAGCCGCCGCCGGAATATTCGAGGACCTCGGTGCGCCCGTCCAAAAAGTTGCCCGGAGCAAAGTGGCGGACATACCGGCCGGCCGGCAGGAGGATCTTTGCCTCGGAGATCCGGGTGACGGCGAACCCCGGGTGCAGGCCGAAGCTCACGTGGGCAACCAGATCCGGCTCCTCGTTCAGGAACGAAAATTCAACCCGCAGGGCGCCTGCGGTGATCCGGTAGCTGAGCTCGAGCGGGACGCGGAGCGGGTAGGCGTCGGGCGGGATGCGGTCGGCGGGAACCCGGTAGACAAGCCCGTCGGCCAGCCGCCCGGGCTCATCAAAATCAAAGTGGCGGAGGAACCCGTGGTTGCCCCCCCGCACGATAGCTCCGCGATAGTTAGACTCTTCCTTCCAGAGCCGGTGGAGAAAGTATCCCATCACGGTCGCGTGGTTCGCCCAGCCGGAGGCCGGCGGGGACGGGTCGCCGTCGCGGTGGAGGAATCCCTGCCCGTCGAGCTCGAGGCCGAACATCTCGGCCCCCCGGCGCAGGATCTGAACGCGGAGGCCTCCGGACTCGATAACATCCACTCCGTCGCCTCGCGTCGTTTCAAAATTCATAAGGGACGGCATCCCATCACAATCCCCATCAAAGATCAAACTCCCAATCTCAGCCGTCCACTTTGCCGCGGAGCTTTTTGGTTTCGCCCCGCCGCCGCTTGGTCTCGACCATCTTGCGCTTGACGCCCGGCGGACGTCGGCCGGACTGCGCCCGCTTCTGCGAGCGGATGGCGGCGCGCTGCAACTTGCGGGCCTCGCGTTGGGCTTCAAATTTTTCTGCCAGCCGGAGCCAGGCGGCGCGGCGGTTCATTTCGCGCGAGCGATGTTCCGAAGCGACTGCGGCCAGACCGCTTGGGAGGTGGACCAGCCTGACCAGCGTCTCCACCTTGTTGACATTTTGCCCCCCGGGCCCGCTGCTGCGGGCGAAGCTCTCCGAGATATCCTCGAGCCTGATGCCGCAATGCCGGAGGCGTGCTTCAGCGGTTTGATCTGGTTTCATAGGGCCGGGAACAAATCCTCGTTCGTCCCTTGAATGGCTTCAAGCCTGCAGCGACCTTTTTTCCGACATGCCGCCGGGCCAGGCGCCGCTGCAGACGGTCAAAATCACGGCGGTAAAGTGCATGGAGTTTGACGGCCTTGGAAAAATCGCGTTCCTTTAGCGCCATGGATGCCTCCTCGCAGCTTTTGGATTGGGAACAGTTGGACATGGTTGCCTTCGGCTACACGGCGGACTTTCTTGAGATCTACGCGGAGTTTCTCGAGCAGACCCCCGGCATGCTTGCAAATGCTGCGGAAGCCGCCAGCCAGCAGGATGTTCAGCGGGTTGCCAACCTGGCTCACAAGATCAAGGGAAGCGCCCTCAACTTTGGGTTTTCCGGTGTCAGCTCGCCAATGGCCGAGGTCGAAGCCCAAGCGAAGGGCGGAGGGAATCTGGACGGTGCGCTCGACCGGATCGCTCAGGCCGGTGTCAACTTTGAGCTCGCGAAAGCCGAAGTGGCGAAGGCCAAAAATCTTTAGTGCCGTTCACTGCGAGCCGGCGGGGAGCTGGCGCTCTGCGGATCCGGACGATCCGCGCAGGCGAGAAAGCATTTTCGCCGTCCTTTTAACCATCTGATCCCATTTGAACCGGAGGCTGCTCCGGTAGTCGCGATCCAGCTTTTTGACCGGGTCCTCGTACCCGGCATAGTTGAAGAGCGCCTCGCGATGCTGCTGGGCGATCTGCTCCAGATTGGTCGTCTGGAAGATCTCATCCGCGATGCGGAGCATCCGGCGGTTCGGCAGGCTGTGCGGGTTGGCCTCGCAGACGATGTCGAAGGCGGTCTGCGCGTCGTAGCCCAGGCAGGTCAGGCCGATGATCGCCGAGGCGGCCGACCGGCTCAGCCCGGATTCGCAGTGGACCAGGATGGCAAACTGGTCGCCACCGCCGGACTCCGCCTGGCTGATCTCGCTGAAAAACTGCATGACCTTCCGGACGTGTTCCTCGGTGGGCGCCTGGCACCTGCGGAACTGCGGGGCGTGCATCTCGATGTCGTCCACGTCGTGGAACCGCATCTGGAGGATTTTTTGCAAGCGCTTCGGCAGGACAAGCGGCTCGGACTCGGTCCCGGGGTCGGGCAGGCTGACCACATACCGGATGTCGGCGTTCTGGTAGCGGGGCAAAGAGGAACGGCTGGAGACGGCGAGCTGCATGCCACGCTGAACTTAGTAATTTCCGTCGCATTCCGCCATTTTTTTCCAAGATTTTTTCTCCCCCCCTTGCCATCGAGCAACCCCCCGGCATAGCCTGCGAGGATGGAGTGCCACAACGACCTCGAAAAGCTGTTTGCCCACAACCGGACCTGGGCGGACCGGCACCGGGCGGAGGACCCGGAGTTTTTTCAGAAGCTCGCCCGGGCGCAGGTTCCGGACTTTCTCTGGATCGGCTGCTCCGACAGCCGGGTCCCGGCAAACGAGATCCTCGGGCTGCCGGCCGGCGAGGTCTTCGTCCATCGCAACGTGGCCAACCTCGTTTCGCTCACCGATTTTAACTGCCTCTCGGTCGTGCAGTATGCGGTCCAGGTCCTCAAGGTCGGCCACATCATCGTCTGCGGGCACTACGGATGCGGAGGAGTTCAGACCGCGCTCAGCGGGGTCGAGCTGGGGATCGTCAACAACTGGCTTTACCCGATCGATGAGCTCCACGCCACCCACCTGGGCGAGCTCGAAAAAATTTCCTCCGTGCCTGCGCGAGTGGACAAGCTCTGCGAGATCAACGTCATCTCGCAGGTGCGCAACCTGAGCCGCTCGGCCATGCTCAAGCAGGCCTGGAGGTCCGGCCAAAAGCTCTGCGCCCACGGGCTCATCTACGGGCTGGAGGACGGGATTCTCCACGACCTCCATGTCACGGTCACCCGGGACGCCTCCGCCGAAAAGATCTGCCTTGCGGGGCTGCGACGGGTCCTCTCCGTCCCGGGCCGCATCGTCGACTAAACCCGAAAACGGCTGAAGAGGCCCGCGAATCATGCGAATCCCCGCGAATGGGAAGCACCTGCAGCTGGTCAGAGCAGGCTGCAATTTTCCGGCTGACGTTTTCCTATCCTCCGCATTTTATTCGCGTTCCTTCGCTTTCTTCGCGGGCAAAATCCGAATCCGGGCTAAAACCTGCCCTGCCGTCACAGGCTCCTCAGGGCTGCCCGCCCATCTGCCAGGCCTTGATCGCCTCGATCGGGTGGGCCAGCATGATCACGTTGAGCGTGAGGTTATCCCGGACCCACAGCGCGCACCCGATCTCCATGGTCAGGAAAAGCAGGATGCTCGCCCAGACAGGCAGCTTCCAGGACAGAAAAAGACCAGCACAGCCAGCACACCCCAGGCGACAGGTGAGATTTTTTTGAGACTTCGCGTGATGGCTCCCATCCGGGAAAGACTACTCTCTCGGCGCTTTTTCAAACAGCTTCTTATACTGGGGGAACCCGTCTTTTTCGAGGTCCTCCGCCGGGATGAACCGCAGCGCCGCCGAGTTGATGCAGTAGCGGATGCCGCTCGGACCATCCGGGAACACATGCCCGAGGTGGGAGTCTCCTTTAGCCGAGCGGACCTCGGTGCGAACCATCCCGTGCGAGATGTCCTTCTTTTCCTCGACGGCCGCCTCGTCGATCGTGCGCGTGAAGCTTGGCCAGCCGGTGCCGGAATCAAACTTGTCCTTCGAGCTGAAGAGCGGCTGACCGGAGACGATGCAGACGTAGATCCCGTCGCGATGGTTGTCCCAATATTCGTTTTTGAACGGGGGTTCGGTCCCGCACTGGGCGGTCACATATTTTTGGAGCGGTGTGAGCATGGGTTTTTGATCTTCAGAATATCCGGCTCCTGCCACAAAGAAGACGAGGGCAAAAAGACAGGTTTTCATTCCGGACATACGCACAGCCGCTGCGGGCGCGCCAGCGAAAATCTCAGATTTCGGGGGCGGACTTTTCCAGAACCGTTTCGACCTCGAAAAATCCTGCCGGCACAAACCCGAAGACCCCGGCGATCATATTCGTCGGGAACGATTCGGCCAGGTTGCGAAAATCCCGCACGGATCCGTTAAAAAACCGCCGGGCAAACTGGAGGTCGTCCTCAATTTTGACCAGCCGCGCCATGAGATCCTGGAAATTTGCGGAGGCGCGGAGGTCCGGGTAGCTCTCCGCCAGTGCGATGAGCTTTCGCATGTCGCCCACGAGATCCCGCTCGGAGCGGAGGTGCGAGGCCTCGCGGAAAACATGCGATTCGTGGGCCGCGTACGCCGCGACGCAGGCGGCCAGCGGGGGGACCAGGTCAGCCCGCTTTTTGAGCTGCACGTCGATCCCGCTCCATGCCTCGGACTGCTGGTTGCGGGCCTTCACAAGCCGGTTGTAGGCGAGGGCGGCCCAGCCGAAGAAGAGGAGGACAGGAACGAGGACAAAGAGGACTGTCATCGATGTTCTCCCGGCAAGGTGACCTCAAAGACGGTCGCGCCCCCTTTGCCCGCTCCCTCGCGGGGTTCAATCCCGAGCTCCTGGTACGCTTTTTCCAGGGCCTCAGGATCGAGGCGTAGCTCGGGATAGAGACGCTTGAGGCGCTCCTTGACCCAGCGCTTGGCCATTCTCCGGTCGAGCGGGTTGAGCGGGGGTTCGCCCTGCAGCTTACTGCGAAGAAATTCAAAGATCGTCATGCGAGGCGGGCCACAAGAAAGAGCACGTTTGTCGAAATCCAGGCGATTGCCCCCGGGGTCCAGCGGCGGGTGCACAGGCGCGAATCCACGGGCAGTGCCCAGCTCAAGGCCATCGCCGCAAAGCCCAGAACCGCCAGCGAAAAAACCGCGCGCCCGCTGGCATTCCCATCACCCCACGGGTTCCAAAGCCACCACAGCCGGTCGGACATCAAAAATGCGAGGCCGTTGAGGATGGTCACCAGAACCGCAGCGCCGGTCGCGGCAGCCAACCAGGTGCGTCCTGCGGAGGGGAGCGCGGCATCCGCCACCTGGCGGCTGGCCAGGAGCAGGGCAAATCCGAAGAGCGGAAGAACCAGCGGCAGCGCGCCGCCAAGCCGCAACCCGGAGTGCTCGGTGAATCGCAGCGGACCGACCGGCCAACCGGTCAACGATCCAAGCCCCAGAAGGACCGCCAGCGAGATCACGACGATCCCGGCCGCCATCCGGGCGGACGAAAGGCTCGATGCCGTGACCAGGTCGGCATAGGCTGCGACAAAAAAGACGAGGATCCATGCGGAGTCCCACCAGGGCCAGGTCGAGGCCGGCTGGAAGGGCAGAGCGAGCCCGGCTGCGGTCGCTGCCAGGAAGAGGAGCCAGAAGATCCGGATCATCCGAGCTCCTCCCCGGCACGGGCGGCGCGCCGCTTTTCTCGAAACTGCAGGAAGGCAAGCATCCCGGTGTAGGCCACGATCGCGGCCGGGGTGGAAAGGAAGACCGATCCGACCAGCAGCGGGAGGCCGACATGCAGGAACGTCGTCCATTTCATCAGCTCCTTCAGATGAAAATGATGGTCGGCTAAAGCAGGTGGTGCCTCGTGGATCCAGGTCAAAATAAACGCCCCGATGTCGTATTCGATTTTGAGGAGCACCGGCCAAAACGGGGTGACGATGTCGTGAAGCGAGACGGCCACAACCGCCGCAATCGGGTTGCAGCGGAGCGCGTATGCCAGGCCCAGGCACAGCAGGGTCTTGAGGCCGAAGAGCGGGGTGAATCCGATGAACATCCCGATGGCCACCCCGCCGGCAATCGAGTGGGGCGTATCGTGCAGATCCAGGAGCTTGTGGCCCAGGGAGGCAAAATATCCGAAGATCTTCTTCATCCAGCGCCCAATGACGCCGATCCGGCCCGCTTCGGCAAGCTTTCTGTGCCGGAACGATCTGGCTTGTCAGGCGGGGGGAATCCGGCTACGCGTGGCCTTTGTCATGAAAACCAATCCTGTTGTTGCTGCGCTGTCTAGCATCGCCCTCCTGACCACCGCCTGTGAAAACCTGAGCCCGGGCGAGAACGCCGCGGTTTTTGGCGCGGCGGCCGGCCTGGCAACCGGCATCCCGCTCGCCGTCGCCGGGGTTGATCCGGCGATCACGATCCCGGTGACCGCCGGGGCCGTAGCGGTCGCCGCCGGAGCGGCGTATGTCATCGCCAAGCACCAGGCGACCGAGCGCCAGCGCAAGATCGCCGAGCAGCGCGCCCGCATCTACATGGCCCGCCTCGAAAAGCAGCAGCAGGCGGCCGCCCAGGCCTCGGCCAAGAAGCCGAAAAAGCCCCGCTTCATCGCCGTCCAGACCGAAAAGACCGAGCAGAATCAAGGCAAGGCAGCGGTCATGGTTTTTGACACCCAGACCAACGAGGTCGTCGGCAACAATGTCTACGATATGAAGTCCACTCCGCAGGTCGGGCAAACGGCAAAATTCGACACGTACTCCGCGCAGTTTGTCGGCACGGGCAACTGACCGGCCTATACCAGGCACACGACGGGGACCAAAAGGGCCGCATCGGCGAGTGCGGTGTAAGAGTCGGGCGCAATCCGCTCGCGGCGGAACCTGAGGATCACGAGGCAGCCCGCAGAGATCGCCGGCGCAACGTTTCCGCTGGCGACCGCGTACGTGCAAGCAATCGCGGCCGCCAGGACCAGCAACACGTTGGTTCCGCGCGCAGGCTCGCTTTCTCCAAGGCGCTCCTCCGCCCGCATGCACTCGAGCGCATTCGCCGCCAGGACAGCTCCCAGCGCCAGAAAAACCCCTCCTGCCAGTTCCGGCGGAGGGGATTGAACCAGCGCCGCCGCCATCACGGCAAAAGAAAAAATTGCCGAGAGGGCGAGCGCCCGCCACGTGCTGGCGGCGGTGCCTGTCGATCGCGCATGGGCGGCATAATACCCGCCGCAGAGGGCCGCGATGAAGGCGCCGGCCAGCAGGAGCTGGGCGTTCAAATTCCACAATGCCAGGGCCCCGGCGACCGCAAGGTTTCCCATGCCGAGCAGGGTGTACTGGGGAAGCCAGCGCCGGGCCATCTGATGGCGGCGGGCCGGGATCGACTCCGGCGCAGATCGCGCCGCATCCCATGCCCGGTCGAGAAGATAGATCCCCCAGACGGAACAGAAAAGCACCGCGCGCGCAGCCGGCTGGGTCGATGTCTCCATCGCCCGCCCCGCCAGTTCCTGCCAAAGAACCGCCACCAGCGCGACGTCAACACCCAGAATGTGTGGCCACATCGCCAGGGGCACCGGTCGCGGAGCGGGCACCTCGGTCAGCAGATTCTTTGCTCGGTCGCGGGATCGAACAGGTGGACCCGGGCCGCGTCGATTTCAAACGTCCGCCGGTGACCGGCCTCGCTCTGGTCAACCAGGGCATGGCTGCGGCTCGTGATCACATGCGCCCCGGTCTGGATGTAGAAAAATGTCTCGGCCCCCATCGGCTCGACGACATCGATGATCGCCGGGAATGGCGACTTCGTCGGCGTCTTTCCCTCCGGGACCCAATCGCAGTTTTCCGGACGGACGCCCAACGTGACCTCCTTCCCGGCATACGGCTGCGCCGCCGGGCGGGTTCCCAGATTGATCTCAACCGCTCCGCCGGCAACTTCCTTAAAGATCAGGTTGTCGCCATCCTTGCGCAGGGTTCCCTTCAAAAAGTTCATTGGCGGGCTGCCGAGGAAGCCGGCGACAAACATGTTGACCGGCTCGTTGTAGAGCTTGAGCGGCGCGTCGATCTGCTGGACGACGCCTTCCTTGAGCCCGGTCTCCGGGTTGACGACCGCATCCATCACGACGATCCGCGTCCCCATCGTCATCGCCTCGACCTGGTCGTGGGTCACATAAATCATCGTCGCCTGAAGCCTCTGGTGCAGCTTGATGATCTCGGTCCGCATCTGAACGCGCATCTTGGCATCCAGGTTTGACAGCGGCTCGTCAAACAAGAAGACCTTCGGCTGGCGGACGATCGCCCGCCCGACCGCAACCCGCTGGCGCTGCCCGCCGGAGAGGGCCTTCGGCTTCCGGTCCAGGAGCTGCTCCAGGCCGAGGATGTCGGCGGCTTCCTGAACCCGCTTCTGGATCTCCGCTTTGGGAAACTTGCGAAGTTTGAGCCCGAACGCCATGTTTTCATAAACGCTCATGTGTGGGTAGAGCGCATAGTTCTGGAAAACCATCGCGATGTCCCGGTCCTTCGGCGGCACGTCGTTCACCCGGCGGTCGCCGATGAAGATGTCTCCGCGACTGATCTCCTCAAGCCCGGCGATCATCCTGAGCGTGGTGGACTTCCCGCATCCGGACGGCCCGACGAAGACGACAAACTCGCGGTCCGCGATGTCGATGTTAAAGTCCCGGACGGCCGTGACGTCTTGGCCTTTGTCTCCGGGGTAGATTTTGTAGATGCTGTTCAGCGCAACTTTTGCCATGGTTTTCTCCTGTTTGGTTTTATTTGGTGTCCCAGGGATTTAAGGGCGCGGACGGGACAATTCCGCGACCTGTTAAGCGACCATGCAAGCTCCCTGGCAGGGAGATGTCAACCCGCGCGGCACTTGCCCTGTCACGCGGGTGCATCTGCGAAAGTTGCACGCCTGTCCGGCGGAGGGCCTCCGGGTTCGGAGTTCCGCCTTGAGGCGGCTGGCGAGTGGGGAGGCAGCCTAAAAAGCGCCGCCTGAAGGCGGAACTCCAAACACAAGCGCCCTCAAGGCGGGTCCCGCTTTTGCAACTTTCGGGCATGCGCCCCCTCGCTCCTTGGGGATCTTGTTGGGCATGGCCGGGATGTCCAGGCAACGTCGCATCGGCATCCCGCCGATGTCCTTTTGAAGAGGCGGTTGCAAGCGTGAGCAAAGCACCAACCCGCGTGCGGTTACGTTTCCCGATGCTCAGTCGGAGAGCAGCGGAAACCAGGCTGAGGATTTCAGCCTGTCCCGCAAAAACTCGCGCTGCGCGGCCCGCGCGTCCGAGCGGTTGCTGCTGGCGCAGGGGTCCGGCAGCTTCAAAAGCTGTTCGGCATACGCGGCCGGCCCGAACCGTTTCTCCCGATCGGCTGGCCATGGTGTCACCCGGAGCTCTGCCCGGGCGGCTCTCCTCCTCCAGAGGCGGAGGAACGGGTTGAGCGGGGAGCAGAGCCGCCAGGAATCCTCCGCCGGATGCGCGAGGGTTTCCAGCTGCGCGGCCAGGGTGAGTCGGCTGAACGAGACCGGGCCAGGGTTGGCTTTTCGAGCCGGCCAGTCAGGTTTGGCCGCCATCGCCCGGCAGGACCGCGGCATCTGCTTCAGCCAGGCTCCATGGAGATCTCTCTGCCTCCGCACCTCGGCCTTCGCGTCGAAGAGCTCCGGGGCAATGAGGATGTCGTCGTAAGATTGAGGGCACTGGAACCCAAACTCTGCAAGGTCGGGGGCGATGTTGGGCAGGTTCCGTGCGATCAGCGGACGCCTCGCAGCCGCCGCCTCAAGAGCCGGCAGCCCGAAGCCCTCCTGAATCGATGTGAGGAGGACGGCCTCGCTGGCGGCGAGGAGCTCCGGAACCGATGGCTTCTTGAGCCCGCGGCCGGAGAGAATGCCCAGTCGAAGTCGCCAGTGGTGAGTTTGCGCGGCATCGCTCAGCGCGTTTGCATACGCTTCCTCGTCGGCAGAGCTGGCTGCGCCGGTGGTGACGAGCCACGCTGCGGGGCGCAGCCAGCGGGTGAGAAGCAGCGCCTCGCAAAGGTTTTTCCGGCGCAGCAGGCGGCAGGGGACGATCCATACCGGGGAGTCGTCGCCCAGCTGGCCGCTCAGCCAGCGGCGCGCTGAGCGCTCCCGCGCTGCCGACACCGTTTGCCCGCGCTCCATGGGGTTCGGTTGCCAGATGGCCCGGCTGCCAAAATGCTTTTCGAGGATCTTCGCATCTGCGCGGTTAATCGCAGCATGCCGGGTCGTGGCCGCTTTGGGGAAAAGTGTTTCCGCCATGTCGTCCGGTGTCGCCGCTCCGCATTGTTGGAGTTCCGGCCACCGCCGCCAGCGGTTTTCGAACCACCAGTCGTGGTGGTGCAAGACGAGCGGGATCCCCGTTCGGCCGCATGAGCCGGCGATTTCGCGCGCCAGAAGGTGGTTCCTGCCGAGGCCCGGGTTATGGGCCCAAACCAGCGTATTCTCCTGGTCGGCTTTGCCAAGAAGTCGCTTCACTCCGGCCCGCACGGCCCGCTCCTTCCCAGCGGTGCTTCCGCGCTGGCCTGCAAAATATAAAAAGGCCGGGACGGTGACGACTTCGAGCCGGGCGGGCCTGACCAGCCGTCGAAATTCTGCCAGCCACTCTTTATCCGGCGCCTCTCCCGCAGCCAGCACGACGGCGCGGAATGTTTTGCCCGCGCGCAGGATCGCCGGCGCAGCCATCTCGATCACCCGGCGCACTCCGCCCGGCCTGAAATGATAGTGGAGAATGATGAGTTCCAAACCAGACGGACTCTGCCACACGGGAATCGGCCCGGCGAGAATTTGCTTGCGGCTTCCCCACTTCCTCGCGGCCCGACTCCGACGCCCGGCCTTGCATCCGCTCCGCACCTGTGGGAGAAGTCACCCCCCATGGCAGATTTTTTCCAAACCGGTGCCATTGCCACCCTCCATCGGCTGGGCCAGCCCGATGTGGCCCGCCTCGAGCGGGATCTGGTCGAGTTTTCAATAGACCGCCCGATCGCCCTGGTCCTGCCCTGTCACATCTCCGAGCTCGGAACCCGCGGCCTGCACGGGATCGTCCGGGAGCTCGCGGGAGTGCCCTACCTCCGGCAGATCATCGTCGGAATTGACGGGGCTACCCACCGGCGCGACTGGGAGAGGGCGCGCGCCGTCTTTGGCCAGCTCCCGCAAAAGCCCGTGCTGCTCTGGAATGACGGGCCGCGCATGAAATCGCTTTTCCGCCTGCTGGCGGAAAACGACCTGTGCTCCGGACACGCGGGCAAGGGGCGCAATGTCTGGATGTGCCTTGGCTATGCGCTGACAAGCGAGAAGGCCAGCGTGGTTGCGGTCCACGACTGCGACATCCTCACATATACCCGTGAGCTGCTCGCGCGGCTCTGCTATCCGGTCGCGCACCCGAGCTTCGGCTTTGACTTCTGCAAGGGATACTACGCGCGCGTCAGCGACCAGCTCAACGGCCGCGTGATGCGCCTGATGCTGGCCCCGCTGATCAGCGCGCTCAAAAGCATCCTCGGCCCGCACCCCTACCTCGCGTACCTCGAAACATTCCGGTATCCGCTTGCCGGAGAGTGCTCGCTCGTGCTCGACCTCGTGCGAAGGGTGAGGATCCCGAACGACTGGGCGCTCGAGATTGGCATGCTCACGGAGGTCTTCCGCAACTGCGCCCCGCAGGCGATCTGCCAGTCGGAGCTCTGCGAAAACTACGACCACAAACACCAGGAGCTCTCGCCCCGCAATATCGACAAGGGGCTCAACAAAATGGCGTTCGACATCGCCAAATCCATCTTCCACCGCATGTCGGCGGAGGGGATCTGCCTGGACAGCGGGCTCTTCGACAGCCTGCTCAGCGCGTATGTCCGGCAGGCAGACGACATCCTGCGCGCGTACGCGGCCGACGCCGCAATGAACGGCCTGAAATACCCGCGGCATCTCGAGGAAAGCGCGGTGAGCATGTTCGTTCACAGCATCCAAGCCGCCGTGGCCGCCTTTCACCAGAGGCCGATCGGCTCGCCGATTAACTCAAGCTGGAACAGGGTCGAATCCGCCCTGCCCTCGTTCCTCAACGACCTGGGCGAGGCGGTCCGGCTGGACAACGCGTGATCAGGGGGTCGGACCGGGCGTCGGGCTTGGCGTCGGGGTTGGCGTCGGATACCGGAGCGGGGTGAAGTTTGGCTTGCTGCCGTCGGTGCTCCAGAAGACCTCCTCGGTGCGGTTCCAAACCACGCTCGGGGTGCCCTCGTAGAGGGCAAGCGCCTTAAGCTGGCGGCGCACCTCGCCGCGCAGGCCGAAGCTCGGCGTCGAGGGATCGACAGGCAGCGCAAGGCCGCGCGTGCGGATCGAGTTCTGATCGAGCAGCTGGGGCTGGACAAAGACGTGCCCGCCAACCGGGATGTCGCCCGGGCTCTCCAGGCAGCGGAGGGTCAGAAACAGGGTGTCGCCGACGCGCGAGGGCCACATCTCAAAGGTGTAGCGGTTCATCTCGCGGGGCTTTTTCCCCGGGACGGCCAGCTCGACTCCGTAGCGGTCGGCCGTGATCGGCGTAACCATCACCCGCGACGTGCGGCCTTTCTCATCGGTCGATTCCCAGACCCCGAGCAGCCATGTGTTGATCGCCTCGGTCGGCCCGTTTGTCAGCGGCTTGTCAAAAAAGCACCCCGCCAGGCTCAGGCTGGCCACCAGGACGGGAAGGAGTCGAAAAAACAATCGCATCCCCCGCCTATATCCAAGTTCCGTCCTGAATGACACTGTTTTTCGGCACGACGACGATTCCGTCGCGGATATAGTACCCGTCGCCGTCGAGGTCCTGGGATTTCCCCTCCGGCGAGATCACCACGTTGTTGCCGATGCGGGCATTTTTATCGATGATCGCGCCGTTGATGACGCACCCGCGGCCGATCCCGATCGGGGGGACCCCCTCCTGAGCGCCGAGGGCCTCAGCCTCGTAAAAGTCGGCCCCCATCATGATCGTGTTTTTTACGGTCGACCCGGACTGGATGACGCTGCGGATCCCGAGCACGCAGCGCTCGAGCGTGACGTCGCCGATGATGCAGCCGTCGGAAATCATCGCCTTCGACACCTTGGCGGAGTTCACCGTGCTGGCGGGAAGGAACAGCGGCTGCGTGAAGACCGGCGAGCCGGGAACATAAAAGCTGTAGCGCGGGTTTTCCTCGGTAAGCGCAAGGTTCGCCTCAAAAAATGCGTCGATCGTACCGATGTCCTCCCAGTAGCCTTGGAAGATGTGCGCCATCACCTTGTAGTCGCTGATCGCCGCCGGGATGATGTTCTTGCCGAAATCCACGTAGTCGTTGGCCAGGCACGCCTCGAGCACGGAACGGTTGAAAATATAAATCCCCATCGACGCCTGGTACAGGTCGGCGTCCTCCGGATGCCCGATTGCCTTGAGCAGGTCGGCGGGGATCCGCAGCGCATCCAGAATTTCCGGGTCCTTCGGCTTTTCTACAAACTGACGGATCCGCTTGCCCTCGTCGGTGAGCATGATCCCGAACCCGGTGGCGGGCTCGCGGGCGACCGGGATCGTGGCGATCGTCAGGTCCGCCTCCGACTCGACGTGCTGGCGCAGCATGTCCCGGTAGTCCATCCGGTAGAGCTGGTCGCCGCTCAGGATCACGAAGTACTCGTAAGGATGCTCCAGAAAATACCGCATGTTCTGGCGGACGGCGTCGGCCGTCCCCTGATACCAGCGGGATCCCTCAGGGGTTTGCTGGGCGGCGAGGATCTCGACGAAGCTCGGGGTGAAGTCGTCAAACTTGTAGCTCGAGTTGATGTGCCGGTGCAGCGACGTGCTGTTGAACTGGGTGAGGATGTAGATCCCCCGGAACCCGGAATTCAGGCAGTTGCTGATCGGGATGTCGACGAGGCGGTACTTTCCGCCGAGCGGGACCGCCGGTTTCGCGCGCTCCTTGGTGAGCGGGAACAGCCGGGTTCCGGCCCCCCCTCCCATGATGATCGCCAACGTTTTCGAGATGGGGAGAGTGTTCGAGGGAAGGCTCATAGGAAAATTGTATCTTGCCCGAACATGGGGGAGTTGTCACGATTCAAAATTCTATGTGTGGCATTGTTGGATATATTGGGCATTCCGAGGCGTTGCCGGTGCTTTTGGACGGGTTGCGGCGGCTGGAGTACCGGGGGTATGACTCCGCCGGCGTCGCGCTGCTGAACGGGGGGTCGATCCAATCCCGGAAGGCGGTCGGGCGGATCGCCAATCTGGCCGAGGCCATCCAGGCCAGTCCGGTGCATGGCGCGACCGGGATCAGCCATACCCGGTGGGCAACCCACGGCGGGGTAACGGTTGAAAATGCGCACCCGCATTTTGACCAGAGCGGCCAGCTCGCCCTCGTGCACAATGGGGTCATTGAAAATTACCAGACCCTGCGCGACCAGCTCCTCGCCGAGGGCCATGTTTTCCATTCCCAGACCGACACGGAGGTCCTGGCTCACCTTGTCGGGAAGGCGTTTGACGAGGCGGCCATCCGGTCCCACGAGGGTCTTGTCGAGGCGGTCCGAACCGCACTGCGCCAGGTCATCGGGACCTACGGGATCGCCGTGATCCACGCCGCGGTCCCCGGGGTCATGGTCGGCGCCCGCCGGGGCAGCCCGCTCGTGCTCGGGATCGGGAAGGACGAGCACTTCCTCGCAAGCGACGTGAGCGCGATCGTCGCGCACACCCGGCAGGTCGTCTACCTGAACGACTACGAGATCGCGATCGTCCAGCCGGACGGGTTCCAGATCTCGACGGTCTCGGGATCGGGAGCGGACTTCCACGTGAGCAACGTCGAGTTCTCGGCGGATGCCGTCGACAAGGGAAAGTTCCCTCACTACATGCTCAAGGAAATTTACGAGCAGCCGAGCTCGATCCGCGACGCGATGCGCGGGAGGCTTTCCGCCGAGGAGGCGACGGCGAAGCTCGGCGGCTTGGAGATGACGAATGCCGAGCTCCGCGCGGTGGACCGGCTGGTCCTCAGCGGCTGCGGGACCGCCCTGCATGCGGCGATGGCGGGAGAATACATCATCGAGAACCTCGCGCACCTGCCGGTCGAATGCGAGATCGCCAGCGAGTTCCGCTACCGGAATTTGCCGATGGACCGCGACACGCTGGTCTTTGTGATCAGCCAGAGCGGGGAGACGGCGGACACGCTGGCCGCCCTGCGGGAGAGCCAGCGCAAGGGTCACCGGACGCTCGCCATCTGCAATAACGTCGCGAGCACGATCGCGCGCGAAAGCGATGGGGGAGCCTACATGCACGCGGGGCCGGAAATCGGGGTCGCCGCCACAAAATCCTTCACCTCGCAGCTCACGATCCTCACGCTTCTCGGCCTCCTTCTCGGCCGGATCCGCCATCTCAGCCATGCCGAAGGCCGGGTCATCATCTCTGAAATGGAGAAGCTCCCGGACCTCGTCGCCAAGACGCTCGAGCTCGACGCCTCGATCAAGGTCATCGCCGAAAAGTACGCGCGCGCCAAAAACTTCCTCTTCATGGGCCGCCAGGCGAACTACCCGATCGCGCTCGAGGGAGCGCTCAAACTCAAGGAGATCAGCTACATCTCGGCGTCCGGGTACCCGAGCGCCGAGCTCAAGCACGGGGTCATCGCGCTGGTCAGCGAGGAGACCCCGTCGGTTTTCATCGCGCCCAGCGACGCGGTCTTCGACAAAAACGTGAGCAACATCGAGGAGGTCAAGGCCCGCCAGGGTCCGGTCATCGCGGTCGGGACCGAGGGCAACACCGCACTCAAAAAAATCTGCGACGACGTGATCTTGATCCCGTCCGCCCCCGACTATCTGACCCCGATCCTGTCGGTCATCCCTCTGCAGCTGCTCTCCTACCACATTGCGGCGAGCCTGGGCTGCGACGTCGACAAGCCACGAAACCTCGCAAAAAGCGTGACCGTCGAATAGCCGGCGGCGATCGAGGAGATAAATGATGGGATTTCCGATGGCCGGGATGGCTGCTGCGCTGGGGCTCGGGTTTGCGTATTTTATTGCCGCGATCCCGGCGGCCGCTGCGGCAGGACTTCCGGTCTGGGCGGCCGGCCTGGCCGCCTGGTTTGGCTATTCGGCGGGAGCGGGCGTCGTCCTGCTGGCCGGGGCTCCGCTCCGGGCTTGGCTGGTGATTAAGCTTCGCATCCCGGTTGAGCGGGATTCGACCAAATGGGTTTGGAAGGTTTGGGATCGCGCGGGGCTGCCCGGGCTTGGGCTGCTGGCACCGGTCACGGTCGGCCCCCAGGCGGGATCAATCCTCGCGCTGGCAGTCGGCGAGCGTCCGGCACGGATCTTTGCGGCCCTTTCGCTCGGGGTCATCCCGTGGTGCGTGGGGTTTTGTATTCTGGTCTCGCTGGGAGTTAAGATCGCGCGTTGACAGGCCGGAAGTCTGGCGTAGTTTTGCGGCATATTTCATGGAGCAGAGCGTATCAGACACCCAGGAACGGTTCGTTTCCCACGCCCCCGGATACTGGAAGGAAGAGCCTCAGTGGGACGACTGGCGGTGGCAGATGAAAAACCGGGTGACCTCGCTGGCCGGGCTCGAGCAGCGCCTCCGCCTCACGAGCGAGGAGCGCGCCGGAGTCCTCCTGGCCGGATCCAAGCTGGCCCTCGCGGTCACTCCGCACTACTTCAACCTGATCGACCGGGATGACCCGAGCTGCCCGATCCGCAAGCAGGTGATCCCAAGGATCGAGGAGGGATACGATTCGCCTTATGACATGGCGGACCCGTGCGGCGAGGATGCAGCCATGCCGGTCCCCGGGCTCGTCCACCGCTATCCGGACCGCGTCCTCTTTCTTGTCACCGACCGCTGCGCCTCATACTGCCGGTACTGCACCCGCAGCCGCGTGGTCAGCGGGGTGGGGGAGCAGGAGCTCCATACCGACTTTGAGGAGGCCTTTTCCTACCTGGAAAAACACACCGAAATCCGCGACGTCCTCCTCTCCGGCGGCGACGCGCTCCTCCTCTCGGACGACAAGCTCGAGCGGATCCTGCGCCGGATCCGGGCGATCCGGCACATCGAATTTCTGCGCATCGGAACCCGGGTCCCGATCTTTCTCCCGCAGCGGATCACCCCCGCCCTCTGCGCGATGCTGCGCAAGTACCATCCGCTCTGGATGAGCGTCCATGTGAACCACCCGCGCGAGCTGACCGTCGAGGTCCGCGACGCGCTCGGACGCCTGGCGGATGCCGGCATCCCGCTCGGCAACCAGAGCGTCCTTCTGGCCGGCGTGAACGACAACGCGGAGACGATGAAGGAACTTCTCCACAAGCTCCTCATGTGCCGGGTCCGCCCATATTACCTCTACCAGTGCGATCTCATCCGGGGCTCGTCGCACCTGCGGACCTCGGTGGCCAAAGGCGTCGAGATCATCGAGGCGTTGCGGGGATTCACGACCGGATATGCGATTCCGCAGTTTGTGATCGATGCGCCGGGCGGCGGCGGCAAGGTCCCGATCAACCCGGGCTACGTCCTCTACCACGATAAAGAAAAGGTCGTGATCAGAAATTTTGAGGGGCGGATTTTTGAATACCCCGAGCTGGGAGCTCCCCGGGTGATCGCCCGCCACGACGAGCTCCTCCCGGTCTGACATTTTATGGGAGGCATCATCGTCCGTCCGCGCTCGCGGATCCTGCACGGCCACGATTGGGTATATTCCAGCGAGGTCCTCAAAACGTTTGGCAGCCCGGAGGATGGCACCGTCGTCTCGATCAAGGACTCCCGCGACCAGCTCCTCGGGGTCGGGATCTACAATGCGAAGTCGCAGATCGTCGTCCGACGGTTCTCCCGGCGCAGGCAGGACCTCGATGAAGATTTTTTTATGCGCCGGATCCGCCAGGCGTTGGAATACAGGGAAAACGCGGGCTGCCGGCGCGACCTCGGCCGGCTGGTGTGGAGCGAGAGCGACGGCCTTCCGGGTGTCATCGCCGACCGCTATGGCCCGGTCGTCGTTTTGCAGACGGTCACGAAGGCGATGGACCTCCACCGGGAGGTCATCGCAAAGGTCCTCCTGGAAGCCACCGGAGCGGCCTGTGTGATCGAGCGCAACGATGCCCCTGTGCGGGCGGCCGAGGGGATGGAACCGCGCACGGGCGTCCTTCTGGGCGAGGTGCCCGGACCGCTCGAAATCGAGGCGGCCGGGATCCGTTTCCTCGTTGACCCGCTCGGCGGCCATAAGACCGGCCTCTACCTCGACCAGATCGAATCGTACGCGATCGTCGCCCCGATGGCGGCCGGCCGGCGGGTGCTCGATTGCTTCTCGAACCAAGGCGGCTTTGCCCTCGCCTGTGCGAACGCGGGAGCGGCATCGGTGGTCGCGGTCGAATCCGGCGCGGAGAGCGTCGCCCGCCTCCGCGAAAACGCCGCGAGGAACAGCCTCGCCATCGATGCCAGGCAGGCGGACGTTTTTGATGTGCTCGCCCGCGGCGGCGAATTTGACCTCATCATCCTCGACCCCCCGTCGTTTACCAAGACCCGCGCAAAGGTCAACGAAGCCCTGCGCGGCTACCGCGATCTCCACGCCCGGGCCGCGAGGCTGCTCAGCAAGGGAGGCCTCCTCGTCAGCTTCTCGTGCTCCCACCACGTCGCCTCCCATGAGTTCGAGGAGGCCATCGCAGAGGGGCTTCAGGATGCCAAACGCAACATGCGCCTCCTCCGGCGCATCGGCCAGCCCCTCGACCACCCGGTCGTCGTCGGCATCCCCGAAACCGAATACCTCAAAGGCGTCGTCCTCGAAGCCATGCCCGGACGCTAGGAGGCATCTTGCCTCGGATTCCATGGGTCCTATGTGTCCTATAGGACTTGTCGGCAAGAGGCACCCGCCATGGTGCATAACCCAGAGCCAGAGACCCCTGTGGCCCTGCGCCCTGCGGGGCGCAAGACTTCCTGAATTGAGGGCTTGTCTCCGGCACGGGTTGCAGGCATGGATATTCCTCGTGGCGCGCCTTATCTCGATTCTCGGATTTTTTTGGGTTCTTCAGGGTCTTTTGCCTGCTCAGACCCCGACGCCGGCGCCGGACACGCCGTCCGACCGCGGTGTTTGGCGGGCGGAGCTGCCAGGGGGCACGTTTGTTGTGGCGCTCTCGGCGATCACCTCGGTGAGCAGCCATGAGTACGTCGTGGACAACTCGGCGCGGGTGACCGAGGTGACGGTGGCGACCGCCGGGTCTCTGATCGGGCGGTTTTACTACCTGGAGCCGAACGTTCCGGAAGCCCCTGGCGGGATCGGGCAGTCGGCGATCACATTTATGCAGGACAAGCTGACCGAGGGGGCCGAACGGACCGGGACAGATGCCTGGAAAAAGGTGGTAAAAAGCTATCCGGCCTCGACCCACGCGCATACCGTGGAATACCGGATCGATTCGAAGGAGGTTCTCCAGAAGCTCTATAAAAACGTGGAGACCGCCTGGCTGCGCGGGCGGGGGGATACATTCAAGCCTTGAACGCCGCCCGGCATCCGTCCAATCTTCCCCCACCTGCTTTGAACCCGTCCACGCAACACAAGCCCAAACACGAGTGCGGCGTCTTTGCCGTGTTCGGCCACCCCGACGCCGCCCTTCTGACCTACTACGGGCTCTTTGCCCTGCAGCACCGCGGCCAGGAAAGCGCGGGCATCGTCTCGGCCAAGGGATCCGACCGGACATTTCAGACCCACAAGGACATGGGCCTCGTCTCACAGGTTTTTCCGATGAGCGAACTCGACCGCCTTGTGGGGACGCGGGCGATCGGGCATGTGCGGTACTCGACCACGGGGTCGAGCAACAAAAAAAATGCGCAGCCCTTCGTCGTGGATACCGCGCGCGGGCAGCTGGCGATCGCCCACAACGGGAACCTGGTTAACGCGGCCTCCCTGCGAACCGAGCTCGAGGCCCGCGGGTCGATTTTCCAGACGACGGTCGACAGCGAGATCGTCCTTCACCTGCTCGCGCAGCCGCGCGGGACCGGCGGTGGGCTCGCCGCGCTCCGGCACCTCGAGGGCGCGTTCTCGATCGTCCTGATGGGCGAGCACGAGATCGTCGGGTTCCGGGATCCCCACGGGTTCCGGCCGCTCTGCCTCGGCAAGGTCGACGGGGCTTATGTTCTCGCCTCCGAGAGCTGCGCGTTCGACCTCATCCACGCCGAGTTCATCCGCGACGTCGAGCCCGGCGAGGTCGTCATCATCGACAACAACGGGATCCGCAGCGAGTGGCCGTTCAAAACCGGCAAGAGTGCGTTCTGCATTTTTGAGTACGTCTATTTTGCGAGGCCCGACAGCAACATCGGAGGGGTGAACGTCAGCAAGGTTCGCGTCGAGATGGGTCGGGAGCTGGCGCGCCGGCATCCGGTCGAGGCCGACCTCGTCGTCCCCGTGCCGGACTCCGGAATCTTCGCGGCCCTCGGGTTCGCCGAGGAGCTCGGGATCCCGTACTTCCCGGCGTTCGTGCGCAACCACTACATCGGGCGAACGTTCATCCAGCCCACCCAGCTGATCCGCGATTTTAACGTCCGGGTGAAGCTGAACCTGATCCGCGAGGCGGTCGAGGGCAAGCGGGTCGTGGTCGTCGACGACTCGATCGTGCGCGGGACGACCGCGCGCACCCGGGTCATCAATCTGCGCGAAAACGGGGCGAAGGAGGTCCACATGCGGATCAGCTGCCCGCCGCACAAGAACGCGTGTTACTACGGGATCGATTTTCCGGATCCGGAAAAGCTGATCGCCAACCAGTGCACCCACGAGGAGATCTGCAAGTACCTCGGCGCCGACTCGATCGGCTACCTCGATGTCGAGGGCATGGTCAAGGCGACGGGACGACCGCACAACCAATTTTGCATGGCCTGCTTCAACGGCGAGTACCCGGTGCCGTTCGACGCATCGTTCGACAAGCTCATCATGGAAAACCGCCGGCACAACGCCCGGCTCCTCGAACCCGAAAGCAACCGCCTGCTCTGACCCCTATGCCCCGCAAACTGAAAGCCTACGCTGCCGCCGGTGTGGATGTGGACCTCGGCAACCGCGTCAAAAGAGGGATCCACGGCCTGGTAAGCTCAACCCACGGACCCGAGGTCCTCGGAAAGATCGGCGGCTTCGGCGGCCTGTTCCGCCCGGATTTTAAGGGGCTGAAGGATCCCGTTCTCGTGTCGAGCGTGGATGGGGTCGGGACGAAGCTGAAGGTCGCTTTTGCGACCGGTCGGCACGACACGATCGGCCAAGATCTGGTCAACCACTGCATCAACGACATTGCCGTCATCGGCGCCCGGCCGATGTTCTTCCTGGATTACATCGCCGGTGAGAAGCTGGACCCGCTTGTGTTTCGCCAAATCCTCAAGGGCTTTGCCAAGGCGTGCCGCGAGGGCGGATGCGCGCTGGTCGGCGGGGAGACGGCCCAGATGCCAGGGATGTACCATCCGGGCGAATACGACCTCGCCGGCACGATCGTCGGGGTCGTGGACCGCCCGAAAATGCTCGACGGCTCGAAGGTCCGGCCCGGCGACGTGCTGGTCGGGCTGAAGGGGAACGGACTGCATACGAACGGCTACTCGCTCGCGAGGCACGTCCTCCTCGAGCGCCTGCGCCTGCCCTTGGACCGCCCGGCTCCGGGCATGAAGGCCTCGCTTGCCTCCGAACTGCTGCGCGTGCATCCGAACTACCAGCCCCTCATGGCCTCGCTTCCGGCCGGCCTGCTTCGCGGCGCAGCCCACATCACGGGCGGAGGCTTGCTCGACAACCTCCCCCGCGTCCTGCCGGACGGCTGCCGGGCGCGCATCGAGGCCCGCTCCTGGAAGGTGCCGATGCTGTTCCATCTCATCCAGCACGGCGGTCACGTTCCGGACAAGGAAATGTATCAGGTCTTCAACATGGGCATCGGCATGGTGCTCGTGGTCGCCGCCTCACGCGCTGCAGAGACGGTCCGCCTGACAAAAGGCATCGTGATCGGCGAGGTTGTGAAGGGCCCGAAAGACGTGGTGATCGAGTGAAGGCCTGGAGGCGCAAGCCGGCACTCGGCATCGGCATCGGCGTAGGCATGATGGGGGCCGTCGCGCTGGCGCTCCGCTACGGGATGCGTCGTCCGACGCGGGAGCCGATCCCGGACGCAATCTCGCCGGCCATCTTTGCCACGCGGGTCGCACAGACCGGGTTTGGCGAGATGATCTACCATGTCTGCGGGTCCGGGGAGCCGCTCGTCTTCCTCCACGGGGTTTTTCTCGGAGCCTCCTCCTACGAGTGGTCCAAGGTGTATCCGAGGTTCGCCATGGACCACGAGGTCATCGTTCCCGACCTGATCGGCTTCGGGGAGTCCGAGCGTCCGCCGACTCCGATGGACGCTGCCGATTACGTCGAGGTGATTGCCGAGTTTCTCGGCGAGGTGGCCCCCGGAAAAAAGCCGGTCCTGATTGCGAGCGGCCTCACAGCCGGGATCGCGCTGCTCCTCGCCGCCCGCCATCCCGAGCTGGTCTCCCGGCTGATTGTGTTTCTTCCCACCGGCCTAAAGGAGGCCGGAAAATGGCGTGCGATGGGGATGCTTGCGCTGAGCGGGATTCCCGGGCTGAGCCGGTTTGTCTATCGGAACTACCTGGCCAGGCCGCCGTTTATTCGGGGGTGGCTCACGCGGTTCGCCCTCGCTGACCCCGCCTCGCTCACCGAGGAAATGGTTTCGATTCTGGCCACCTGCGCCCAGCAATACGGGGCGGAGTACGCGATCCTCGGCTTCCTTCGCGGCCGGCTCGCATTTGATATTGAGCGGCGGCTCCGCGATATCTCTGCGCCCGTGCACATCCTCTGGCCCGAGCTCGCGGTCGGATTTCCCGAGCGCGGCGGAGAGGTCCTCGCGGCCCGGATCCCGCGAGCCTCTGTCGAGCGGCTCCCCGGATGCGGGATCCTGACGGCCCTCGAAAATCCCGATCTGCTCGCTGCGGCGATCCAGCAATCCCTCCACGGAGATCTGCCGGCGCAGGCGTGATCTTCAAACCAAAAAAGCAGCAATAGAGCCCGCGAATCACGCGAAACCACGCGAATGAAATGGGCTTGCAGAAAAATCGCTGCGCACCATGTGGGGGAAACACCATTTATTTCCAAGCGCTTGGTTCTATTCGCTTGATTCGCAGCATTCGCGGGCCAATTCCGAATGGAGGCTTAAGAGGCCGCGCTCTCGAGCAGGCAGGCCGGGATCTTCACCACGAGCTTTCGGATGGCGAGCGGGGACCCGGTCGCAATCTTCGGGCGGTGGGCCTCGCCGGGAAAAAAGATGGCGAAGTCGCCCGGACGGAGGACGACCTGCGTTGACGGCGCGGAGATCGCCGCAAATTTCTGCGTATCCGATTCCGCTTTGAACGAAGTCGGCTCCCCGAGGTCTTCAACGGCCGTCACGTCAATGCCCTCAGCTCCCTCGATCAGGTACTGCACGTCGATCGTCTCCGGATGGTTCTCCCACGTGCAGAGGTCGCGCGCCTGGGTGGCGTACCCGTGCACGTTCACGTACCAGCCGGGCCTGCCCAGCTCGTGGATCCCGGCCGCCGCGGAATCCGCGTTTTCTGAGATCCAGCGCAGAGATTCCCGCAGCATCGGGGACGAGATCAGTGGCTGCCAGCGGGAAGGAACGGAGATCGAGGAAAGAAGCATAGGGGGATTTTTACAGATGGGTGTTGCTCGCGCAAGTCCCTACCGGTAGCCCCCACCTTCATAGTGGGCGGGAATCCAAACACGCCGGCCGTTCGCATCCCGCCCGTAGGCACCCTCTATGGGGTTTTGTCATACCATCGCCCGGGCTGCATGCGAGGAATGGGAGGAATGCCCCCGCAAGATCCTGCTGGCCAGAAAATGAAAAGTTATCGTATTTTGCGCATGTGCTGCAGGATTTGAAACTTGATCGCGCCTATGATGGATTTCTCTTCTTGGCGGAATCCACCCGCAATCCTCCCTCCCTGAGAAGCCACCACCATGCGGAGCTGGAGCTCAATCTGGTTGCCCGGGGCACGGTTACCTACGTCACAGGGGACGGCCGGTTTACATTCGGTGCACGCTCCCTGCTCTGGATGTTTCCCTCGCAGGAGCACCAACTGGTGGATCGCTCGAACGATGCCCAGTATTATGTCGCTGTCTTCAAGCCGGATCTCATCAGTAAATCGTGCCGCAGCGCTCCCTACCAAGGCCTGAGGAGAAAGCGTCCGGAGAAAGGTGCCGTCGCCCACACCTTGCTTGCCCCCAACACCTTCAGCTTCGTAAGGACCATGATGGACCACATCATGGAGGGATCGCTGGATCCCGATCTCCTCAACCGCGAAGCAGGCTTCGGAGTGATGTCGGACTTTCGTTATCGCCACGGGGATCCGGACGGACTAAATGCCGGCCTCCATCACCTGCTTTTGTTGTGCTGGAGACTCCAGCAGGAGGGGGCTTCAGCGCAGCGCGCGTTTTCGCTCCATCCCTCGATATCAAAGGCGATCTCGCTTCTGGCGGATGAGAGCGGGACCGGCTCCCTGGGAGAACTTTCGCGCCAGTGCGGGATGAGCCCGGCGCATTTCAGCAGGCTGTTTTCCGCGCAGGTCGGGGTGCCGCTCAACCGCTACCGGAATTCGCTCCGGCTGGCGCGGTTCTGGGAGCACCTGCGCAGGCCGGTGCAACCAACGATTATGCAGGCGGTTTTTGATGCGGGCTTTGGAAGTTACGCCCAGTTTTATAAAGTCTTTTTTGAGGCGTACGGGCAGGGCCCGCGGGCCGTGATTTCGCCGCCGCGCCCGGCCGATGGGATTTCTGTTGATCCATCGGTGCCATCCCGCAAGGCTTCTTCCTTATGAACCAAGATCTGCTTTCTGCCTTCCGGGATGGAGTTGTTGTGTGTGATGGGGCGATGGGGACAGAGCTCATGCTTCGCGGGTTCAAACTCGGAGAGTGCGGGATGCGGTGGAACCAGGAGAAGAGCAGCGAGGTGGCATCGGTCCATGCGGCCTACGCCCGCGCGGGCTGCCTCTTGGTGACAACAAATTCGTTTGGGGGCTCCCGCTCGATGCTCCAGCGCCACGGGCTGGGCGACCATGTGCAGGATTGGAACCGGCGGGCCGCGGCGCTGGCCCGCGAGGCCGTGGGAACCGGCGGATGGGTCTTCGGCGACGTCGGCCCCTTTGGCGATTTTCTTGAACCCCTTGGAGAGACATCCCCCGAGGAGCTCTTCGCGATATTTTCGGAGCAGATCGGAGCGCTGGTAGATGGCGGTGCGGATGCGGTGCTGATCGAAACGATGAGCGATCCGGCGGAGGCCGCTGTCGGGGTCCGCGCTTCGAAGTCTCTCTGCGGACTCCCGGTTGCCGTCACGTATGCCTTCCAGAACTCCGGCGGGGTGTTTCGCACGATGATGGGCACTTCGGCCCGTGACGCGATTCAGGCCGCCCTCACTGCGGGCGCTGACATCGTCGGGGCCAATTGCGGAACGGACTTAAGCCTCGAAGATTACGTGGCGCTGGCGCGCGAGCTTAAGTCGGCAGCCCGCGAAGCTCCTGTGCTCATCCAGCCCAATGCGGGATCCCCGCGGACGACGGCCGACGGGGTGAGCTACGATGCGAATCCGGCTGAGATGGGAATCACGGCGGTGCGGCTGCGCGAGGCGGGTGCCTCTGTGATTGGCGGCTGCTGCGGCACGACTCCGGACCATCTTGCAGCCATGGCCGCTGCGCTGGCATGAACACCGCGGAGATCCAGGTCGGGGATCGAACCCTCGTGGCCGAGCGCCTTGATCTCTCGCTCGCAGAAATCCTCTCCTCCGCAGGATCTCCCCTGAATACCCGCTGCCATGGGCGCGGGCTTTGCCGGGGCTGCCATGTCGTGGCCGAGTCGGGACCGAAAAAGGACGTTCTCGCCTGCCAGTACCGGCTGGCCGCAGGCGAGCGCCTGGCCATCGCCATCCCCGCCCGCTCGCTGCTTTCGCACCCGCCCTCGGTGGTCAGCGATTTCCAGACCAGCGTCCCCGCCGGCTGCGATCCGATTTTCATGGGATCCGGGACTCTTGGCATCGCGGTGGATATCGGAACGACGACCGTTGCCATGCTTTTGGTGGACCTCTCGAACGGCATGGTCCTCGCCAGGGCGACCGCGCTGAATGCCCAGGTTGCCCGCGGAGACAATGTCCTGACAAGAATTCAGCTCTGCCAAGACGATAAAGCCAACATCGCCCGGCTACACGACGACTTTTGGGATGCCACATTCCACCCGCTTCTCCGGTCTCTTCTCAAGGACTCCGGGGCAGGGCTGGAGGATCTGGCCGGGGTGGTGGTGGCCGGCAATACCACGATGCTCCATCTCGCCTGCGCGACCGACCCGACCCCGCTGGGAACGGTCCCCTTCACTCCGGCGTTTCTCGACCAGCGGGAGTTCAGCGGCGAATCGTTCGGCCTGCCCCGCGAGCTGCGCATCATCTTTCTGCCGGGAATCTCTGCCTATGTCGGGGCCGACATCGCGGCCGGGGCGGCCTGCTGCGGCGTCCGCTATGGCGAGGCGCCCCAGCTGCTTGTGGACGTCGGCACAAACGGCGAAATCCTCCTCTGCGGGCCGAAGGGGAACCTTGCCTGCGCCACCGCTGCAGGACCCGCCTTCGAGGGCTGCGGGTTGCTCTGCGGGATGCGCGCCGCACGTGGGGTCGTCGGAAAAATCTCCCTGAGCAAGGATCCCCTTTCCGCAGTATGTGAGACGATCGGAGGCCCCTGCGATTCCCCGCATGGGATCACGGGCTCCGCGTATGTGGATTTCCTCGCCGAAGGCCATCGCACTGGACTTCTCACGGAAAACGGACGCTTTGACAAATCCATCGTTGACGCAAACCCTCAGCATTTCCAGCAGGAGGAAAAAGGGCTGAGCTTCCTGCTCGATCCGCAGAATCCCGCCGTGCGAATCGGCGAGGTCGATGTCGCCCTCCTCCTGCAGGCCAAAGCCGCGATCGCTGCGGGTATCGATACGCTGCTCCATCTTCATGACCTGCCCGCCTCCGCGATCGGACGGCTTTTCCTGGCGGGCGGATTCGGGCTCCACCTTTCGATCCCGAACGCCATTGCCTGCGGGCTCCTGCCGGGCTTCGCCAAAGCGCAGATCTCGGCCGTCGGCAACACATCGCTGGGCGGCGCCTACCTCGCCCTGCTCGACCGCTCGCTCGCCGAGGAGATGGCCGACCTTGACGCCAAAACGATCGAGCTGAACCTCGACCCCGGATTCGAAGACCGCTTCCTCGATCATCTCTCGCTGCCGTAACTGTAGGTTTTTTGTGACCGATGGCCTCTGAGTCCCTTCGAGATTTGCAGATGGCCTTTCTGCGCAAACTAGGGGTCGGTAGTCAAATCTTGACAGCTTGAAAGGTCTCATCCGTGACTCGAGCGTATCAAAGGGGGGCATTGGTTTTGTCTGGCAAGCGACCCAGCAGGCAGGCATTTGAGCAATCGGACGTAACTTTTGTCAGGATTTGACTACCGACCCCAATTGTGAGGCACATGCGCGCTGGGGTTTGCCGTTAGGTTGCTGGCTATTTCCCCGGTCGGAAGATCCGCTCGTCCGGCGCGTGCTCGAGGCACCCGCCGGGTTCGATGACCTGGAATCGCTCCGCGGGCCAGCGGCCGGCGAGTAAATCCTGGAGGAGGGTGGGATCGCCCGGAATCCGCTCAAATTTCCACCCCAGCGAGGAGGCCGACTTCGCGGCTGAAGCGGCCATTTCCTCTGCCCCCGGCGTGCCGAGGTCGAGAAAAACTGCCCTGCCATGCTGCGCCCAGTTGGCCTTTTCGGATTCCAACAAAAACTCCACGTCATCGGGGTCGAACTTTTCGCCGAACTCTGCGCGCAAGGCTTCCAGGCGCTCGCGACCCGGCGTCCGATTGGCCTCCATCCAGCCCGGCGTGTAGTAGTAGGAATCCGGGCAGGTGGACTGCTGGCACGCGAACTTTTTCCTGCTGCCCATGAAGACGGTGATGCAGTCGTGCCCGCGCGGGATGACCAGGCGGTGGCGGCCGGCCCGGAGCCCGGCTGTCCCGCATCCGCAGAGCGCGTAGGCGAGTACAACGGCCTCGACGTCCAGGGCGTCGAGCGCATCGATCTCCGCCTGCAGCACCTTCCGGAGGCCATCTGGATGATCGTGCAGGCCAACCTCTAAAAACTTCGTAGCGGCGATATGCGCCGCCCCGCCGCCGTGGAGCGCGATCTCCGCCTCAAAGACCCGGCACGCGAGGAGCGCGATCCGCGGGGGGAGGAAGGGGGCCTCGTCGCTCATGTGCTATGCAGGAGCTCCGACCCGCATGAACGCGTTGACCTTCGCAAGAATTTCGTCCTCGCTGCCGGGAACGCTCAGCACATCGCACTCGCTGCCGAGGATAAACGGATGCCCGGCCGCACACATTTTTTCGAGCAGCTCTGTGGAGAGCCGGTCGACTTCCTGCACGGTGAGCTGGGGTGAGTAAAATTTCTTCGTGGGCAGATTCCCGTAGAGGACGGTCGTTTTGGGCACCAGTGCAGCGTCGTCCCATAGGTTGCGCGAGCACCCGAGGCTCATCATTGCCGGATCAAGCGTGGCGAACCGGGAGACCATTTCGTTGGTGAGCTCGCCGCAGTCGTGGAAGACCAGATCCACGCCCCGGTTGTCGAGAAGCGCTTTGATCCGGCGCATCGGGGACATCACGTAGCGGTCAAAAATCTCAAAGTTTTCTGCGAGCTGATTTGGTGAAAAGTAGACGAGGTTGGCGGCCGGTTCGCAGACGATGATCGCCTTCGCTCCGGCATCCGCCTGGGCGGAAAGGTACGAAAGGATGACCTCCAACCCGACTTCAAGGCACCGCTCGACCACCGCGACTTCGGGTTCGTCGTCTCCGGTCATCCCGCTTCCTGCCAGAAAGACGGGCGTGATCGGATCCTTCACAAGTTTGGTCATCAGCGAGAACGGCCCGATTCCCATGCCGAGTGGCACAAGGGAGGTCGTCGATGCCACATGGGCGATCGCCTCGCAGGTCGCCCGCATCCGGGGCGTCAGCGTGAATTTGCCCGGCTCTCCGGGAGGCTGGTCAAAATGGAATCCGTCGACCTTGCCAGCCGCGACCCCGAGGGGTCCCAGCATGGCCGCCTTTTCCAGCGTCAGGTCCATCAGCGGGATCGCCAGGGGCGTGCGGAACCGCTCGGCCGTCTCGGCGGCCACACCGCCAAGCCGCGGACCATCCAGCAGGATCGCGTCCGCGTCTGCCCGGGTGTGCAAAACGAGGTGGGTGCCGATCGGTGCGCGGTGTCCGGCGACGGCCAAATCCATGTACGTCTGGCGGCTCACGCTTTTTCCGCTCCGAGAAGTTTCAGGGCAAGATCCACCGCGCTCGCGGCGTCGGCGCTGTAGCCGTCCGCTGCGATCTCGTTCGCAAAATCCTGTGTCACCGGCGCGCCGCCGATCATGATTTTGAGATCCTTCAATCCGGCGGCCCGGACGGTTTCGACCGCCACCTTCATGGCTGGCATGGTCGTCGTAAGCAGAGCGGAGAGCGCCAGCACCGAGGCGTGGTGTTCCCGGACGGCTGCGACAAATTTTTCCGGGGGGACATTTGTGCCGACGTCCACGACTCCGAAGTTGGCGCCCTTGAGCATCATGGCGACGAGGTTCTTTCCGATATCATGCAGGTCGCCCTGGACCGTGCCGATGACAACCGTATATTTCGGCTGGATCCCGGCCTTTGCGAGCAGGGGTTCGAGAAGGGTCATCGCCTCCTTCATCGCGCGCGCGGCGATCAGCATCTCGGGCACGAAGACCTCGTTGTTCTTAAATTTTTGGCCGATCGATCCCATCCCTGGGACGAGGCCTTTTTCGACGATATCAAGCGGGGCCATTCCCTCATCGAGGAGGGCCTGGGCGAGCACCTTGGCGTCGTTGCGTTTTCCTTTTTCAATGGCGAGGGAGAGGTCTGTGAGGTTGCTCATGGTGTGCTGTATTACGGCTCTCACGCTAGCCGGATCCGCAGGGGGCGTCTTGTGATCAGGGTGGATTTTTTTGTGTTTTTAAAAATCCGGGGCACCGGTCCCGATAGTGTTTTGGGGTCTCCTTTTTCATCTGTTGGAAGACGTTGGTGAAATAGCTCTGGTCGCAAAACCCGCAATCCGAGGCGATGTCGGCCAGGGGAAGCTCGGTGGTCCTGAGCATCTCGCAGGCCCGCTCGATGCGCGCCTCGCGGAGCAGCTGGGTAAACGACCTTCCGGTCCTCGCTTGGAGGAGCTCGGCGAGGTGAGGGGAGGAGACGCCGGCCCGGCGCGCCACGTCCGCCCTCGTGAGTGGGGTGCATGTCTCCTCGCGCATGATCTTCAGGGCGCGCCCCACGACCGCCGGCATCTCGCACGCGTGGTGGTGCTCGACGGCTTCAAAAATCCGTATCACCGATTCCCTCAACCAGGCGGCGAGGTGCTCATCGTCGTCGATTTCGGCCAGCTCGACGAGGTGCCTGAACCGGAGCCCGAGCACCTCGGACTGCGGCGCGCCGGCCTCGACCGCCGCGCGCGACATCATGACGATAAGCTCCAGCAGGAGGCCTTTGAGGAGTTCGCTCCTCTCCGCTCCCGCGCTGTAGATATGGACGAGGAGCAGGTTGATGATTCGTGTCGCATTGTGGCGGTCGCCCCTCTGGATGGATGCAAGCAGCGTCGGTTCCTCATAGAGGTAGAGCTCCCTGATGGCATCAAAGGGGACGCAGGAATCGAGCTCTACGGGAGGAAAATCGTTTGCTGGCACGGCCTTGAGAATCGTGCTTCCGCACCGATCATTTTGCGAGCGGAATGTCGCTTTAGGTCTGCATGCGCGTCCGCGCATCATCAAAGCATTGGCGGGCGATTTTCTGGTACAGCAGGGCCTGTGCATAGCGGTCGGATTCCTCGAGCGGGCTCTGATCCCCCGCGCAAAACTGCCTGGCGTAGTAGTGGGTTCCAGCCAGAAGCTCGGGCGCAAAGATGAGGTAATCCCCAGGGCCGGCGGACCGCAGAAAGCCTCCCGCCGCGCAGCGCCAGAGCTCGCGAAAATGTTTGAAGTAGTCGGCCACCCCATGCGCCTGGGCCGGGCGTCCTGTGACACCGTCGATCGGGACCTGCATGCAGCCCGGGCTGGCAATCCTGCCGTGCAGGAAGCCGATTCGCTCGAAGATCGGCCTCATGAACGCGAGCTTCATCTCGATCCCGCCGTAAACCATCTCCTGCCCGCAATAGTAGTGGGAAAAATCCCCATTGAAGAGGACCTCTGGAAACTTTTTTGTGATCTGGACCGTGCGCCACATATCCTGGGTGATCGTGGCGCGGTGGGTTTCGAGGAAGATCGGAATCCGGTGTTTCCCGGAGGCGACAAGCATCGCCTCGACCAGGCGGAAAACCTCGTCATCGTCCTCGATGCCCCAGCCGGCATGCACGGTGAGGCACTGGTCCCCGCGGGCGGCGTGTTTGCATGCAATGGCATCGGCTTCTTCCGGGCGATTGATGCGGTCCAGACCGCAGTGGGGGATCGGAGACCCTGGTACCGGGCTATCATCGGTGATTTGAACCCCCTCAAACCCATCGGCCGCGAGGCGCTCCATGCGGGCGAGCCCGTGCAGCCCCGGCCAGACGGTATCCGCGCGGAGGTCGATAAGGTTATCCAGGTTCAGGTAAACCCGCAGCTTAGGAGGCTCGGAGGTACCGTCATTTGTGTAGTAGGGTTTCATGATCAGAACGAATCGCAGGCGATCTGATGCTCGCCCACACCGAGGTCGGCAAGCATTTTCATGCAGGCCTTGACCATCATCGGCGGCCCACAGAGGTAAAACTCGACCGCGCTCAAATGGGGGTGGGATTTGAGATAGTTTTCCAGGACGACCTCATGGATGAACCCGGTGTGCCCGGCCCAGTCGTCTTCCGGAAGCGGGGCGGAGAGAGCTTGGTGGAATGTGAGGTTCGGGTGGCCAGCTGCAAGACCCTGGAAATAATCGGTGTAATACAGTTCCTGCCGGGAACGCCCGCCATACCAGAAGCTAACCTTGCGAGCAGTTTTTTCCGTTTCAAAAAGGTGCGAGATATGGGATCGCAGCGGGGCCATCCCGGCACCGCCCCCGATGTAAACCATCTCCTTCTGGGTGGGCTTGATATGGAAATCCCCGAACGGCCCGATGCCGGAGATCGTATCTCCGGGCTTGAGGTGGAAAATATAGCTCGACCCGGCCCCCGGCGGGCAGTCCTGCCCGGGAGGGGGCGTGGCGATCCGCACATTGAACCGTAAGGCGTTTTCCAGCTCTTGGTTTGATGCGAGGGAGTAGTTGTTCCGGCGGCCGATCTCCGCATGGTGCGCGACGAGGTCAAAGACGTGCTGTGCTTCCCAGACGGCGGCGTACGGTTCCGGAACTTCGAACTCGCGGAATCGGATCGACTCGTAGCTCGGGATGTCGATCTGCATGTAGTCGCCGGGGGTGAATGCAACGTTTTCCGATGCATCCAGCGGCTCGATCACGAGCTCTTTGATGAATGTTGCAACATGGGCATTGCTGACGACCCGAAAGGCCATCGCCTTTTGCTCGCGCGCCCCGACCCCGCCGGCCCGCACGACATTGAGCATCAGTTTTCCGTTCTCCTCCCGGAGCGGGTACGTCGCCAGGCCCCGGCAAATCGGCGCGCGCGCTGGCGAGCCATCGGCCAGATGGAACCGTCCGTTGTGCTTCGGGCACTCGATGATTTTCCCTTTCACCAGGCCATCGGCCAGGTGGGTGTTGCCGTGGGTGCAGATGCCGTCGGTCGCGAAGAGCGCGCCGTGCGCGTCGCGCACCAGCGCATAGGTCTTCTTGTCATGGTCGAAGCGGATGACATCCTCTGCCCCGAGCAGGGCCGCGTCGCACACCACGACCCAGCCCTCGGCATCTGGCTTGGCCGCCGAGGCGTGCGTGCCCTCCGCGTGGCGGGGCTTCGGCTCCGGGAGCCTGCGCTTGACGTGCCACGCGGGGTCTTTCACCTGACGGAGCACGGCAGGAACAATTTCCCGCCAGGCGATCAGCAGCCCGGTGTACGGGGTCGGACAGTCGTCCTTCACCGCCTCGTGCAGCCTGGGGAGCCAGTGGTAGGGGACCAGCGGGAACATATGGTGCTCGACATGGTAGTTCATGTTCCAATACAGAAACCGGTTCAGCGGGTTCATGTACACCGTCCGGCAGTTCAGGCGATGGTCGAGCACGTTTTCCGCCAGCCCGGCATGCTGGGTGAGCCCGTAGATGACCATCAGCCACGAGCCAAAAAGGTTGGCCAGACCGACGAAAAGCAGCGGTAGTATGCTCCCGGCGGCAATGCAGAGTGCGATTACGGCCGCGTAGATGAGGACATAAATCCGCGCGCGGAAGTAGACTTTTGGAAACTCGCTCTCCGGCACAAACGTCCGCTCGTCGGGCGTCATCCGGCCGAGCGAATGCAGAAGGATGTGATGAAAATATTTCGGATAGACCTTGAGGTTAAAAAATCCCATCACGAGGGCCTTGAGATCCGGCGGCCGGGGCACCGCGATCTCCGGGTCGCGGCCGACGATGATCGTGTCGCTGTGATGGCGCGTATGGCTCCACCGCCAAATCGTCGACTCGCGCATCACCATGAAGGAGGAGATCTCGTAAAGCGCGTTGTTCAGCCAGTCGGTCTTGAAGGCCGTCCCATGGCTGGACTCGTGCCACCGCGAATCCGAGGTCGAGCCGTAAAGGACGGCGTAGCAAAGGTACGGGATTGCGGCCCACCAGCTCCCCCATAAAAGAAATGTGGCGGCCCCGCAGCCGATGATGAGAGCAAACCAGATCGCCGTGTCCCGAAGGGCAGGTCCATCGCGCCGCTCGAGAAGCTTGCGCATTGTCGCGCGCGGGACATGGCATTGATACCAGTCGGCCTCCGCAAGCCCCCGCTCGATCGCGCGGGTCGCATTCTCTCCGGTAAGGCTGTAGTCTAGGTGGGCGGGTGGCTTGAGGATGGATTCACTCATGGTTTAGGATTGGTCTGTGGAAAATGCGTAGCGGGTGGTTCGGCGCTGGGGCTGGCCGGGCGTGACGATGATGCTTCCAAACTCGGGGAAATCCACAGCGGCCGGATAGCCCTCGCATTCCAGGCACAGCCCGGCAAAGGGCAGGTACGGCTGGCCGGATTTCCCGGCCCATGCACAGTCGCTGGTCACCTCGCTCTCGATCAGGAAAACATTGTCCTGGGTCAAGGTGTAATTCAGGCAAAAAAAAGCGGTGCCGGGGTAGCCCTCTTCGCCGTCCGGGCTCAGGTAGGTGAGGCGAACCGAGTCTGCGCCATCTTCCCTCTCGTTCGGCGTGATGCTCCAATTCCTTTTGTCTAGGCCCTCGAGCCCCCCGTGCAGGTGATTGGGGCCATCGTTTTTGACCAGCTCGTAGGTTTTTCCGCCGAGCGTGAACCTCCCACCAGGGATCCGGCCGGCGACCCGTCCGGTGATGGCACCAAAAAACGGATGCCCCGCGAGATACGGCTCCAAGCTCTCAAAGCCGAGCGCGACATCGGCCAGCTGCCCGTTGCGGTCAGGCATCTGGAGGGATTGGACGATGCCGCCGTAGGAAAGAACCTCCATCGCCGCCCCTCCTGATCCATTTAGGGTGTGGGCCTCCACGATCTCGCCGCCCGGGAGCTCTCCGAAAAATCGCTTTTGCATAGATGGTTTCAGGCTGAGGGCTACGACGAGCGGCCGTTGAACGAGTGGACCGCCTCGACCATGGCGACCACGTTTTCTGTGGGCGTGAGGGCCTGGACGTTGTGGATTGCGTTGAAGACAAAACCTCCGCAGGGCGCGAATGTCTCGCATCGATCCAGAACTTCCGCGCGAACTTCCTCCGGCGTGCCGAAGGGCAGTGTCTTCTGTGTGTTGACCCCGCCTCCCCAGAAGGTGATCCGGTCCCCGTGGCGCTCCTTGAGGGTCTTTGCCTCCATGCCCTTTGCCGAGCACTGCACAGGGTTGATGATGTCAAACCCGGATTCAATGATGCTCGGAAGGAATCCTTCGATCGCCCCGCACGAATGCTTAAAGGTTTTCCACGAGGTGTTCTTGTGGATCCAATCGTTGATCGCGCGGTAGCGGGGCTGCCAGATCCCGTCGTAGGTCGAGCGCGAGCAAAACGTCGATTCCTGGGTTCCGAAGTCTGTGCCGCAGACGACGACGACGTCGATCACATCGCCCGCAATCTCGTGCAGCTTCGACAGGTTGCCGAGCGCGATCTCGACCTGCCGGTCAAAAAGCGCCATCACAAAATCCGGATCTGTCGCAACCGTCATGTACCATTGGGCGATGTCCCGGACGCCCTTCGGGGCGGTGAGGAAGGGGGCGGGAACCAAGGCGATATCGCCCAGGGCCGTGCCGTTCAAGTGGGTGACGACAGCGCGGTCCGAGCCCCGGAACAGGTCGGCCTGCTCCCGCCAGTACGCCTCCTCGGCCGACTTCATCTCTCCGAACTCCTCCAGGTTGTCCTCCACCTTGAGGTTGTCCTCGTCGATTTCTCCCTGCCGGACGATGGAGTCGAAAAAATATCCGGTCTGCGGCAGATGCCCGCTGGGCGGTGCGGTGCGGTCGCCCTGCGGATAGATGTACGTTCCGTCCGGCTTCTCATCGACCTGAAAGTGCTCCGACACCAGGACGTCCTGCTCCCACGGCGTCCGCCACGGTTTCCAGTTCTCGTTTACAAACCCGAAGATCGTGCGGTTCGGGAAGACCGGCGTGGTGTCGATCCCCATGGCATCCTTCAGGTCGTCCTCGACCAGGCCCAGCATCTGGTAAGGCTCGCAAACCTTGACCGGATGCGGGTCAAGCCCGTAGTGCCGTCGCAGGTTTTCGACGACGCTGCAGTGGATGCCGGTGATGAACGACGCCCCGAAATCCATGGGCAGGCGGTCGGGTTGGCGGTGGTCGATGGCGGCGCGAAGGCGATCTTTGGATGTCATAAAACGGGGAGCGGCACACGACAGATCCTAGCGGCAGCCATGAGCGTAGACTTCTCCCCAAACAATAAAAAGTTATCGTTTATTGCGAAATGAGCCATGATTGGGGGACAGCCAACAATGTGGCCCATCCCATTGTTTGGTGGAGAGCCGCTTGTTTGGGGTGGTCGACGGGACTCGAACCCGCAACAGCCAGTACCACAAACTGGAGCTCTACCATTGAGCTACGACCACCATCGCAACCGGTCCCCCCTGCGCGGAGGAACGGCGAGCAAAAACTTTCTTGCCTGGGGGGGAGTTTGTCAACGCCGTTCTTCGGGTGTTTTGGAGATTGTGCGGGGGCGCGCTTTCGCGCTAGCCTGCCGGCCATGGTTGCCTCCGACGGCGAATCTTTTCGGACAATGATCGCGCGGGTCTCGCCGGAGGACATTGTGCTCTACGCGAACCGGGCGCTGTCTGCGTACCTGCGCGTATCGAAGAGCGACATCACCGGCGCCCCGCTGGAGATCCTGGCCTCGCGCGCCCGCGGCGAGGTTTCTGCCTGCTTCCAGCGGCCGGAAAGCGGGAAGACGAGCAACCGGCTCGTGACGGACGATCAGGGCCGGGTCTTCGAGGCGAAGACGTACAGCGAGGGCGGGGTGCTGGACATCGTGCTCGACGAGGTGACCACGATGGATTCCGTGAGCCGGGACCTGCGGTTTGTGAGCGGGACGTCGGTCGACCTGCTGAATGAGGAGGAACTCCGGACCGCGCGCCAGCCGGAGCGCCGGTTTCTGACGATCTCGCAGGTCCGGCTGAACGGGATCTCCAGGCTCTCCGAGCTTCTCGCCCCGATGGAGATGCGGCTGATGCTGAACTCGTTTGTGGAGGAATCCGCCGAGGCGATTTTGGAAACCGGCTGCACGTACTACGAGACGGCCGGCGGGTCGGTGACCGGGATCTACGGGGCTCCGCGGTATTTTGCCGACCACGCCCTGCGCGCGATCCGGGCTGCCTGCAGCCAGCTCGAGACGTTTGCGCAGCTCCGGGAGGGGCTCTTCCGACAGGGCCGGGAAATGCCGCCGCTTTCGTGCGGGATCTGGACGGGGGACACGTTTGTGGGGACGCTCGGGGCCTCGGCGACCCAGTCGTACTCGGCGGTCGGCCACACGGTCGATCTCGCCTCCCAGCTCTGCCAGCTCGCGCGGCCGGGCGAGGTGCTGATCTCTGAGTTCACCCTCAGGAACCTGGTGCAAACCCTTCCCGCCGGATGGCAGGCGGTGCACGCCGAAAGCGAGGCGGAGCCGGACCTCAGCGATTTTCATTGGCCCGGGGAGGATGTCCAGCCGCTCCCCGAGGAGTTCGTTCGCAAGGTCTGGCTGATCGGCCCGGGCGTGGAGTCCGACATGTCGGCGATCGAGTATTACGCCGACTACCTCTACGCCCTCAAGCCGGCCGGCCACGACGATGTTGTCCCGATCCTTCGGGTGGTCCGCCCCGCGGCCATCGGGGATTCGATCGAGCTTCGGAGCGACAATGTCGTGAGCGCGCCGTTCTCGCAGTCCCTCGGAAAATACAAGCTGCTCTCGGTCGTCGGCACCGGCGGGATGGGAAAAGTTTGGAAGGGCCAGGACCGGTACGGCAACGTGGTTGCGATCAAGGTGCTCCACGCGACGGAGAGCACGTCCGACGCCCAGCTCAAACGGTTCCGCCGCGAGGCGGATGTCATGTCCCGGCTGCCGCACCGGAACATCTGCCGGGTTTTTGAGATGAGCGAGTTTGAGGGGATCCAGTACCTGGTGATGGAGTACGTGGACGGGCTCACGCTGGCCGACCTCCTCTACGAGAGCACGCATGCGGAATCGTCCGGGGTCGGGTCCAAGCCGCTGGCCGATCTCAAGTCCTTGATCCACGCCCTGCGCGAGGAGCGCTCGACGCGCGATGATCAGGTCCCGACGGGCGACGGAGAGCCGCCCGCCCGCGCCAGGGAAACCCGGATCCTTCCGGTCGAGCAGACGCTGACGATTTTTATGAAGGTGTGCGAGGCGGTGCAGTTCGCGCACGAGCACGGCGTCCTCCACCGCGACCTGAAGCCCGGGAACATCCTGCTGCGGGAGGATGGCGAGCCGCTCGTGGCGGATTTCGGGCTGGCGAAGCTCAGCAGCGGCGGGGACGGGGTCTCGCTCTCGGTGAGCGGCCACGTCGTCGGAACACTGGAGAACATGTCGCCGGAGCAGGCCGAGTCGAGCAAGGACGTGGACGAGCGCGCGGACGTCTATGCCCTGGGCACCATTCTCTTTCAAATGCTGACCGGGCGGCGGCATTTTGAGGCGACCGGGAACATCGTCTCCGACGCCCAGGCCCTCCAGTCCCACGAGCCTCCGCGCCCGAGGAGCCTGAATCCGCGCCTCGACAGCGACCTGGAGGTGATCCTGCTGAAGTCGCTTCGCAACGCTCCGGTCGAGCGCTACCGCAGCGTCGCGGCCCTCTCGGCCGACCTGGAGCACTACCGGCGGGGCGAGCCGATCAGCGCCCGCCCGGTCTCGGCCATCGAGCTGGTCCGGAAGCTGATCGTCCGCAACCGCGGGGTCAGCGCGGTCATCGCGGCATCCCTGCTCTTTTTTGTCGCCGGCTCGATCGCCGCCTTCTGGCAGATCACAGACCGCGCCAAGGCGGCCGAGGCTGCGCTCGCCGAAGCAGAAAAGCAGGCTGAGCGCGCGCACAAAAATGAGCTGCTCGCCGAGGAACAAAAACGCCAGGCCGTCAGCCGCGAGAAGGAGGCCCGCCAGGCGGTCGCAAAAATGGAGGCGGCACAAAAGGAGCGCGAGGAGGCCGACCGAGCGACGAAGATCGCGCGAAACGAGACCGACCAGGAGCGCCGGAAGCGGGAGGAGGCGGAGAAGAGCATCGCCGGAAAAAACCACGAGCTGACCGAGAAGGAGAACCGGATCGCTGACTTGGAAGCGCAAGCCACGGCTGAGACGCTGCCGGCTCCGGAAGTCGCCACGGTGGAAGCACCCGCGCGGGCCGAAAACCGGGAGAGCATGATGGAGGCGCACCGGGCGATGTCGCAGGCGCTGATCACGTTCCACCGCGACCTGAACGCCTCGGAGCTTCGTCTTTACGAGAACAATCCCGAGCGGATCCTGCTGCGGATCAGCGACGGGCTGAAGACGATTTCCCAGGCCATCCTGACCGACCCGACACTCTCGCACGCGTGGGTCGTCAAGGGCCGCTACCACCTGGCCTGCATGGAGGCGGCCCAGGCGAAGGAGTCCTTCCTGATGGCTGAAACGTCGGCAGAGACGAGGCGGCTGGCCGACCAGCCGGACCTCCTCGGGCCGGAGCAACCCGCTGCGCTGGCCGCCATCGCCGATCAGCTCATCAAGCCTTCCTCGGACCGCTTTGAGAAGGGGGCGACCCTTCTGGAGCGGACCGGCACCCCCGGGGATGAGGTCGCCGCAGGCGTCCTCCGCTTCCTCCGCGATAAGCCGATTGCCCGGCGGGCGTCGCTCGGATCCAGCCCGACCGCCCGTATTCCGGGTCCGGAAGAGACCGCCGTGAACCTGATCGCCGCCAATGGCGGCCGCGGTCAGCTCACGTTTGCCGATGCCGGGCGGGAGCTCACCCTGGCCGGGTTTGAGCGACTCGGCGACCTCTCCCAGCTGAGATCCCTCACGCCCCCGCCCGAGCGCCTTGTGATCCGCGACGCTGCCGCCCTCGATTGGCCGACGCTCGCAGCCTTGCCCCTGGAGTCCCTCGACCTCTCCGGGTGCCCCACGGAGGGGCCTTCTCTCATGCTGCGGGGATTTGCCAAAATGCAGAGCCTCTCGCTGAAAGAAACGCGCTTTTCCGACCTCAGCTTTTTGCGCTTGATGCCGTTTCTGACATCGCTCGACATCTCGGGGACATCCGTGGCCGACCTCGGCCTCCTGGCGGCCAACCGGAGGATCCAGTCGCTCGATATCAGCCGCCTGTCTCTCGAAAACGTGCGCGCGCTCCTCTTTTTGCCCCTGGCGCGCCTGACATTGAGCCCGATGATGATCTCCGACAAGGCGTCGCTGAACAGCCTCCGCGGGCTCCGGACGCTGCGCGTCCTCCGCTCCCCGACCGACCCGGAAGACCAGCCGCCAGCGGAGTTCTGGCGGAAGCTCGCCGCCGGCGAATATGATACCGGCACGTGAAGCGCTCTCTTTTTTCTCAAGTCAGATCCGGACCTGCTCCCACGTCACCGTGCCGTTTTCGGCAACCGTAAGCCAGGCATAGCCGACTGGAGCTCCTTTATTCGGCTTGCCGATCGTCCCCGGGTTCAGGAAGCGGACTCCGCGAATCATCTCGTCCCTCGGGACGTGGGTGTGCCCGTGAAGGAGAAATTCCGTCTCCGGGGGCCGGGCGGGAGGGATGTGGATCAGAAAAAATGCCCTTCCGCCGCGTTCGAGCGAGCGGGTCATGTGGAGCCCGAGCCCGAAGTCGTTATTCCCGAGAACCGCCTCGACCGGGGGGCCGATCCGGCGGACCGCCTCCAGCGTGGCGGCGTCACAAAAGTCCCCGAGATGCCAGATCTCATCGGCACCCCGGAGCGCCGGGAGCAGCGATCCGGGCAACTTCCCGTGGGTGTCTGCAATGACGGCAATTCGCATCTCGCCTCCAAATCTGGCCAGGCCGGAGCGGGCGGGCAAGCCCCGAGTCGCAGGCCGGCCGCAAAAATTGTCGAACAGGGTTGCGGATCGCGGGAAACTTGATTATCAAGGGTGGCACTTCATTTTCGAACCATGCCCAACCTCACCAAACGCGATCTCGTGATGCAGATCAGCAGGGAAACCGGAATCACTCAGCAGGAGGTCTTCGCCGTGATCCAGCAGACACTCGACAGCATTACGGACGCGCTCTCGACCGGGCAGGATGTTGAGCTCCGGAACTTCGGGGTCTTTGAGGTTCGCCTCACAAAATCCCGCGTCGGCAGAAACCCGCACAAGCCGGAGAAGGATGTGATCATCCCCGCCCGTGCGACGGTGAAGTTCAAGTCCGGGAAGGTGATGCGCCAGCGGGTGCTGCTCCGCACCGACGAGCTTCGAACGGCCACAAAAAAAGAAGCTTAAGCTCTGAAACCGGCCGACACTCCGCGGATGGACGTCATCCGGATTCGCGGCGCGCGCCAGAACAACCTGCGCGGCATCGATCTGGACCTGCCCCTGGGCAGCCTGATCGTCGTGACCGGGCCGAGCGGGAGCGGGAAGTCGAGCCTCGCGTTTGACACCGTCTATGCCGAAGGCCAGCGGCGGTACGTTGAGACGTTCAGCCCGTACACGCGCCAGTTCCTCGACCGGATGGACAAGCCGCTCGCGGATTCGATCGAGGGGATCCCGCCGGCGATCGCGATCGAACAGGCGAACAACGTGCGCACGACCCGTTCGACGGTCGGGACGATCACCGAGATCAACGACTACCTGAAGCTCCTCTTCCCGCGCGTCGCGAAGGGAATCTGCCCGACGTGCGAGCGCGAGGTGCGCCCGGAGTCCGGCGCCTCGATCGTCCGCGCGGTCACCGCCCAGTTCCGCGGGCGAACGGTCCTGGTCACGTTCGGGGTGGCCGTGCCGCCCGGGACAAAACATAAAGATTTTTTTGCGTTTTTGCAGCAGCAGGGATACCTGCGCGTCTGGCTGGGCGGGAGGATCGTCCGCACCGATGAGGAGCCTCCAGCCGGTCGGCTCCCGGCCCGCGTCCCAGTCGTCCAGGATCGCATCGCCATCGCGGCGACCGAGCGCACACGCCTCGCGGAGGCCGTCGAAAATGCGCTGCGACTGGGCGGGGACAAGCTCACGATCGTCGATCCCGAGACCGGCGACGGGCAGCCGTTTTCCTCCGGCTGGCACTGTGCGCATTGCGACGAGGGGATCCGTCCGCCAAGCCCCGGCCTCTTCAGCTTCAACAACCCCCTCGGGGCTTGCCCGGCCTGCCGCGGGTTCGGGAGGATCATCGGGATCGACTACCAGCGGGTCCTGCCGGACCGCTCGCTCTCGATCTCCCAGGGCGTCGTCAAACCGTTTCAAAGCGGGCAGTCGCGCGAGTGCCAGGACGACCTGATGAAGCACGCGCTGCGCGGCGAGATCGACGTCCGCACGCCATTCGAGGACCTGCCGAAGCCAGACCAGGACTGGGTGATCAACGGGGAGGGGGACGGGACGGATCTTTGGGAGAGCGGGCGATGGTACGGCGTGAAGGGATATTTCGGATGGCTCGAATCGAAGACGTATAAGATGCATGTGCGGGTCCTTCTGAGCCGCTACCGCAGCTACCAGCCGTGCCCGGATTGCCGGGGCGGGCGGTTCCAGCCGGAGACGATGAACTACCGGATCGGCGGGCTCACGATCGCCGACCTCGCACGACGACCGGTCAGCGAGCTCGACAAGATTTTTCGCGAGATGGATCTCCCGGAGGCGGACGCGAGCGCCAGCCTCGTGCACGGGCAGATTTCGGCGCGCCTGCATTACCTCGGCCAGGTCGGCCTGGGGTACCTGACCCTCGACCGGCCGACGCGCTCGCTCTCGGGCGGCGAGCTCCAGCGGGTCAACCTGACGACGTGCCTCGGCGCCTCGCTGGTCAACACGCTCTTTGTTCTCGACGAGCCAAGCGTTGGACTGCATCCGCGAGACACCGGGCGCCTGCTCCACGTGCTCTGCGGGCTTCGCGATAAGGGCAATACCCTCCTGGTCGTCGAGCACGAGGAGGCGGTGATCCGGACGGCCGACCACATCGTTGACATCGGGCCCGGCCGCGGGGCCGAGGGCGGCGAGCTCCTTTACTGCGGGCCGGCCAAAAACTTCGGGAAGGCGAAGTCGCTGACCGCCGACTACCTGGAGGGCCGGAAATCGATCCCGGTGCCGAAGAAGCGGACCAAGCCGCAAAACTTCATCGAGCTGCTCGGGGTTCGCCACCACAATCTGCGCGGGATGGACGTCAAGATCCCGACCGGCGTGCTCTGTGCGGTGACCGGGGTTTCGGGCTCCGGGAAGACGTCTCTCGTCCGCGACGTCCTCCACCGCCACCTGGCGGGGGACGAGCCCGGCGAGGACGAGGCGGCGGGCTTTGTGAAATCGATCCGGGGCGATGAGGACATCGACGAGGTCGTGATGGTCGACCAGTCGCCGCTCGCCCGCAGCCCGCGCTCGACGCCGGCCGTCTACCTCGGTGCCTACGACGGGATCCGCGAAATTTTCGGGACGACGAAGGAGTCTCTGGCGGCCGGGTTTTCACCGGGGACCTTTTCGTTTAACTCCGGGCAGGGACGCTGCGAGCGGTGCGGCGGGCTCGGCTTTGAAAAGGTGGAGATGCAGTTTTTGAGCGATCTCTATCTGCGCTGCCCCGAGTGCGAAGGCCGGCGGTTTCGGGGCCCGGTCCTGGACATCCGGGTGAAGGGGAAATCGATCCACGAGGTCCTTGAGATGACCGCGGGCGAGGCGGTCGCCTTTTTTGACTCGATCGACCGGCGCGGGTCGATCACCCGCCCGCTGCGGCTGCTGGCCGAGGTCGGCCTCGACTACCTGAGACTCGGGCAGCCGGTCAACGCGCTCAGCGGCGGCGAATCGCAGCGTCTCAAGCTCGTCCACCATCTGGTCCAGAAGCGCGACGAGAGCGCCCTCCTGATATTCGACGAGCCGACCACCGGGCTGCATTTCGACGACGTCGCCCTCCTCCTGAAAGTCTTCCGCCGCCTCGTGGAGGAGGGGAACAGCGTGCTCGTGATCGAGCACAACCTCGAGGTGGTGAAATGCGCAGACTGGGTCGTCGACCTCGGCCCCGAGGGCGGCGACGGCGGCGGGCGGGTCGTGGCTGCGGGAACGCCCGAGGCCGTGGCTGCCTGCCCCGATTCCCACACCGGCCGATTCCTGGCCCCGATCCTCGAGGGGCGCGGGGTCCGGCTCGCAGACGTCCCGACGAAGCCGAGGAGGAAATCCGCCGGGAGCGGCGCGATCGAGATCCGGGGAGCCCGCGAGCACAACCTGAAAAACCTTTCCGTCGACATCCCGCGGGACGGGATGGTCGTGGTGACCGGCCTGAGCGGCTCGGGAAAATCGACGCTGGCATTTGACATCCTCTTTGCCGAGGGGCAGAGGAGGTTCCTCGACAGCATGTCGCCGTACGCGCGCCAGTTTGTCGAGCAGATGGAGAAGCCGGATGTCGACTCGATCGAAGGGCTCCCGCCGAGCGTCGCGATCGAGCAGCGGGTCACGCGCGGCGGCGGGAAATCAACCGTCGCGACGGTCACGGAGATCTACCATTTTCTCCGCCTCCTCTTTGCCAAGCTCGGCACCCAGCACTGCCCGGACTGCCACGTGCCGGTCGAAACCCGCACGCCGACGGCCATCGCGGTCGAGGTCTGCAAGCTCGCCGCGCGCGGGCCGGTTCAGGTCTTTGCCAACCTGGTCAAGGCACGTAAAGGCTTCCATACCGACATCGCGCGCCTGGCCAGCCGGCAGGGGATCGAGAAGCTTCTCGTCGACGGCCAGATGGTTGCGGTCGATGGGTTCACGAAGCTGGAGCGCTTTAAGGAGCACACCATCGACGCGCTGGTCGGGACGCTGGACAAGCCCGACGCCAAGACCGCCGATGACCTGGTGCGCCGGGCGCTCGCGCTCGGGCGCGGAACCGCCCGCATCGAGGACGCCCATGGCAAGTCCTCGGTCTTGAGCACCGAGATGAACTGCCCGTCGTGCAGCCGGGCCTTTGAGCCGCTGGACCCCCGGCTCTTTTCGTTTAACTCCCCGCACGGCTGGTGCCTGCACTGCCGGGGGTTCGGCGAGGTCTGGAGCGAGCTCGGGGCCGGCAGCAAGGAGTTCGACTCCCAGCTGGAGGCCGAGCTCGACGAGGAGCGGCGTCACGAGGCCCTTGAAGATTCCGAGCCCCGCCCATGCCCGGTCTGCAGGGGTTCCCGCCTGAACGAAACCGCCTCGAACGTGCTCGTCGGCGGCCACTCGATCAACGCCTTCACCGGGGCTCCCGCCTCGGAAAGCCTCGCCCTCGCCGGGTCGTTGAAGTTCTCCGGCCCGCGGGCGACCGCGGCCGCCGAGGTCGTTTCCGAAATCGGCCAGCGCCTGAAGTTTTTGGCGACCGTCGGGCTCGATTACCTCTCGCTCAACCGCAGCGCGAAGACGCTGAGCGGAGGCGAGGCCCAGCGGATCCGCCTCGCCGCCCAGCTCGGCTCGAACCTCCGCGGGGTTCTCTATGTCCTCGACGAGCCGACGATCGGCCTTCACCCGCGCGACAACGTCCGGCTCCTCGATGCGCTTTCGGAGCTCACCAAAAAGGGAAACTCCCTGGTGATCGTCGAGCACGATGAGGAGACGATGCGGCGGGCGGACCGGATCCTGGACCTCGGTCCCGGCGCCGGCAGCCGGGGAGGGGAGATCGTGGCCTCCGGGACGCTGGCCGAGATCCTCCGCGTCCCCGAATCGCTCACCGGCCAGTCGCTCCGCTCGCCCATGAAGCATCCCTCGCGCGGATCGCGGAGACCGGCCGGCACAGATTGGATCACGGTCTCCAAGGCCAGCCTCCACAACGTCGAGAAGCTCGATGTGAGCATTCCGGTGAACCGGCTCACCGCGATCACGGGGGTCTCGGGCTCCGGAAAAAGCACCCTCCTGCGCGGGGTGGTCATCCCGGCGGTCCGCGAGGCGCTCGCCCGCAAAAAGTCCGGCTACGAGCACTGTTCCGGCGTGGCCGGCACGGAGCCGATCGGCGCGGTGCTGGAGGTCGACCAGTCGCCGATCGGGAAGACGTCCCGCTCGACGCCCGCGACCTACGTGAAGGTCCTCGATGACATCCGCGCCCTCTTCGCCACGATTCCCGCCGCCCGCATGCGCGGGTACACGAACAGCCGGTTCTCGTTCAACAACGAGGGCGGACGCTGCGAGGCCTGCCTCGGGCAGGGGGTGATCAAGCTCGAAATGAATTTTCTGCCGCCCAGCTACATGCCGTGCCAGGACTGCCTCGGAAGGCGGTTCAACCCGGCCACGCTCGAGGTCGAGTACAACGGGAAATCGATCGGCGACGTGATGGATATGACGATCGAGCAGGCTGCGGGGTTCTTTGCGGCCAACCCAAAAATCAAGCGCCCGCTTGAGCTGCTCGTCGAGACCGGCCTCGGCTACCTCACGCTCGGCCAGCCGAGCCCGACGCTGAGCGGCGGCGAGGCCCAGCGCCTGAAGCTGGTGACCCAGCTCGCCCGGCGGCCGACGTCGCGGGCCGAAGAGGTCCGCACCGCGCGGCGCGGAAAATCAACCCTCTACGTGCTTGAGGAGCCGACGATCGGCCTCCATGCACACGACGTGGCCCAGCTCATCGCCGTCCTCCACCGCCTGGTTGATGAGGGCGGGACGGTCGTCGTGATCGAGCACCACCTGGACGTGATTGCCGAGGCGGACCACGTCATCGATATCGGGCCGGAGGCGGGAGCCAAGGGCGGGAAGATTGTCGCGGAGGGCACTCCGGAGAAGATAGCAAAATCCAAGACCAGCCGCACCGCTCCCTTCCTCCGGCCTCTGCTCGGAGGAGAATAAGCCCGGGTCCTTTCCGTTCCCCGGACTTGCTCAACGCGCAGCCGGAGTGAAAACAAAAAACCCGCCCGGCCGCGAGGCCGGGCGGGTTTTAGAGTTTTGTACGGGGTCCTAGTACCGGTAGTGCTCCGGCTTGTACGGGCCGTCAGCTGCGACGCCGAGGTATTCGGCTTGGTCCTTGCTGAGCTTGGTGAGGACGACTCCGATCTTGTCGAGGTGCAGGCGGGCGACTTCCTCGTCGAGCCTCTTGGGCAGGCGGTAGACGGTCTTTTTGTATTTGTCCTTGTTCTGCCAGAGGTCGATCTGCGCGAGCGTCTGGTTCGTGAACGAGTTCGACATGACGAAGCTCGGGTGGCCGGTGGCGCAGCCGAGGTTGACGAGGCGTCCGTCGGCGAGCATGTAGATGCTCTTCTTGCCGCCGGGCAGGTAGTAGCGGTCGTACTGAGGCTTGATCGTCACCAGGCGGATGCCCTTGTGCTTTTTGAGCCGGTCGACCTGGATCTCGTTGTCGAAGTGCCCGATGTTGCAGACGATTGCCTGGTCCTTCATGGCGAGCATGTGCTCGAGCGTGATGATGTCCTTGTTGCCGGTCGTGGTGACGTAGATGTCGCCGACGCCGAGCGTGCTCTCGACGGTGTTGACCTCAAACCCCTCCATCGCGGCCTGGAGGGCGTTGATCGGATCGATCTCGGTGACCACGACGCGCGCGCCGTAGGCCCGGAGCGAGTGGGCGCTGCCCTTGCCGACATCGCCGTAGCCGCAGACCACGGCAACCTTGCCGGCGATCATGACGTCGGTCGCGCGCTTGAGCCCGTCGGCCAGCGATTCGCGGCAGCCGTACAGGTTGTCGAACTTCGATTTGGTGACCGAGTCGTTGACGTTGATCGCAGGCACGAGAAGCTGCTTGGCCTCGGCGAGCTGGTAGAGGCGGTGCACGCCGGTTGTGGTCTCTTCGGAGACACCCTTCCACGCCTTGGCCATCTTCGTCCAGAATCCGGGGCGCTCCTTGGCCACGCGGCGGAGGAGGGACTTGACGACCGAGACCTCATGGTTGTCGTCGGGCTCGTAGGCCCACTTGCTGCCCTTTTCAAGCTCGACCCCTTTGTGGATCAGGAGGGTGACATCGCCGCCGTCGTCAACGACGAGCTGCGGCCCGAGCTGTTCGGGGAACGTGATCGCCTTGAGCGTGAGCTCCCAGTATTCCTCGAGCGTCTCGCCCTTCCAGGCAAAGACCGGGGTGCCGGTCGCCGCGATCGCGGCTGCGGCGTGGTCCTGGGTTGAAAAGATGTTGCAGCTCGCCCAGCGGACGGTCGCACCCAGCGCGACGAGCGTCTCGATGAGCACGGCGGTCTGGATCGTCATGTGCAGGGAACCGGTGATCCGGACCCCCTTCAGCGGCTGCTGCTTCGCATATTTTTTGCGGACCGAGACGAGGCCGGGCATCTCGTGCTCGGCGACGCTGATCTCCTTGCGCCCCCACTCGGCAAGCGCGATGTCGGAGACGATGTAATCTTTTCCGGCCGGAGTTGTGGCGGAATATTTCGCCAGGTTGGCGGTGGCGGCAGTGACTTCGGCCAGGATGGCCGCCTGCGTGGCGGTACGGGATTTTTTCATAGGAGTTTTCAGTGTTCGGTTACTTCAAGGCCTTCTTCAGCGCCGAGGCCTTATCGGTCCGTTCCCATGTGATGGTGGGATCATCTTTGCCGAAGTGGCCGTAGTTGGTCGTGTGCGAGTAGATCGGGCGGAGCAGGTTGAGCTGCCTGACGATGTCGGCCGGCTTGAAGCTGAACACCGCGGAGACCGCACGCTCGATTTTCTGCTCGTCGACCTTGTGGGTGCCGAACGTGTCGATGTGGATGCTGACCGGATTCGGGTGCCCGATCGCGTAGGCGAACTGGACCTCGCAGCGGTCGGCGAGCCCGGCGGCCACGACGTTTTTCGCAACCCAGCGGCCCATGTAGGCGGCGCTGCGGTCGACCTTGGATGGATCCTTGCCGGAGAAAGCACCTCCTCCGTGGCGTCCCATGCCCCCGTACGTATCGACGATGATCTTGCGCCCGGTGAGCCCGGAGTCACCCTGCGGACCACCGACGACAAACCGTCCTGTCGGGTTGATCAGAAACTCGGTCGTGGCATCCAGGAAATCCTTCGGGATCACCTTCCGGATCACGTTGGCGATCAGAAACCGTCGGATCTCCTCGTTTTTCACGTCCTCGGTATGCTGGGTCGAAATGACGACGTTGGTCACCCGGACCGGGCGGCCGTCCTGGTAAAGGACCGAAACCTGGCTCTTGGCGTCCGGGCGGAGCCATTTCACCTTCCCGCTCTTGCGGATGCGGGTGAGTTCGCGGCCGAGGCGGTGCGCAAACATGATTGGGGCGGGCATGAGCTCCGGGGTCTCGTTGCAGGCAAATCCGAACATGAGCCCCTGGTCGCCGGCGCCCTGCTCCTGCGTGCCCTTGCCGTCGGCACCCTTCGCATCAACCCCCTGGGCAATATCGGGGCTCTGGCTGGTCAGAAGATTGTTGATGAAGACGCGGTCGGCGTGGAAGACGTCGTCGTCGTTCACGTAGCCGATCTCGCGAATCGCCTCGCGGACCACCTTGCCGACGTTCACTGCGGAATCGAGCGAGGCCCCTTTGAGCTTGGGGACGGTGATCTCGCCGCCCACGACGACGGTGTTGCTTTTGACAAACGTCTCGCAGGCCACCCGACTCGTGCGGTCCAATGTCAGGCACGCATCGAGGATCGCATCGGAGATCGTGTCACAAACTTTGTCGGGGTGGCCTTCGCCAACGGATTCGGAAGAGAAAATATAACGGCGGGACATGGTGCTGGGTTCTTTTTGTTGAGGTTTTGTTGAGGGTGAGACTTTACGTATCGAGATATTGCAATATATTCATGGGTCATATGGCGTCAACAGTAAAATTGCTTCGGGCGCTCTCCGACTCCACCCGCCTGCGGCTCCTTCTTCTGCTGGTCGAGGAGGAACTCACCGTGGCGGAGATGCAGGAAATCCTGGGCATGGCGCAGTCGCGCATCTCGGCCAGCCTCGGACAGCTCAAGCGCGAGGGCATGGCGGTCGACCGCCGGGTCGGGAAGAACATCTTCTATTCGGCGAAGCCCGAGCCGTCCGGGGTTGTGCGCGCGATTCTGGATTCTGCGGGCGGGGACCTGCCGGAGGCCGCGCAGGATCGGGCGGCGCTCGGGCTCACGATGCGCAAGCGGAAGGACCGCGCCGCCGAGTACTTCAACAAGCTTGCCGGACGGTTCGGCCGCGTCTATGTCCCGGGCCGTTCCTGGGAAGCCCTCGCACACGCCCTGCTCGGATTGCTTCCGCCCATGGTGATCGCCGACCTGGGGGCGGGGGAGGGGACGCTCGCCCAACTCCTCGCGCGCACCGCCAAGAAAGTGATCGCGGTCGACAACTCGGAGAAGATGGTCGAGTTCGGGGCGGCGCTCGCCCGCGAACATGGATTCCAAAATCTGGAATACCGCCTGGGCGATGTCGAAGCTCCTCCGGTGGCCAACGGCTCGGTTGACCTCGTCCTGTTTAGCCAGGTCCTCCACCATGTGCCGAACCCGCAGCGCGCAATGGAGTCGGCCGCTAGGATCCTCAAGCCTGGCGGACGGATCGTGATCCTCGACCTCGCCGCCCACAGCTACGATCAGGCCCGGGAACTCTACGCCCACGTCTGGCTCGGGTTCTCGGAAATCGCCCTTCACCAGATGCTCAAAAAAGCCGGGTTCGGGAAAATCTCGTCCTCCATCGTCTCGCGCGAGCAGGACGCCCCGCATTTTCAGACGCTTCTCGTGACGGCCATTCTGCCAGGGTCGGGCTAATTCCAACACTTTTTACTTTTGCAGGAAGACGTGGCAGGGGGGATCCTTGCTTCTTGAGAAGCCCTGCGGAGAAATGCCTTTTGCGAGGTTCGCCCTCATTAAAGTTCTTTATCCGTACCCGACCCGTTTTCTCGCCGTCTCGCGGCGAGCAGGTTTTTTCCGCGGCGGCGCCGGGGTGCGAATTTCGCGCGCCCCCCTTCCCTGCGGTGTTTCCTGCAGGCCCGTTCTCTTCCGTCTGGCAACGTCCGGGCAGCTTTGCTTAGACTTCCACTCATGCCCCGCCCCGAGCCCATGCCCAATGCGACAGGACTTGCTCTGGCGGGCTTCGCTGCGGCTGCGGCGCTCGCCGTCTGGCAGGGCCGCGACCCGGCGGCCCCGGGGCTCAGCGCAACAGCGCTCGCTTCGGGATTCCTTGTCTTTATGCATCTTCCGGTCCGCTGGCAGACGCCCGTGGAGATGCCTGGATGGTCCGCGTGGCTGCCCGCATGCCTTCTCTACGCCGTCGGCTCCGCCGCGGGCATCACATTCGTGCAGGCGGCCGGATGGCTTTGGGCGTGGTCCGGTTGGACCCGCTCCGCCGTGGCCTCCAGCGCGCTGCCGGTGCAACGCTCGTGGCTGGCCTTCGCCTTTATTTTCCCTTGGATCACCCGCGATTTTCCGGCCATCGGGTGGTGGTTCCGCCTCAGCGGGGCGGCCGTTTGCGGAGCGCTTTTCGAGGGGCTGGGCTTTCCAGTCGAGCGCGAGGGAACCAGCCTCGTGGTGGGAGGGTTGCCGGTTCATGTGGAGGCCGCCTGCGCGGGAATGTCCCTCCTGCAGGCCATGATGGTCGCCGGCACGGTCCTCGCCCTCGCGTTTTTCCCGAAATCACGGGCCTTTTTTCCCGCCGTTGCTGCCATGCCGGCCCTCGCCTGGGCGGCAAATTGCGCCCGGATCACCGTCATCACCGCCGTCGCCCTCAGCGCGGGCGTCGAATTTTCCCAAGGCCTCTTCCATACCTGGGGAGCACTGATTGTGATTGGCTTCATGCTCGCTTTTGCGATCATCTTGCTGGTCTGCGCCCGGGCCGCTCTCGACCGGCTCCGCCCATGAAATCCCAGCCCTCACCGACGCCCTGGTGGTTCCTCGCCGCCGCCGCCATTTTTTGCGGCGCCCTGAATGCCGGCCTTGTCTTGGCGTGGGCCCGCGACCCATCAAATCGTTATGGGTCCTTTGCATTTCTGATTTGGGCGGCGGGCATCGCTCTGCTCGCATGGCCTCCACACGGCCCCGCCGCAAGGCTGCCTGTCTGGGTCGCCTCCCTCGCGATCTGCGTCATCGGCCAGGCTGGCTCCCTTCAGGTCCTCAAGCAAGTTGGTCTCGCCCTCCTCCTCGCAAGCACAATCCGCCCCCTGCCCGCCGCGGCCATCATGCTGGCCGCGGCGTCCACATGGACTCCCGCATGGGGCTGGCTGGCCACCCACTTCGCAGGCCCCTCCTTCGATGGCTCTCGCCCGGCCTTCGGCCTCGCCGCCTTCGTCGCCGCACGCCTCCTTGCCAGCCCGCAAAAATGACCCCCCGCAATTCCGCTCTCGCTGCCGTCCTGATCGCCGCCGTCGCCCTCAGCCTGCTCTGGCCGATGATCCCGATGCCCCCCTCCCTCATCGACCAGGTCCCCACTTCCGCCCAGGGCCTCTCGTCCCGCGATCTGCCCCTCTCCGAAACCGAAACCCGCTGGCTTGCCGGCGCCCGCGGCATCAAGCGCGTCGTCCGCACCCCTTCCGGCATCTGGCTCCTTGCCGTCACGGACGGATCGAACAACCGCCAGGCGGTCCACGACCCCGCCTACTGCTTCCGCGGCGAGGGATGGACGATCTCCGGGCGTCAAACCCTCCCTCTCTCGAGCGGCCACGCCTCCCTCCTCTCCCTCACCAAACCGGACGAATCCTTCCAGGCTCTCGCCTGGTTCTCCGACGGCGGCCCCCCGTTTACCTCACCCCTCGAATACTGGGCAAAAGCCACCCTCCGCCGCCTCTCCTGCGGCCTCTCCGGCAATGAGCCCCTCCTCTTCATCCTCCGCCCGCTCGGACCCCCACCAAAAAATTGGACCGATCTCGCCCCTGAACTCGTCGCAACCCTTACCCCATAAAACGATTGTAATAAGTATAATCTTGTCATTTATATTGTAATAAATATAATATCTCTCAATGGCCTCATGGAATCAAATTTTTGAATATTTCATAAACTCATACACATAAACAAATTATGATATTTATAAATTTCTTGGCATGCATCCTGCTTAATAAAATTCAATGAAAACTTGCCTTATCCTCACGGTTAGCATTTTTGCAATGGCAGCTGGTGCAATAGCGCAGACGGAGTCCCCGGTGCAGTCATCAGCGCGTCCCTTTAACCTGGACATTGCAGCGCCGGTGATGCTGGCAGCGTCCGACGCGCAATCGGCCAAGTTCCAGTCCGAAACGCTTCCGGAGCTCATGAAGGTAGTGACGAGCAATCTGGGGGAGTCGCGCATGCTCTCTGATTTTGCCTCGAAGTCTCTGGATCCCTCAAAGCTGGTGATGTCGACCGACGCGCAGGTGCGGGTCTATTTCCTTGCCGAGGGGGCCGGATACAAGAACACACTCGGCTACAACTCCTCTGGCACAGGCATCGCGGAAGGGTCCCCATCGATCATCTATCCGGACGCATCCAGCCGGGTGACTTGGTATACCTCCACCGGAGAGGGGCCTCGCTCGGCCAGCGAGCCGCTTTTCGCAGGGGATTTTGTTAATCTCGGGACAGTTTCTGCCGGGGAGAAGCTGGATTTCTTCCTGATTGCCAACGGGGCGGCTCGGAACCCCTCTGCGTCCAAAGTTTGGACGGCGTTCTCGGACTACAACAGCGACGGGATCCAGCACATGGCCAGCTTTGCGGTGGCCGGCAGCCCGTATCTGCTCCTGAGCTTTGAGGACTGGCAGGGCGGCGGGGACCTGGATTTCAATGACCTGGTGTTCGCGGTCGAGATCGGGGCCAGGAACGTCGAGGCGCTGGCCAACCCCGAGCCGCACGAAATCCTCACCTTCGCCCTGGTGGGAGCCGCCGTCTGGTTTGCACGGCGGAGGTTCGCCTCCCCCTGCCACGCATGAAACCTGCTTTCATTATCCTCCTCGGAGCCGCCGTAGTCCTCGGCGGCTTCGTGGCGTTTCGGGCATGGAAGGAGCGGGCCATTGAGGGACGGGCAGGAGCAGCCGTAGCTCAAGCCGAGCATTTTTTGGATCTGGGGCAGCCCCAACTGGCCCGGAAAGCGCTGGCCCGCACGCGGGCGCCCGCCGACGGATCAGCGCTTGCGCCAAAGTGGGCAGGGGTCGAGTTGCGCATCGCAGTGGCCGCGCGGGATTTTGAAAAGCTGGAAGCACTGAAAGCCAGCGCCCCCGAAGCCTTCCTCCGTGACAGCCAGGCGCCTTCGCTCCTTGCCCGGCAACAGCTTTCCGCAGGGAATGATGCGGAGGCTCCCCCGGGCAGCCAGGGCGTCCTTTTCGCTGCCGACCGCGCGATTCTGTCTGGCAACCCCACCGCGGCCAGGCAGATCCTTGAGTCCGCGCCGATGGAGGGCGCGGAGGAGGCGGACCGTCTCTCGCGCCTTGCCCTGCTGGATGCCGGAAATCGGACGGCCGCGTGGGACAGCCTCTCGAAGGCGTATGCCGCCGCCCCAGACAAAATGGAGGTGCGGACGTTTTCAGCCAACCTGCTCGAGGAGTCGGGAAATACCGACCTGGCGCAGCGCGAGTATGTGGGCGCACTGGTGTCCAACCCCTCGAATCCGCGCGCTCGTGACAACCTCGCCGGGTTTTACATCCGCCAGGGACTTCCTGCCCTGGCAGTAACCACCTGGGCCGAGGCCCCTCCCGCTCCCGAGTCCGCCCCCCTCCACCTCAAGGCCTGGTTCTGGAACCGCGTGGGCTTCGGAGCCGCTGACCTTGCCGAACTTGCCTCACAGAGCTCCCTGATCGCCCGGCTCGAGAAACTCGGGCCGGGCAAGTTCTGGGACTGGTCGCTGGACTCCGTGCTCAAAGAGGCTCCCACCATCGCCGGACGCGAAGAAATCTTCTGGCTCCGGTTGTTGGAATCGCTCAAGGGGGGGCACGATTTTGCCTCCGCAAAACTCATGGCGTCCGGCCCCCCTGCGAGCGAGACGTCCCACCCGCTCCTGCTTGAAACCCTCGGATATCTCATCGACCGGCGCATGGGTATGCAGGGCAGCCGCACCTACAAGGTGCCCCCCTCACAGGCGGCGGGGCACCCGTTCTGGGCATGGCTCGCTGGCACCCCCTCAAAGGAGGAGATCTCAGCCCCGTGGGTTCTGCCCACCCTCCTCGCGGTCAGCGGATGGCCCCGCGCGGCTGCCGGCCTAGTCGACGATGTCACCAAAGCCCCGCCCTGGGCGCTCTACGCCCTCGCTCAAAGCGCCCGCGCCTGCGGAGAGGGGGATGCCGTCCGCCGCCTCACCGCCGGGGCTTCCGCTCCCGAACTCCGCCTCCTCGCCGCCGAGCAGGCTTGGGCCGAGGGCAGGGAGGAGGAAGGCCGGACGGCGCTCGAACAGCTCGCTTCGGACCCTCTGGCCGGAAGCCGGGCCGGGCTCCTCCTCGCAATCTACTTCCTCGAAAAAGGCGATGCGCACTCTGCCAAGGCCCTCCTCCAAGGCGAATCCCCATTTGCAAAGTCCCTCCCGGGAAAACAGTTCCTCGCCCGCGCCCACCTCCTCGCCGGAGACGAACCCGCCGCCCTCGCCATCTATGAGGACACTTGGAAAGACTCGGATGACGCAAAAATTTTCCTGTCCAAGCGTGCGTTCCAATCGGGCGACCTCGGGCGCGCGGAATCGCTCACCCGTGCGCTTGCCGATGCCCACCCGAACGAACCCGCTTTCGCCGCCAACCTCGAAAAAATCCAGGCCGCGCGCAAGGCCCTCCCGCCGGAATGAGCCGGGCGGATCCGCCGGCCGCCCAAGGGGGCGCCATGGGAGCGCTCGCCCGCCAGGCCAGCCAGATCGCGCGCTCAGCGCTCACCGTGCTCATCACCGGCGAGTCGGGGACCGGCAAGACGCGGCTCGCCCGCTCGATCCACGACAGGGGACCTCGCGCCGCCAAGCCCTTCATCTCGCTGAGCTGCGCCGCCCTCCCCCGCGACCTCCTCGAATCCGAGCTTTTCGGTTACGAGAGGGGGGCCTTCACCGGAGCGATCCGCCAGAAGCCCGGACGGGTCGAACTGGCGAATGGCGGCACTCTTTTCCTCGACGAGGTGGGAGAGATGCCTCCCGAACTTCAGCCGAAGCTCCTCACATTCCTCCAGGAGCGCAGCTTCTACCGCATCGGCGGACACTCGCTCCAGGCCGTCGACACCCGCCTCATCGCCGCCACCAACCGCAACCTTGCCGCCATGGTCGCAGAAGGAAAATTCCGCGAGGACCTCTTCTACCGCCTCAACGTCCTCCCGCTTGAAATCCCCCCCCTGCGGGAAAGGGTCGAGGAAATCCCCGTTCTCGCCCTCGAGTTCCTCAACCGCGGATTGGCGGAATTCCAGCCGGGCTCCGAAATTCCCCTCAGCATGGAAGCGGTCGACTTCCTCCTCTCCCACCCGTGGCCGGGCAATATCCGGGAGCTTGAAAATGCCATGCTCCGCGCCGCCACCCTCGCCGAACCCGGGCTGCCGATCGGCCCCGACCTCATCGCCCCCTCAATCAAGCCGCGCCCCGCTCCCGCAAACACCCCGCTTCCCCCGCCCCGCCTGCTCTCCGAAATCGAGCGCCAAGCCATCGCCGCCGCTCTCGTGCGCCACAGCGGCCACAAGGCCAAGGCCGCCGGGGAGCTTGGCATCTCCCTCAAAACCATCTATAATAAAATCCACAGGTACGGCCTCTAGCCCGACTTCGCGGACTGGAGGTGAAAATCAGCTATTTTCAGCCCTCCGAGGCCCTCGGACCCGCATAAGCACAGGGTGTAGTCCTCAATAGGGCTTGTCGTGCCGACCTGCTCGGCGGCGACTTCAGCTTGGCTCGTGCCATGCTACCCGCAATCGCGACATTGTCCTGTGTCGCCTGTCTGGCGTGAGTCAAATTTCCTCCTGAACTTTGACCATCCCCGCGCGAAAGAAATCGCAGTTCGAGCTCCGCAGCCGTTCGCCTTTGATCCCCGCCATAGAGCGCGGGAAGCCGGGGCATGAAATCGTAACCGTGTTCTTTTTCAAACCGCTCCGGCAGCCCTTCTACCCACGGCAGGTAGCCTGCGCCGCCCGGCCTTTGCCCTCCCCGGTGCCAGGTGGTGCCCAGGTGCGGTTCGTTGGTGTAGAATAGATCGATCTGCCCGGCCAATGGGCCGAGGCGCCGCTCGTATTCGGCATGCGTCAGATCGACAAATTTGGCCATGGCATCCGGATGAAGGAGGTTGGGGTAGTGGCCCGTGGTTTTGAAATCCACCATCGTGCCGCGGGCCGGACTCCCCTCGTCATTGTTGATCTGCTGCATGAAGGCGTGCAGCGCCCACTGGCCGGGCAGGCCGGTGGTTTGGATGGAATTTTTCTGCACGGGCAGGTCGATGCCCGCGTCATAGTCGAAGTGCCCGTCTGTCACGGGATAGAGCGTGGCGCGGACGAACTTCTCCGCGCCCGGCGGCAGATCGATCCGCACCGGTTGCGGTCCATTGCCGCGTTGGCTCAATTGGGCCAGGACCCGCAATTCAAACTTCGGATCGGCCGCGACGACCAGTCCTCCGGCTTGCGGGCTGGGGTATCCGTTTTCATCGCAGACCCAGACCTGCAGACCGGCTTTCTTGGCCTCCTGAATATTGGTCTTCATGTTGGCCCAGGCTTCCTCATTTCGGAGGTAACTGTGCCTGCTCAGGAAGAGTTCCACTCCGCCGATGCCATGCTCACGCATTTGGGCCATCGGCATCAGGGCACCTTCATGCCCGCTGTATTGGACAAGCCGGTATTGGTTCGGCGGGTTGCGGAAGTCGGAGTCGATCCGGGTCCATGCAGCAGAGGGTTTCTTTGCGCAGCCCGCAAGCAGGCAGGCCGCGATAACTGCTCCGAGACACGTGAAGACGGCTTTGGGGCGGAAGGATATCGGGCTCTTCATGAGCGGGTCAGCGTAGCACTCCCACTGCACTTCGCCACCAATCCCCTGCCAAAAAGAGCGACGATCCTGCCAGCGGATTGCTCCCCGGCCTTGAACCGGCGGGCGTTCAGGGATCCGTCGTGGGTGCCCGCACCGTTGGCGGCATCGATCGCGGACCAGTCGTCCGCTGCAGCAGTCTACACGGCGGCACCGATGGGGCGAGCCACAAGCACGCCGCAGAGCAGGCACCGGGCCATCCTCCGGAAAGGACGACCCCCAATCCTCACACTGCCTCTCACGGCAGGAGAATCGCAATCGGCCTCAGTTTGCATCTGGCAGAAAGTATTCTTGGCGTTCGGCCGGGGTCATCTTCGCGGTGTCGAGCCGCTCGATGTGCCCGTCGGCGAAAAGGCACAGGGTTTTCCCGCCGTGCCGGGGGTCGGGTCTGGGCAGGGTGCACGCCTCCCCTTGCGAGACCCACTCCTGCCCGAAGATCAGCCAACTGCTCCTGAATCTGGAGCCCGAGCTGTCCGCCGCCGAGGCCACGATCACCTTCCGGCTGGGCGAACCGATGCTGATCACCGGCGTGCCGCCGGGGAAATCCGGCCGGATGATCGCATCATTGGCCCCGAAACAACCCCACAAGTGCTGCTGGCCCGCTTTGACCATCGGGTCGTAGAAGATCTCCGGCAGCCACGTCTGGTCGGCCTTGAACCTGCCCTCGTCATAGGGCAGGCCGGTATTCTTCCGAAGGAGGTTTTGGAAGAAGACATAATTCTCGGGATTGGTCCCGATGCCCCAACCGAGCCTGAGTGGAGGAAGGCGGTTGTTGTTCTCGGCGGCGTAGGCTGAAACCAGAACGCCGATCTGTCGCAGGTTCGATGTCGCCTTGGCGGTCTGGCCCGACGCGATCATGCGGCTGGCCAGCGGGAAAGCCAGGGCAGCAAGAACCGCAATGATCGCAATGACCACGAGCATTTCGAGCAGGGTGAAGGCCCTGTGGCCGGGCTTGTGCAAGCAATAGAATTTCAAGGGCAGCATGAGGGGGAGGAGTTTCAGTTTAAACCGGGTGGAGATATGATGCATCCTTGCAGGCTCGATCGCTCTGCTCCTGCTGCCAAAGATCAGCACTTCATTGCCATCGTGCCGGGGTGGCTGATTCCCGGTTCCGGTGGGTATTTCCTCAGGCAGGGACGTTTTACTTGTCCGGCTTGAATGTGGCCACCACGTCGTCGAGGGCGGGAAAGCCGCTGACTCTCCAGAATCCAATCTTGATCTGCGTTCCGGCCGAAACATTGTTGGCCACCAGGGTGTGGTTGCCGGAACTGTTGAAATCGCCGACAGCCAGGGGAACCGAGGAGAGGCAATCGTAAATCGCAACACCCATCACGAATTCGGGTTCATGCCAGGGCTCCTCAAGAAGAAAGGTCAGCGTAACTTCCCCGGTCGCGGGCAGTTCCCCGACTTTCTGCTCGAGAGCGGCGAAGGAAGGTTGAATTTGGCTCAGGGTCGAGACGTTGGCGACGAAATTCCCCGACTGGTTGAGTATGGCGTATCGGTTGGTGTCTCCGTTTGGGTCAGGCGCCGTCCATCCGGTGGGGACACCCGCATACCAGCCGTCCGCCCGTCGCTCGAGTTCCGTGAGATCGCTGAAGTCGCCGTTGGTGACGTTCAGCGCGTTCTTCTCTTCGGACATGGCCACGGAAATCAAGGCCACTGACAGCCCGATACAGCAAGCGGTATTTTTGATCATCATGAGATTAGCAGGGCGGAAATTGGGCCCTGCTCAAAAAGGGGAGGGCAATGGGCGGGATGAGATGAGATTGATCAGCGGCGACGTTTGCGGATCAGCAAGCCCAGTGCCGTCGCGCCCAGCAGCAGCAGCGAGGAGGGTTCCGGGATGGCAGCCACCTGCCAGTCGTTGACGGTCCATGATTGGAATCCGCCGGAGAACTGCGCGAAGGTGATGTGGTTCTGGGTGAACCCGGAGGCCGTGGTGTAGGTATTGCCGGCACTTACGCCGTTCAGGTCGAGCTGGACGCTGTTGAGCCATGCATTGATCGCCACTGTGCCAGTGCCGTTGTAGTTGGCCGAGGAGTTCAGCTCGATCTGCAGCGTGTTGCTGGCCAGAAGAACATCATTGAACGTGGCCACGTTCGAAGCGCCGTTATACAAATAAACATCGGAACTACCGTCTACCGCAAAGGCGGCCCCTCCCGCGGCGTTGAAGTCCGCGTTGGGCGCGGCCCCGAACTTGATCCACGCGGTCCCCTGGGGTAGGGCGAAGGTCGAATTGATTGTCAGGTGCTGGGCATCCGTGAAGTTGTGGGCCAGGGAGAAGCCTGCCGTGTTTCTGTTGGAAACAATGACGGCGTTGTTGCCGCTGATTTGGGTCTGCCAATTCGCGCCTCTGAAGGTGTAGCCAATCGGCGTGGTGAGCGAACCGCTCTGTCCCCCGCCGGCATAAACATCCATGTTGCTGTTGGCTGCGGTGAACGTATCCGCGAACAGGACTTGTGCACGGGCAGAAACCGTGCAGGCGAATGTGGCCGCCAAAGCGATGGCCAATCCGGTTGCACGCGGTGAACGAGCGAGGAGAAACGGAATCGTTTTCATGGTGGTTTGTTTGAGGTGGGAGGTTGGGTTTGTTTTCATTAGGAATTGGAAACTTGCATAACCATAGATGGTCCGAGAAAAACGTGCGCGGCTACCGTTGCCAATTACTAGCATATCCGTGCCAATGTTCGAGTGCCGATTTGCAGGGATTCTCCCGGTTCCATCCCGCGGGCGGGTTGACCGACTGGCCAGTGGAGTGCCCGATGACGGTCATACTCCGAAGGGGGGTTATTGGGTCTTCCCGTCCAGTTGCGCTTTCCACGACTGCAACCAGCGTTCGTAGGAATCCTCGTAGGGTCCGAGACCGATTTCCTCGGGCAGCAGATTTACCGGCTTGGGGGAGTCGGGGGCGAAGACTTGCCGCACGGCCTCGAGGTAACCGAAGCCTCCCGCGCGCGACGGGGCGATATAATGCCCCTCGGCCCACTCGTTCCAGTTGTCCAACTGCACGATGTGGCGCGCAATGCTCCCTTCCGGCCAGGATTTCATGATTTCGAGCGTTTCCCCGGCGGCGGCGCGGAATTCCTCCGGGGTGCGCCGGTAATGTGAAGTCCACCAATAACCGATGTATTCCTGCCATGGCCGCGGATCCCAGCCCATCGAAATGGTGGCGATGTCGGGCAGCAAATCCCATTCGCGGCGGAGACGCAGATCGGAAACTTTTTGCATGCCGTAGGACCACGAAGCGTCCAGACCCGACACGCGGAATTTTTCCAGGACGGTCCGGTTATCATTGCGGTCCTCGCCGGCAATGGTCAACCCGTTGAGCCCGGCGTCACGGCACATCTTGCGCATGGCGGCCATGGCCGCTCGTGAATTCGACAACCCGCCCAGTTGCTCGATGAATCTGTCCACCGAGTAGATGAAGAAAACCGGTTTGCCGTCGAATCGCAGATAGCTCGGGTGGCGGAAATAATTCTCGATCCAGTGGGGCATCAGATTCTGCAGAAGATCCTCGAGCGAGGAGACACCGGCGCAGTTGTGGTTTTCCCAGGTGAGAGCGAACTCGAATTGATCGATGAATGACGATTTGAGCAGTCCCTGCTCCAACGTCTCATTCAGCCACGCTTCCACGGGTTTCCCCTCGGTGCCGGTGGTGCGATACCAGCAGACATTGAAAAAGCTGATGCCGTGTTCCAGCGCCCATTTGATCTGCCAATCGATGACTTCAATCTTGGTGTCGTCATAGTAGCCGAGGGCGGGTTTCCGGTTCGGATACGGATCAAGCAGGTTCCAGCCCCAGCCCGAACCCGGGACCCAGCCGGGATAAAACATCGCGCCGACTTTGATGTCGCCCGTGTCGGCCCTGACCGGCGGCGGAACCGCCGTGGCTTTTTCCATGTTTTGGCGCGGGGTCTCGAAGGTGCCGTCAAGTTTGACGGTGAAGGGTGTGATGCGCTCGCCCGCGATTTCGAATTGAAAGACATAATCTCCGGGCTTTTCCGCCTCAACGAGCCAGGTGAGGGTGGACGACGGATTTTTTTCCGGCACTTTGCGCGGCACACCGTAGGCCTGGATGAACGGCGCGTAGATGTCGCGGCGCGTCCACTCGGTAACATCGCGTTCGACCGGATCGAGAACTTTCACACCGTCCGGGGCAACGAGTTTCACCTTGGCCGTGAGGGGGGCATCGACGGGATTCGAGAGTTGCAGCCCGATCGTTTCCGGACGGCCCGCCCGCAAAAGGGTGCGGTCGCGGAAAGCGATGGCCTCGACGGGGTAATTGAGCAAATCGGCTTTCTCTTCGACCGGCGTGAACGTGACTTGCTCGAGCCACACCTCCGAGTAACGAGAAAGGCCGACGATGTCGCCGACCGATTCGATCCTCAGCTCGAAGTCTCCCTCACCGGGCCGGACCAATTCATCGATGGTGTAAAGTTCGAGGTTCCGGCCCGGCTGGTTGTCGGGCGACTCCGGAAGGATTTCGCGCTGCATGGTCAGCGGGATGCCGCCAATGGTGAGCACCGGCTTCGGCGCCCAATCGCCACCCCGCCGCCAAGCGCGGAAGGTCAGGCGGTAGGCATGGTCATCCGTGAGACCCTTGAGAGTCTGCTTCACTCCGCCGGCATCCTGGATGTAGAGGGCGGTCGCCGGAGCCCCGGCAAAGCCGGCCAGCGGTTTCGCGCCGGGGACGGGCGTGCGGATTGTTTCCCAGCCAGGAACAGCGCCCTCGGCATCGCCTTGAAAGGTGCTGTTCTCAATGAGATCGGTGGCGGGCAGGGATTCCGCCGGCCGGAAGTGGATCAGCAGGGCAACGGCCAACACGATCAGGATGGCCAGGACGGTGAGGAGCAGGAGGGGCTTTTTTTTCATAGGGTTTTAGGGAAGAGGTTTTTTGCGCTCGTCGAGCAGGCGGCGCACTTCGTGGGCATCCTTCTCGGAAATCGGGAGCATCGAGGTCAGCACAAGGGAGATCGCAAGACAGACGACCGGAATGCCCGCATAAAATATCCGCATGGCAAAAATCGTTGATTCCGTCTGGGCGGACAAATTTTCGCGGAAGCCGGACCAGACCAACATGTAGCCGACCAGCACCGGGGCAACGGCCATGCTGAATTTAAAAATCAGGGCCATCGCTGCGCCAAACATCCCTTCGCGGCGCTTGCCGCTGCGCAATTCGTCGATGTCGCAAATGTCAGCCATCACCGACTGGCTCAGCAGCCAGACGGAATTGAGTCCGGGAAAGATCAGGATCGCGGGCAGCAGTTGCAGATAGGGCATCGCCGGTGTGATGCAAAACCAACTGAGCGCGTAGCCGACCATTGCGGCGCCCTGGCCGATGAGCATGGCATTCTTTTTGCCGATCCGTGTGGCCATGGCCACGAGAAGCGGGGTTGAGGCAAACCCGAGGATTGTGCCGAGTGTTCCGCCCCACCCGCCGAGCGTGCCGGCAAGATCCTTGTTTCCGTCTGTGACATAATAAATATTCAGGTAGAGAAGGAATGGTCCGGAGAGGATAAGTCCGCTGATCACCACCACCACCACACCGCTCAGAAGCAGGAATGGTCCGTTGCGGAATGTGAGTGTCAGAGCCTCCCGCATGCCGGTGTGCGGCTGTTTGACCAATCGCACCGGCTCGCGGCAGAACCATGCGGGAATCAAGGCCGCCGCGAGGCAGACCACCGCGACCATCACCGCCACCCATCGCACGCCATACACCTCGTTGGGAAAGCCGCCGGTATCCTGCGGACTGAAGATGGGCAGCAAGGCCAGCTTGTAGAGCCACGGCAGTGCCAGACCACCCGCATAGGCAAAGTAAAGCCGCCATGCCATCACCCGCGTGCGCTCGTGAAAATCGGTGGTCAGTTCGTAACCCAGCGCGCTCCACGGGATCGAAAACAGGGCGTAGCCCGCACAGAGCGCGGTGCTGAAAAAGGCAGCATAAGCCAGCAACCCATTTTTGTCCCAATGAAGCGGTGGCATCCAGAGCAGGACGCATGCGATGGCGGCGATGATGCCACCCACTGCGATAAACGGTCGGCGGCGGCCCCAGCGGGTGCTCGCATTGTCGGACCAATTGCCAATCATCGGATCAATGATCACATCGATGATTCGCGGCAACAACATGGCATACCCCAGCCAGATCGGGTTGACGCCAAGGGCGATGTTGTAGATCGGCAGAAGCAGCATGGCCGCGCCGTTCATCATGAGATTGTCCACCATGCCCCCAACGCCCCATGCCGCTTTGGTCAGGGTGGGGAGGCGCGTGCCGTCCTGTGAGGTGGGCTGATGGCTCATAATTGGGAATGGCGGACTTCCGGAACCGCGAGGATTCCGGCTGGGATGAGTTGATGGTTATCGCTCCATGTTTCCCCCGTGGTGCGGAACGAATCGGGCCCGATCCAGGACTGCTCCATGGGCACGAGGTGCAGCGGGCCGAAGGTATTGCGGCGGGACAGGCACAACTCGGCGACGATCTCCTCTTGGGAAAACAATCCCGGCGGACACTCAAACGGAGCCCATGGCACTTCGTGTCGGACCGATCCATCGGGGGAAAGAAAGTTCACGCACGCGGCTGCGACCTCCGGCAGAACCAGCCGGCCGGTGCCGGTGGTTGGCAGTTTGTAGCGGACCTTGCCGGAATAAAACGGGAGGCCCTGCTTGCAGATGTCCCCGACATCGAGTTGTGCGGGCAGCGGGATCAGGCGGGCTTTGCGCCCATCGAGTTCCACCCCGAACGCGCCTGTCAGATAGATGGCTTCAAGGTCATGACCCTGACGGTATTCGCACTCGAGCAGGATTTCGTTGCCTCCCGCACGCAGTGCGCCGGATGGCAGCGGAACCAGCCGGAAACAGGGGTCGATGAACCATTCGGTCAGGGGCGGGACTTCGATGTTCCTCCCGTTGATCGTGATGCGGTAATTTGACGGCTGCTCCAGCAGGAGGTGGACCGCCCGCTCGGGCAAGGTTCCGACTTCCACTTGGAAACGCAGACCCAGACGCCGCGTGGGGGCCTCCTTCGCCGCCTTGGCGGCCCAGGGCTGCACCATCTGACCCGACCGTGCGGGCACGCCATGACTCGCGGCGATCGCCTCCTCGATTTTCAGAATTTCTGTTTCCGACTGCCATGCACCGCCATCAATCTGCCATTCCGCGAAATCCAACACGCAAAGATTGGGTTCATCCAATTCGTAATCGAATGGTCCGGAGACTGGCGTCACTGCCGAAAATGCCGCCGTCGGGCGCGGGGACGCGTCACACCCGGTCTCGCCGATCAGGAACACGCGTTCCTGAAGCGGGCCGAACGAACTTTCCCATGCGACCCAACCCTCGCGGGCTTCGGATGGAACCGAAAACCTTTTGCCGTGCAGGCAGTCGAGCTCGATCACCGGGCCGGTCATTTTTGCGCGGAAGCGGACGTTTTCAAAGGCGAGGTGCTCGTCGGGGTTGATCACAACGGCGATTCGAATTTCACCGGCCTGACGGACCTGGCAGAGCAGGCCCCACGCATTGCATTCCCACTCTCCCGCCGCTCCACCACACTGCCGCACGGCGGAGATGGCCATACCCACATCGGCAGCCACCGGCCCCCGGCCAGCCGAGGCGAAGGCGATGGCATCGGCGGACGGGCGGGCATCCACGTGAGCGGGTGGATTGCCGATGAAGAGGACATTTCCCCCTGCCTCACGAAAGCTGCCCAGCAGCCCGAGTGTGGATGCGCGTAAAGTTTCCATGCCGCTGACAATCACTGTGCGGTATGCCATTTCGCCGAGGTGCAAGTGGATGCCGTCCACGCGTCCGAGGCGTGCGAGGTGATCTTCGTCGCCATAATCAAAGTCGATTTGTGCGGCGGTAAGCCAGCTGAAGAGATCGCGGTAGGAGGATTCCAGCCCGCTCATGCCGGGATCGGCGGACTGAAGCCATGTTGCCCAACCGGCGGAGATGCCCGCCCAGATGCTTTCCACCGGGTTGATGACCAGCACGTCGCAGCACGGGCGTCCGGCTTGAAGAAGCACATGAAGGCGGCTGAAATAGTCCTCCACGAGGGCATACTCGCGATACCATGAGGATTGGAAGAAAATGCTTGCCGGGTAGTCGCGCTTGGATTCGCCGGCCATCGAATACCAGCTCAGGTGGTGGCAACGGATGTTGATGCCGAAAAGCGCCTGCCAGTCGCCGATGCGCTTGTGTCCGTCGAGCCCCATCTGCCAGCCGCTGCAGCCGTAAAGTTCAGAAATCAGCCAGGGTTTGCCCATCTGACGTCCGACCGAGGTGAGCTGCTTGACGATCCAGAAATTCCGGTTGTCGAGGCTCAGCACATCAACGCCCGGGTAGTCGAGGAATTCGTAATACCGCATCACCGATCCGCAGGGGACGGCCTGCGCGCCAAGCGAATCCTCGTGCAGGACATGACCGGTGAGTGTCATGCCCAGCTTGTGGCAGCGCTCCTGCATCGGTTGCGCCCAGTTTTCGAGAAACAGGCGCTGGATCAACTCCATGTATTCCCACTTCACGCGCGAAATCCTGGCGGCGTTCTTGCGAAGGTAAAGTTCCGGCAGCACGGCGATGAGGTCATGTCCGAACGCCTTCTGGAATTCCTTCGGGAGGCGTGGCGTCCACGGTGTGAGCCAGGCGGTGTCGGATGGTCCCGGCTGGCCGTGATGGTCGCACATCACAAAGCCGTGATGCGGCTCGTCGGTGAAGATTCCGCGAATCGATGAGCCGATGCGCTGCCCGCATTTTTCCGCATAGCGGTCATGGGTGAGGGCGAGGAAATGTTCCGTGGCCTCCGGGTTCATCGTATCGAGGTAGGACCCGCCATTGTAGAACGAGTGGGGCGCCATGAGTTCCCACGTGAAAAGCAGCAGGGAACGCCCATTCCCCGGGGTTTCCCCGAGGGCCAGCGTGGAGTATTCCCCCAGATCCAGCCCGTCCACTTCCGCCGAAAATGCCGCCACAAAATGGTCGGCATCCGGCCATTCGACCGCTGTCCAGTCGGTGCCTTCCGCGTGGATTTTCAGCCGCAGATATCTCATGCGGTAGCGGTCCTCGCGTGTGGTGAGCCCGCCGGCCGATCCACTGGGCCAACGGTCTTCATCGTAGAGCCAGGCTTCCATCCCGAGCTTTTGCGCCTCATCGGCACAGGCGTTCACCAATTCGAACCATTCGTCCCCGAGGTATTCGGTGGCCAGTCCGGTGCGCGAGTGCATGAAGACACCTCCCATGCCCATCTCTTTGAACACGGGCAACTGACGCATCAACTCGCCCTTTTCCAGCTTCGCGTTCCAGCACCAAAACGGCTTCCCCCGGAACGACGCATCCGGGGTTTTCCATAAGTCGAGCAGAGAGCTCGTGGATTCCAACAGGGGAGATTTTTTTGATGGCCTCATTTTGTGGCCGGCAATTTTTTCACCGTAATCCAGTCCGGGTTGGGAGGCGGGAGGTTTGCCATCCACGCGTCGAGTTCTCCGGCCAACTCGGCGGCCTTTTCAGGATTTTTTGCGATCAGATTGTTTTTTTCGGAAGGATCTTCGCTGATGTTAAATAACTGTCTGGCAGGCTTCGGTCCAGACCTCACCAGTTTCCAGGGGCCGCGGCGCACGGCATGCTGCAAGTCCCATTGGGTGTTGAAGCGCCAGAACAGTGCCCGGTCCGGGCCGGTGGCAGAGATTTCGGGTTTCAAGTAGGGAAGAAGATCCAAGCCATTCGCATCCGCCATGGGTGGAGCACCTGCGGCCGCAAGGAACGTGGGAGTCAGATCGAGTGAGATCACCGGCCAATCGACAGTGGTCCCCGCAGGCAGCGTGCCCGGCCAGGACATCACAAAGGGCACGCGGATGCCGCCTTCCAGCAACAGGCCTTTGCACCCATACAAGGGTCCGTTGAGAGAGGCGTTTTCACCCAACTTCACCGGAGTGATGGCCGGACCGCTGTATTGGGGTGCCCCATTGTCGCTCAGAAAAACGATCATCGTAGTTTTGTCGAGACCGGAGGATTTTAAGTGATCCAGGATCCGTCCGATCTGGGCATCCATGTCGGAGATCATTGCCGCGCAGATGCGGCGGTTCACATCTTCAATATCCCGGTATTCTGAAACCGATTCCTCCGGTGCCTCCAGCGGCCAGTGGGGCGGGTGATACGCCAGATAGAGGAAAAACGGACGTTTGTCTTTCTTCTGAATAAACTCCAACGCCTTGTCGGTGAACACCTCGGTGAGATATCCCCTCCCTTCGATGGGGATGGTCTGGTCCTTCTCATCGCGGAACCAATTCGTTCCCCTTCCATCCTTGTCCTTGGGCCAAGCCGTCTTCAAAAATTGGTAGCCCATCCCATGGCGCATGTAGGCACACCACTCAAAGCCCTTGTTGAACGGCTGACTGGAGATCGGCTCGCCGAGATGCCACTTGCCCACCATGCCGGTCCGGTAGCCGACGGCTTGAAGCTTGGAGGCCAATGTCGCCGTGCCTTCTGGAAGCTGATACACATCATTTTTGTCGTCGTCGGGATTGCACTCGATGCCGACATGTTGTTGATAGCGCCCGGTCACGAGTCCCGCGCGCGACGGGATGCATTGCGGAGCGCTCACATATCCTTGGGTGAATTCCACTCCAGAGGCCGCGAGTCGGTCCAGATTCGGCGTCTTGACATCGGTTGCTCCC